>JACCDO010368598.1_pt1 | contig 31752 bp, 19 predicted proteins | sample 7446101 | NCBI WGS metagenome assembly JACCDO01 (sample SAMN15323440, study PRJNA562643) | freshwater metagenome | isolation source: river surface water | place: USA:Blue River Watershed | collected 2017-08-16 | reverse complement strand
TACTCTTGTTAAGCATAAAAAATACTCCCAAAAAAATATACAAATCAAAAATTCCTAACCCTAGAAACTTATCCGAGCCTCTGACGCGTTTTTTATAGATTTCCCCAAAAATATTTTTAATTTTTTTCTAAAATGGTAAATGTTTTATTCGGGGAAATTGGTAAGTAAATATTTAATTGTTTCGTACGACAGTACGTGGTTAACTCCGCTACATTTTATGTTCGATAAATAATACATTGGCACTTGCGGATATAAATGGTGTTCTACTTGTCTGTCTAATCCAAATGTTAATAAACTGTGTATGAATGGATAATTGTTATACAACCACTTATTAAACACGAAATTATTAGTAGTTAATGTTTGATGAGTTTTCCAATTACTAGATTGCATACCAGTCGGAGTTTTAGCGTAGTGATTAAAATAATCTATTAACAAGAACCACATGTTGATTATGTACATTTTCACATACCAATATACAAAGTTATTATAAAAGCCGTAAACGTTATAACAGTAAATGATAAAGTCTATAAATGAACTTGTAGTAAAATTAGTTGCTACATGATACGGCGCTGTAAATACTCTCCTAATAAGAATTACATGACAAACTATAAAATATCTCATAGCTGGATGTAAATAATGCATATATTTTTTGATATCATGAAAATCTAACAAATCTACATCATATATCGTATTTGTATAAATATGATGAGACAGTACATGCTCATGTTGCCATACATTACTTACAAATCCTGTAAAACTGAGTAAATGTTTTTTCCATGACATATTATGTACATACTGGTGCCCATACCCTCCGATTACTATCAAAGATAATAGAGAGATAAGTAGATTGACATCTAAAATATATATGCTTAATGCTGTAATCCAGATAATATCGTCATAAACATATTTTTTCGGATAAACTTTATCGACGTATATCCTATTATTTTTTGTGATATTGGCATCATCTACTAAATATTTACTCAATACGCTATCCACCAATGCATGGTTACTGTGGTTACTGTATACTTCTATCGTAGCGTCTCTGCCGTTGATCCATTTAATAATTTGTGAACCACCGGGATGTTTATTAGCCCATTCTGACAATTCATACAGTTTACCGTCAATTACCGAATACATGACGCTTTATACTTATAGAATAAAAATCACATTTTAGATATTAGCTACAGATGATGCATGCAGCGCTAAATTACCTACAATAGCAGCATTAGTGACGTTTCCTACAGCTAATATAGAGCCGGCTGTTCCGCCCGTTATAGTATTCATTACATTACCATTCAAGCTTATATTTGATGTCGTTCCTGTGGGAATTACTAAATCGTAATAAGTAGCCATAGTCGGATCAACTAAATTATTTGAGTTAATATTTACATTACGAATGAGATTGGTAGCATGTAATGTAATATTATTATTAAATTTGTTACCTTTAATTACTGTGTTCCGAATATCAACTGTATTAACTGCTGTTCCGATTGTTAAACCGGCACTGCAAATATTATCAGAAAATACTAAACCATATACACTTTGTCCGGCTAATGTAAAATTAAAATCCACCAGAGCTTTAAACGTATTACTCGTAACCTGTATGTTTGTCATATCTCCATTTGCTACCTGAACTAAGAGTCCTGCTCCTCCGTCCATGCAATAATTTCCATTTGCTAATAAATTAAGTATGAGATCTCCTTGAATGGTAAAATCGTTTTGAATGTGATTTCCACTAACAGTTACATCAGCTAATCGGTTAGCTGATAATACGGTCAAATTACTGTTAGATTTGTTATTTACAACATTCGTCTCTATTATATCAAAAATACTGGTTACGTTAAATGCAGAAACTGAAGAATTACCAATTACATTACATTTAGTAATATCGCCAATATTTGAAGCAAATAAAAATGTACCGCCAATATTATTATTTTTTATATCTACGTTAGTTACTGGACCCCACATGGTGCAGTCAAGACTGGCAGCCGCAGTATTGTTTTCAATCAAGTTATAAGACGAATTAGACGTGGTCTGTGCTATTATATTGCTGGTAGCGTTATTATTAACTACTTTACTATATGTCATGGTTGTACTTATTGCTGTAATATTTCCGGCAGAATGGTTATTTGACACACCGCAGTTTGTGATTGTAGGTGAGCTTAATGTAATATCACCACCGGCTGTATTATTATCTATAAGTACTCTTGTAGCTGCTAGAGTAGTAACGGTTAGTAAGCCTTCGCACTTATTATCACTCACAATTAGATCGTGGGTTAGCAATTCTAAACCATTTCCAATAATCATGTTTCCTACTATATGATTATTACTAAATACGCCAGACATATTACCACCCGGCGTATTCCAATCAAAGCTTCCTATACATCTATTATTATTAAACAATACGTTTTCAGTTGTCACTGGATTAATACCGGATAATGCACAATCTTGAATGTGATTATCTACAATCGTAATATAAGTCGGAACACTCGTTGCAAACTGTATATTAAATGACTTAGCATCAACTCCGGCATTACCAACTACCCTTAAACTACTACCTGCGGTCATACTAGTAAATCTAATTGGATAGCCGGCTGCTGTTACAGTATTGTAAATACTACAGTTCTCAATAATTATTTCTTTTTGAACAGTGGAAAAATTCATTTGGTTTATTAAATTACCATTAGCGGTGATTCGACATCTCCGCAGCACAGCTCTTTCCAAGTTAGACAACGTTACAACAGATACAGTTACTGCTTCGAAATCTAAATGTAAATCTCTAATCTCAAGAGAGTTATCAAGTCCAGTTGTATCAGTAACTAATACACGATTAGCCGCATTCTGCACAAGGATTTTTCCATTACCATGAATAATAAATTTGCCATTGACAACGGATGCTAAATTTATAAACGCGCCGACATTAGCCGCCGAGTATGTAACCGTAACAGATGGTGCAATATTGATAATTGTATTAGTAGCGATCGGGGAAATAGTCGCTGATTCGGTGACATCTGCTAACACTGCAATTCTTTGTTTATTGTCTGCAACCGCTAAAGCTATCGTAGCATGCGTTTCTGTTGGACCGCCGACAATAGCATCATGATATTCTAAATTGTCTGCCTGCGCGCCTACTAAGTCCCATACAGCTGCTCCTGTTGTGTTGTCAGCACAAACGTATACTTCAACTGGTGATACCGATATATCTGCCCATAAAGTTCCTATAAGATGCCCATCTGTGTTATCATTATTCACACCGGGTGCAGAATTATTAACTACACCTCTAGCAACGCGAGAACTATCTTGTATTTGCAAATTGCTTATACCCGAATAATTTGCAACTGCAACGGAAAAGGATGCTAATGCACCATGAGTTAATGGATAGTATAGGAACCCGCATCCAGGAGATCCATCACCTGTAATACAGTTATTTGGCAGATTTGTACCTTGTCCAATAATAAAAAGCTGAATAGAACCGTTATTAATAGTTCTAATTCCTCCCATAGGAACACCATTATTTGACGTAATGCCAGCAAACGTATCGCATAGAATAGCCATTTGGCTATTATCTACTTCGATAAATGGTTGACTTCCGGAAACTGTAAGTCTTGCAAAGTTCTTAAGAATAAATGTAAATGCTGGCGTATTAACTGAAGTAGGTACTCCCATACGCATAACTGCAGCCGTCGTATTCTGTACCACTACATTGATAGGTCCGTCAATAACTGCCAGCTGAATAAAATAGACACCATCCGCTAGAATAACATCGACCGCGTTAGTTGGGTTTACCGGCAAATTTACCGCGAAGTCCATGAACCATACAACATTCGTCATATCATATGTGCCAGCTGGAATTGTAATTGACATAGGCATATCATCGTCATGAAACGTCAAATACCTCGGTCCATTGCCGATTTCATCTAGCGCATCCATTACATCAGACCATACTGTAAATGTCCCTGGAATATCAGGACCCACGTAGTTAGGTCTATATGTAATAAAATTACCGGCTCCTGATGGAGTACTACCGCCTACAGTCGCTGCCGTTGGTAATGCTAACGCTTCGTTTGACATTCTTATAAGGTATATATAAACTTTGAATTTTTATCAGCAAAAAAACTACGAGATGTCCAAAATTCTTCTTACTCCCATTTTTGATGTGAATGCTAAAAAGCATTTTAAATACGAAATGCTTGCAACCCAAGACCAACTACCTAACAGATGGTCAGGTCCCAAAAACTACAAGATTGATGACAATTGTAAATACTTCGCCCCCATTCTACCAATGGCTAAGGATGCCAAATCAAGAATTCTTCTTGTGTATCCAATAATTTCTTACACAGATTCTGATGTACATCAACGAGCAGAATGGGGAGATGAATATAAAGCATGTCAAACCGTATTTTACGGCGACCTTGCTGCAATCATCCCTTGGGACGAATTTATCGAAACTAACCAACGTGGACCTCGCACCATAATTGGAACAGTAACTCACCCGATAGAAGGTGACTGGCTTGAAACTCGCATCGCTGCTCATGAACAAGATCTTGATGCTCTTATTGCGCTTGCCGATATTCCTATCACTCTTGAAGAAGCAAAAAGTTCATTCAATCATTCCGACCGATATGAGCTCATTCTTAAAGCAATGATAGATATCGAATTTCCCAATGTATTCAAGCACAATGAAACTATTCAAACCGGAGATGTAAGATTTCGACCGGACTTCTATACTACTACTAACAAATTTGCCCTAGTTCTCGAATATGACGAGCAAAATCATTTAGATCGCAATCCAACCAAAGAAATAGATCGCCTTAACGCGCTGCGTGCTTACATGCAAGACGAATATAAACAACCTATTGTTGTTATCCGCTACGGTAACAAATTTCAACGATGGTCTGATGCTATGTTATTTCTAGAACAAGTTCGTTACTACCTAAAAATTGGTAATACTAAAGCCCCCATACCACGAGGAACAAAAAAAATAGAAACAGTGTATCCAAACCGAATTGTGCTCATTGGCTATCCTGAGTCTCATCCATACATACACTTGACCGACTGGGACGTTGTAAGACTTTGAGCTGACGAGCAACCGTGTAGAAATAACCAGGACCAAAGTTTTGCGGGGACTTTGTGTAACGTCTGAAGATTTCAACTGCCATCATCTCAACCATTCTTTTTTTCTCTTCTAGAGAGTATCGAGCCTTCTCATGAAACCTAATACTCACACGAGAGCGACCGCTACCAAGACCATCGTTACCGCAATTAAACGACATCGGAGACTTAGACTTGCACCCCTTACGCCCTTTGCGACCTTTGCACCCCTTACGCCCTTTGCGACCTTTGCAGCCATTGAGTCCCTTTGTCTTACCCTCAAACTCACATGCGAATGAGTTGTTAGGCAGCACAACTACCAATTCTGGATTCTCTAAGTGGCTCGGTAAACCGGCAACAAAGTCCATCTCGTCAGAAGGATCTATACGATAATGGTCCCGACGAACCCATGTCTGCAGAGACAACTTCGTCGTTAGCTTGCTAGCAAGTCCGGTGCCGTCTTCAGACATGTGGTTGAAGAACTGACTGTTGTCGATCGGAACTGACTTCACCAAATGAAAGTATTTGTTCAGCTCCTCACCACCGGCACGAGAGTCGATGGGGTATTGCTCATACTTTTCGGGTAAGATGTCAATCAAAATCCGAATGTTAGTGTGCCTCAAAGCCTGATTAATCAAACGCATCGGATGACAACTCGCGTTGAACGGTTGGTTTGTCACCACGGCGCAGTTTGGACCAAACTTCGAATAGTTCAGGTGCGTCATGTCAGCACGAATCACATCAGGATGTTGTGGATCTACGTCGAACATTTTACCGCCCGGAAAGTACGTCCGGATTAAGTAACCGTCACCGGCACATGGATCAATCACTTGATACTTCTCGTCGCCGAACTCTTCGGTCAGAGACTGTTGAATTTCACCAATCAACGAGTCCCACAGCGCCGATTCAGTGTAATACTGAGAGAGTTTGGAAGAACGAAGGGAAGACATACTTATAGAAGGCTTAGAGTACAAAGAAAGACTACGTCGATAATCTGCAATGAAGCAGTAATAGAAAAAAAATATTCCATTTTTTTATTCACGTACACCATTTACATGCGTCTTTCTCAAATATACGTCATACTCTTTAACTAAACCATATACTTGATATCCGACATATGCACTGGGAAACAGCAATGCTAAAGGTACCTGCGAATACTTTTCCTTATCTACCGCATATGCTAACCCCAACCCCATATTCAAAGCCGACACCCATCCTCTACGTTGAAGTAACTCAACTACAATTTTCTGTCCAGTTTGAGCCATAAAGTATATATTATCATTTATAAACCTCTAATCTGAAAAAGATCTAGATATTTCAACATAACTACCAGCACTAGTTCTCAGTAATGACAAAACTCCATTGATCGGCATATTAGCATCTATACTATCCTTCAGTACAACCCCTAAACTATGTGTAATGTTACAGCCGCCTAGCGCTACCACCTTCAATTCGGCTGGTCCATTGATAATTCCAGAGATATTTACTCCCCCAGTTACTTCTAGTATATTAGCGATAGAGTCCTTCAGGTCTACTACACCACTACTCGATATAGTTTTTACCTTCGATACAAACGGTAAATCAAACTGAGCTCTATGCAAACATGATACACCGCTTGGATCTCTGACATAATTTGCAATTGTGATTGGACCTGCTGATTCTGGAACAACAGCATTCACATTAGTGTTCACATGTCCTCTGAATAATATTTCTCTTGCACTAGATCCGGAGTCTATTTCAACAATTCTGCAATCTGCACGTCCGCAATAAAAACTGCAATCATCGATTATAATAGGATTATTTTTAACAGTTGAATTATGCTTCTTAATACCTCTACGTAACATATTACCAAATGTAACACTATCAAGTTTAATAGGACCAACAAATCTTTCATACGATCCAAGATCTGGATTAACAGTTCCTACAATTATATTTGAAAAGTTCACATCACCCAACCCGTTAGACATCAAGCTACCACCTATAAATGATATACAACCCGGAACTCCGCCATTTCCAGAATCGTTCTCTGGATTATCCCAACCGGCTGAATCACTAATATGTATATCACACCTATAACCACTATCGCCCAATCCGTTCTCTTCGAAGTGATTATTAATACCTAAAAAGGAAACTATATATCTACGTATTCTTAACCCTATTCTACATCCTTTACCTTGGCAGTTGACCATTAAGACTCCGCGATAATCATGTGTTAGTTCTTGCGAATATACATTACCTAAATCCCAACCGATAGTAAAGTCTTGAGAATTTACATCTTCAAATAATATATTTCCACCACCTACTGTTGGTTCAACAGTTCCTACTGCAAATTTAACACCGACCCCAAATCCTGATCCATATATTACACATGAATTACATTTGAATTGGAAACAGCCAGTTAAGTACATACCACCGCCTAGTAAACTAGCAGACCCATAATTAATGGCGATTCTTTCGAATACAGTATTGATACTTACATTGTTTACTCTAATGCCGTACCCCGTAGTATCGGCGGTCATTTTAATAGCAAAGTCATGTAAATAAATATTGTGTAAGTTATCATTGTCGCCCGCAGTTGTTAAAATATTAATAGCATTGCCGGATGATTGTCCATATCTGATGACAGTTCCTACAAGAGTACCTCCCGTTAAATTTGTATGAGATCCGGACATACAGCCGTATATTTCGATACGCCCCTGTCTCAATCCTTCAGTGTTACCAGCTGGATTACCAGCTGAAACGCCAACATACAATGGCGATGTGATATTGTAAACACCGGGCGGTATGTACACTCTACGGATACTACCTGCTAATGCTGCATTAATAGCTCGCTGTATGGCAGGTGCGTCGTTTGTACTTGCATCTCCACGCGCCCCAAATCTTTTTACATTTAGTTCATCGATAAATAACGGGTACCATCTACCTGCACCAGCTCCATCTGGAGTGATGATCGAATATCCATCATCGGTACCAACAGCCACCGAATTATAAAAGTAAAAGCCGGCGCCGCCATCGTTTGCCGCGGAATATCCCGATACGTAGCAAAGAGAATATGGTTCTAATGAATCTCTAGAAATACCACGTAGTTCGTTTAATGAACTTGCTTTAAATACTCGTCTAGCTAGCAATGATTTAACTGTAGTACCAGAATCAATTCCACGAAGCGTTAGTAGTTCGTCTCCATTAACTGGTGTACTTAACCCGTTTCTAATTCTCAGACCTGAAGCATTTATAAACGAAATATTACCTGTTAAGCTCTTACCTGCTAGAGCACCAGCAGCTAATTTAGTTTCAATATCAGCGGCGATTGCTAAGTCGCTTGTTGTAGTAGTTATTTTATGTAAACTACTACCAATATCGCCCGTAAGTCTAATATTAGCTCTAATTCTACGCCATAGATTTGCACCAGATAACGTGCCATCTCTAGACATATATTGATCCGTGACGGGTGCGTTTGCGACCCCCAGTTTCGTCATAATCGTTGATTTTGTTTCAGACATTCTTGTACGTCATATATTCTACATCACACAAAAAATAAAAGTTTAATGATTTCTAAGCATAGAAATACACATTATTCTTGCAGCTTGTAAAACGTTGCCTACATCTGAATAAACATCTATCACTGCTCCAGATCCAGAAAATGCATCGAATGCCATTTTCATTTGTTTAGCGGCGATCGAAGATTCCATGCCACCAACTCCTACACCGGGTATTGGACAGAATACTCTATTAACACAATAGCCAGACTTTTTCAGAATTGTTAAACCCTTGATCATAGCGCGCGTGAAATAATATACATTTCTAGTCTGGGATATGTTTGTTGGTAGAGTCATAGTCGGGCATAGTAATAATATCTTGCCGTCTAGAATATCTATCTTACAGAATTCACCAATAAGTACTTCTCCCTGATATCGATTCTTAATTTCCGCATATACCTGTTCTTGCAACTTACGCCTACCAAAGTGTAAAAAATACTGCATATCTATTCCACCTTGAAGTTCGCCAAAGCTATTAGCTGGACTGATATACACATCATATTCACCAAGGTCTTCTTTTTTTCTAATATCCTTAATCATATACTTGTATGTAAAATTTGCAGCGCTGTCACCTAACACTTCCTGCAATGTATTAACTACTTCCTCATTGTTACTTACGAACGTAATTTCGGACATTCTTCTAGTTTATACATAATCCATTTATAAATCTCCAAAATAAAAAAACCTCCCGAAAATCAATATTGAAAATATACTTCCAAAAAAATAACAAGAATGTCTTCCGGCTTCAGATACAAAGTTTACGTTAGTGAATCTAAAGAGCGTGGAAGAGGTATCTATACTAAAGATTTCATTCCCGAAAACTCTCTGGTGTGGACGCTTACTCAATCTAATCACAAATCCTATACAGAACAAACAATCATCAAACATTTAGAAACTCTCCAAACTCCCGAAGAAAAAAAATATTTTCTCAATCACATTTACATCTGGCAAAACAAAGCAATTCTGTGTACAGATTCAGCAGAACTTGTCAATCACTCAGCAACTCCAAATCTGAAAGAGCTCCTTATTGCTGATCAAGGGCAAGGATGCTGGTCTGTGAGAGATATCTACCCCGGCGAAGAACTACTTGACTCATACAAAGCATACGAGACACCTGAGTGGTATTTAGAACTTTGCAGACAATACAATGTTGAGTCTAGTTTAGATGTCGCTGAAAAGTACGAATAGCTTCTATTTCATCGATCCTTCTAAAATAGCTATTCTTTTTTCTAATTTTTTCACTACTCCTAATAGCATCGGCACCAAATTCTGATACTGAACTGTTTCAGGTATGCCGTCCTTATACACAACCAATTCAGGTAATACTTCAGCAACTTGTTCTGCAATCAAACCATATTGTGTTTTTTCGCATGTTGAAACCTCGGGCTTCCATTGGAATGTCACAGGATTAAGCTCTAATACCTCATTCAGTAACTCATCTTTCATATCTACGATGTTTCTCTTGTATCTCATAGATGATACTGCAGTACCCAACTTTCCGACAGAATCTACATACATAGCAACGCCATCGCCAGCTGTTGTTACACCATAAATACCATGGATATTACATGTAGTCGTGGTGCCTGCATTACCTAAAACGGTTTGCCCAGTTGCAGCCGTAGAACCGATGGCGATAGCATCAGTCGTATTAGCAGCTGCAACGTTCGAATTTAGCCCTATACAAATGTTATTTGTTCCTGTTGATAAAGTAGACCCCGCCTGATAACCTAATAGTACACTATTACTACCAGACGTTAACCCAACTCCACTATTATAACCGATACATACATTGTTTGCGCTAGTCTGGCTTGCACCTGCTACATTAGTTCCGATGAATACATTACTTGCACAATTTGCTGGATTAAAGTCACATGCGTTCTTACCAATCACAATGTTATCGGTATTTGATAAATAACGTCCAGCTGATGCACCGATACAAATGTTGTCATCTGCAGTTATATTAGCACCTGCAGTAGTTCCAATAAAAATATTACCATTAGCAGTAGCACTACGACCAGCTTGATGTCCTAGAGCTATATTGTTATTTTCGACGGTATTTGAAATCAGAGTCTCATATCCAATAGCAGTGTTGTTAGCACCTACCCCACAATTCAGCAATGAATATGATCCGATAGCAATATTCTTATCGAGAGCTCCAGTTCCTCCGGCTTCTTTTCCTAAAATAATACAATCAGTTGCTGACGCAGCTCCTTGAGCTGCAGCTCTACCTAATACTACTGATCGTGTTGCCGTACCGGCATTAAGTGCATGAAATCCGAGTACAACACTATCAGTCGCAGCACCAGTTGCTGATGCATTATTTCCTAATATTACTGATGCGTCGTGTGCACTTGCTCCTCCTGCATTGTATCCGAATAAAGTTGTTGTAATTGCCGGTGTCGTTACTCCGCCAGTTGCGAACATCGATTGAGCTCCTCCATCACTTCTACCTACTAAATATGATACAGATCCGTTCGGCACTCCGCATGTTTGTGTCGTACCCATAGAAATAGCTGAGCATTCAAACGCTAATTTTTTTGTGTTATCTAAATTATCCATAATTCTAAACGTACTGTCTTCGACATTAGTTACACCACCAATAGCATCCCATGATGCTCCATTATACCTATCGATTGTATGTGTAGTTGTATTATACACTAATAATCCTACAGTTGGACCAACAATCGCATCTCGTTGAACTGTAGTCATATTAGGCATTTTAAATCCTCTAACGGTAGAATTCATTGCCATTACATTGTCATTACCAGATCCAATAGTAATGCCATATTCATTTGCACTATTTGCGTTAATGTACAAGGGTGAATAAATCGGGGCTCCACCAATATCTGGGAATATATAAAAGTACAGGGCACCGCCGGACCATATCATTCGTAAATTTTTCCTGTCAGCAGGTCCGTTTAGATCAGTAAAACCTATGCTAGTTGCTGGAGTTGGTCCTCCGCCGTTAGATCCGGAAAGATCGAGTGTTACATTACCGGCACCTGCTGAGATTCCAACATGCTTTGAAAAGAATCCAGGATCATTAAATAACCCATTGTTAGACGCATCATTCGTTCCAATACCGATATCACCATTTGCTTCAATGTATAGTCTTTCTGTCCCGGCAGTAGAAAATCCTAATCCATTAGTAGCTTCGTACATACCGACCGTTGTATCAGCCGCGAATGTATAAGCTGGAGCAGCAGCAACCGATGCATCAGCCTCAAGCGGCCATGTAACACCAGCACCACCACCAACTGGCACCCATGCAACACCGTCGTAATAATTAAACAAATTAGTAGTCGTATTATAAATTTGCAGTCCAGCAGTAGGCGCTGCGATTAAATCACGAGTAGCTGTGTCCATAGTAGGCATTAAGAAACCGCCGATACCAGAATTAATAGCAAGAGCCACTGAATCTGTAGTCATCATGGAAACGTTACCAGTCGATGTGCCAACCGTCAGTGGATTACTTAGCGGCACTCCTAAATCCGACAATCTATACATAGAAAAGTTACCGGCTGAATTGGTTAACGCAATTGTTTTTTGGTCAGCCGGTGAATTTAAATCTAATAACGACAGAATGGCTCCCGGTCCTCCAACACTATTACCAGTAATGTTGATACAATTCGATCCAGTTAAGTTCTCAGAGTTGATCATCTTATTTATAAATGGAGCAACGTATAAGCCGCCGAAATTCAGCGGCAGCTGAGTTCCAAAGCCGACATTGCCATTTGCATCTATTCGCATAACCTCCGCTCCACTAGTGGCAACACCAATCTCGCCTACTGCAGGCATAAACAACCCTGCAGTAGTGTCACTCACGAATGAATATTGAGGTGTCCCGGCTGTACCATCTGGTGCTTGTAATGGAAAGCTAGCCCCTCCACCTCCCGTAGTTAAATCTAATTCTGGTCCACCAGGCGTATACCAATATAATCCGGAAAACCCATCTTTTTTGTATAGATAGCCTTCATTCACTGCTGGTTCAGGTGCAGATGGATCAAACACCGGCGACATGTCAGTAAAAATCATAGGTAGTTGTAATTGTGCTAATGTAGTCGGCTGCCATGACACTCCTGTCCATGATGGAATTTCACCCACCGTAGTACCATCTGGCAAACTGCCGCCAAGATTAGCAATATCCGTTGGCAGACCTAATTGTTCGTTCGACATCCTTCTTAAGTATATACCAAAAAATAAAAGATTATACATCGATAAATGTCTTTTCTACTTTACACTGCCAATCATTAGTACCGGAAAATCCTGTGCATTTAAGTATAATTTCTGGAATACCCACCTCAACGGTGATAAAATGACCTGCCTCTGTTGCCATATAAGAAACTTGTTGATTATCAACCACATCAATGTTGCCTGTTGCGCGTCGTATCAAGAAATGTTTTTCAGTAGCGATGTAATCTTGCCCATTTTTACATGTAACGGTTGCTTTAATCAATACAGCTCTATTATCCGCAACGGATGTCTTATATAATTGGACTGATGCTGTTCCCGTATTCTGCACGTGATTAAATCCATTCGATACAATTTCGCTCGATGGAATGTATTGAATTTCACCAGTATCTGACTGATTGAAAATCTTCCGGATCGATTTAGATAATCTAGGTCTACTAATTAATCCGGTTTGTATCGTTGGAACGGTGGGAAGGGTAACTATACTTCCAGTTTGATCACCACGATCAAATTCACAATCATAGAAACTAATATTTTGTACTTTAGCATTATTAGCTGTTTCCCATTTAACTAAATCACCGCCTGTTACATTAGTAATACTGCAATTAGAAAATGTGTTACTTAAACAATTGCTGTCATTTTCGCCAACCGAACCAGTAAATGGATAACCTAAATGCACAGTGGGTCCCTGCACTGACGCGCTGAATAATAATTTGTGTGTGTTATTCGCAGTTCCCCATCCGCCGCCGCGTGTTAAAGTAATCACATTACCAGACACCCCATATACATAACTCGTATATGTGTCTGAATCATTGCCGGATTTATTGATTGTTACAATATAATTATTGTTGTTGTAATAATTGCTAGTTTGTTTATTACCTGGATCACTAAATCTAATGGTTAGAACATTACCATCCCTACTCACAATTGAAGCAGTTATGTCATAATCGATTGTTTGAAATCCACACGCATTAAATATGTTATTTTCTGCACCAGCCCCCATCTTTATGGCTGACACTTTACCACGGAATTGGCATGCATTAAACACGTTATTCATACATTGGTATCCGATAACCATACCTATATTGCATTGATTTGTGATACAGTTTGAAAAATGGTAATATTTCTGCCAATGCCCTTGTCCGAATGAATTACCGAATTGTATTCCGGTACCAAATCCATTAGTCATAACTTTATTTAAAGAAACGACAGATGCATCAATTCCATCATTGTTATCGTTATCGTTTGCTAAAAATAATCCTAATGTTGTAGTAATATCATTCGGAATACTAGCATCTTGCCCGATAATAGATATGTTATCAAAAATACAAGCATCACAATTTCTTGCAGTAACCGCGCACGAATCATTATTACTAGATGCATGTCTGATCGCCAGATTTTTAAACTGTGATTTGAATACCCAATTCATATACAATACACTTTTGTCGGTTGTCGTATTTGCGTGTATTAATGACAAATTTTCTATAGTTAACTCCTGCATAAAATTTCTTTTGATACCAAGATCATCATCAATTAAATTATATGGAGGATTTAGAGCGTAATCGATGTCTATACCGTGTTTATCTGTAGATAAAAATACTAAAGTTGAGCCGCATGTTACGGTGTCATAATCATCTAAATCATTCTTACTAATACGATGATCGCCTACAATCTTAAACCGCCCTTCATCGGCGCGGTATCTATTGTCGCCATTAAGAGGATATCCTGTGTTATACGTATTATCGTATCGTACATATAAATTATTGCAGTAAAACACACCTTTAGGTACGTACATAGTTAAGTGACGCAACGCACAATAATTTATACATTTCTGAATAGATGTTGTATTACTAGTAGCCGCTCCACTACTGCCAGCTAATGCACCAAAGGTAACGATACTAACTAGTTCGTCAAAAACAGGACGCCATCTACCAGCCGCTGCGTTTGAAGTTATTTCATTTGGTCTTACTGTTAATGGCAAGTTTTCTTGCGTTGTAGTATTTGGTTCATATCTAAATAAACATTCACCTCCATCGCCAGACGCATAATACCCCTCAATTAGCGCTAATGATTGAACATTTAATTCTGAAACACTAATGGCTTTTAGATCGGCTAAAGTTTCTACAACAATACAGCGTCTGGCTAATTTTTGTTTAACTGTACCTGATGTTCCGTTATGATCACTCAATCCTAAAAGTTGTGTACCAGTTACAACAGTCGCACCGCTCTTAACACTTAAATTTACCGGATCTACAAATTGTATATTACCTGATAGTGTTTTACCAGCTAATGCTGTATTAGACAAGGCAACAGGAACGGTAACAACGGCGGATCCGGTAAGCGGTACATCGGCTGCTGTTGTTACGGCGCCTGTCATTTTTAATTTGCCGATTAATGACCAGGAGCCAGCTGTTGTTGCTGCGCGTGACGCATTTAAAAACTTAACGGGGTTATTCGAATCCACACCGCTTGGACACAGAAGTTTGTTTAATATATCGGTTTGATTCGACATTTTTTTTAGCTTATATAGTATACAGAGAAAAAATGTCAAACGAAGCATTATCTCTACCTATTAATGCGATCATTGCTCTTGGCAGCTTAGAACCTGGTACCGCAACAGGAGATATTATTTATTGGGATGGATCGACGTGGATCGCTACTCCATATGATCCAAACCTCGATTCGCCCATTGAAATTTGCGATGCGCCGCTCGGGTTTAATCCGGCAGCCCCTCAACCAGGCGCTACTTGTGGTTTTTTATACAAACTTGTAGGTGATGCTAATCTATACTGGTATCCGAACGGAGGACCGGCTGTAGCTCTTTCCGGTGGTGGCGGTGGAACGACATTTAATGACGATGTGTTCCGTGTTCGCGATGAAATTGATAACACTAAACAGTTTTCATTGCAATGTTCGAATATTTCGCCAGGATCTGTTCGCGAATTTACAGTTCCAGATTTTGATGGTATTCTACCAGCAAGAATAGGTAATACATTAGCTCTAGGTAACACGTCTTATTCAGTAGCTACAAATAATAACGTATTATTGGGAGTGGGAGCGGGAGCATCTGTAGGAGCAGGAGATAATAATACAGCAGTAGGTCGAAACGCGCTAAGCGCTGGGGCAGGTACCGGCAACGGCAACACAGCAGTAGGTCGTAATGCATTATTTTCAGGAACTGGGTCTGCCGGCAACGTGGCAATCGGTGCGTTAACTATGCAAGCTACTACTACAGGATCTGGTAACGTTGCAATCGGAGGTAGTTCATGCTTAGTGTCTAATGTAACAGGTTCTAATAACATAGTTCTCGGATCGGCAGCGCTATCTATTGCAGATGATCCATCAAGCAATGTAGTGATCGGTACTACAGCAATGAATTCAGCGGGGTCTGGTTATAATTTTACAGGTGACATTGCAATTGGTGTATCAGCATTGCGTACTCCAGGTGGTCTTGGTACAGATAACCCTGGTAATTTTAATATTGCTCTTGGCTATCAAGCTATGCAGCAAGCATATAATGGACATCATAACGTGGCGCTTGGTTATCAAGCATTGTATAATAATCAAGTAACTGATAATGTTGGTATTGGTCATTTAGCTTTAAGAGCCAATACTACTGGTACAAGTAATACAGGAGTTGGCAGTCAGTCTCTCGCATTAAACACTATAGGTGTAGATAATACCGCATTGGGCTACTTAGCACTTAATGCAAATGATGATGGTTCTTACAATACAGCACTAGGCAGACGCGCACTAACTAGTAACGTATCAGGTACAAGCAATACCGCGGTAGGATGTGACTCGCTTTCACAAGCAACCGGATCGAACAATACAGCAGTTGGTAAGGATGCGCTCAATGACTTATCGACCGGCGCATCTAACGTTGCTATCGGAGAGGGTGCTATGCTTACTAGTACTACAGCAGATTCATGTGTCGCCGTAGGACGCAATGCTGCACGCAACAACAATGTTTCAGAAATTATTGCTATTGGGTACAGAGCCGCAGAGTCCAATACTGCATCGGACAACACCGCTATTGGTACACATGCCCTTAGAGTTGCCGGCGGTACTAGCAATGTTGCTGTCGGCAATTACACATTAGAAGCCGACGCAGCAGGCTCTGAAAACTGCGCTATTGGTGCTTATTCACTACAAAATAATACTGATGGTGTTCAGAATACAGCAGTTGGCGCAATGACTCTTAATCTCAACAATACTGGTATTTCGAATACCGCATTAGGTTATAATGCATTAACTAATCATACAGTATCTAATACTACAGCGGTAGGCAGACATGCATTACGCTCCAACACTATCGGTACAGCAAACACTGCAGTAGGTTATAATGCTTTAGACGCCAATGTATCTGGTAATCACAACACCGCTATCGGTCATACAACTTTACAACTTAACACCGGCGGTTCTAATACAGCAGTGGGTTCTAACACAATGACATCGAATTTAGGCGGTAATGCAAACTGTGCGTTCGGTCAAAACGTATTATCATCAAATACAAACGGATCAAATAACGTCGCTATTGGGCAAGACACCCTGAATGCAAATACAACCGGTAATCGTAACGTAGCGATTGGTCCACTTGCACAATCCGGTGGTACCATAAGCGACTGTGTTGCTGTTGGTTATCAAGCAGCCAGTATTAGTGTTGCTAGCAATACAGTAGCTATCGGATCTGGCGCACTGCAAGCTTTAACTAATGGCACTCAGAATACGGCTGTAGGTTATCAAGCACTTAATGACAATCTTGGAGGCGGGTCAAACACAGCATTAGGTTTCCAAGCCTTAGATACTAACACAACTGGTAATGATAATGTAGGTATTGGTGTAGCAGCGCTAAATGCTAACTTAACTGGTCATCGTAATACTGCTATCGGTACATCAGCTTTAGCGGCGAATTTAGTAACGACAGATAACGTTGCGGTCGGGCATAATGCACTAACTTTAGCTACTGGTGCTCAAAGTGTTGCTATTGGGTCACTTGCCCTCGCCGCCAACCTTGCGATCAGTCAATTAACCGCAGTCGGTTATCAGGCATTAACTTCAAGTTCTACTGGTGTTCAAAACACTGCGGTGGGTTATAACGCCCTAAGAGACCTAACATCAGGCACGCAGAATACTGCCGTTGGGTTCGCTACACTTGAAGATAATGACGTAACTCAATGTACTATGATGGGCGCTGAAGCTGGGCGTTTCTTAGGCGGTAGTCAAAATACTGGTGTAGGATATCGTGCATTATATGGCGCCGGTGCTGCTACTGGATCAGTAGCGATTGGTGCTGGAGCAGCAGCGACATGTACTGGATCTGGAAATGTAGCGGTTGGTACTGAAACGTTTGCCGTTTCACCAAACTCAGCCAATACATCCACAGCATTAGGCTTCCAGGCATTGTATCAAATTAGAGCAGGTTCTGGTAATGTTGCTGTCGGATACCGTTCTATGTGGACTGAACAAGATGCGAGCGGCGCTAGCAATAACACAGCAGTAGGTACTGAAGCACTTTTTCTGCAAGGTGGTGGTACCGACGGCAATGTTGCCGTCGGATATCAAGCAGGTAATACTAATACATCAGGCATAACTAATTTATTTGTCGGCACACAATCAGGCGGTAATATTCAAACTAGCGATAGAAACTTACATATCGGTCATTTATCAGCCGGTGTAAGCGGGGCAGCAACGACTAGATCTGTCATTGTTGGGCATGGTGCGGTGGCTCATACGGATTGTATTTCCATTGGTGATTTAGCAGGTTCTTCACATTCGACCGGTACAAGCAACGTGTTAATAGGTAGCAGTGCTGGTATTCTTAACGCAGCCGGTGCAAACAATACTGGTATTGGTTATCACGCATTATTTACAAATGCATCCGGGTCTAATATTACAGCATTAGGGTACAATGCTGGTGCGGGTATTTCAACTGCAAGCAGATCAACAGCTATCGGCACAAATTCAATTTCATCAGCAGCGAACGTTACAGATTCGACGGCTTTAGGTTATAATGCTATGGCGGCACATGCTGGTGACCAATGTGTGGCTGTTGGATCTGGTGCTCTTCAACTCGCCGGTTCAGGCGCAACTAATACAGCTATCGGCTATGGGGCTATGGGTGGCGGTATCGTTACGGGCAATAACAACGTGGCAGTCGGTCATAATGCTCTAAATGCTAATACATCCGGGTTAAGTCACGTAGCTATCGGGCAAGCTGCTCTATCTTCCATGTCTACAGGTGGATCATGTGTTGCTATCGGGCGAAACTCGTTACTCAACGCTACAGGTTCTAATAACATAGGGGTTGGTGCTGCAACTTTACAATCTGTCGCTAATGGTACAAACAACATAGCTATCGGTGATTCAGCCGGTAATACATTGACAACTGGTTCTAACAACACTGTCATAGGTAACGATGCAGACCTTGATGCTAACAATCGTGCTGGTTGCATTGTGCTAGGCGCATCAGCTGTATCGCTAGCTGCTATTGCGGGTGCTCATTTGTCGATTGGTTCGTTAGGTACTCCAATTGCCACATCAGCAACAATAGGTGCTGCGGGAGCAGCTGCTGCTCCTCCTGCTACTCCACAGGCTTATCTACATTTAGCAGTCAACGGAGTTGAGTATAAGATCCCCATGTACTTGCCATAAACTTAATCATTCTGCTTCTTTTTTTGTGTATTAATCTTACTCATTTATAGAAAACACCCAACAAAAACTTACCCCATAAAATATACAACTGACAAAATATACGCTCGACAAAAAATAAATGACTAGCGAAGCACTTAATCTTCCTCAATCGGCGGACATTCCGTTTGATGCGATTCAAGACGGTGCAGTTGTTAATGATGTCCTTACATGGGATGGCATCAATTGGTCATCACAAGCACCAACTGGCGGATCAGGTGGTACTCTCACATACGCTACACCGCTATTAGTTATGCCTCCGGGTATTATAAATTCCCGAGCATATCGTGCTATGGTCGTGCAGAACGGTAATCTAGTATCTCTTACAGGTGCGGTTACTATCGCATATAATGGAGCCCTTGATTCATCGTTTTTACTGACCCTTCCGATTCCAACAACGAACTGGATACCTGGGTTTAATCAATTTAATGGAATAGCAACTGGACCCGGTGTACAAATAACTATTACTCAAAATGCTCTGACTGATACCTTAGAATTTCATGTAGTCGACTCAACTAATGTATCTGTTAAATATTTACATATCCACTACAATGTTTCATATCTGATCAGCGTACCAGTCGGCTTAGATGATATTCTTACCGCTCCTCCCGATCTCATTGATTTCTCAATTGTTACTCAACAGCCAATTCCGCTCGAGTTATCGAATGCAGGTTCTGCTGCAGACTACCACGACTATGATAATGCCGGACTTGCATTCCCACGTGCTTTTAATTATCTAGCTTATGCACATAGAGACGCGGCTTTAGCGCATCCAGTCGACAAATTTCCAGTCGATAAACGGCATCGCCAGATTGATGTGTTTAAGCATAACACCATTACAGATCAGTTTGACCTACATTCTTGGCTTCCAGAATCAGCTCTAGAGGCTTACCCAAGTGCAAATTATACTTCATCTATTACGGGGACATTTCAAGATTTTGACGCGACCACATTAATGGTTTTAGATCCAACGGATGCCGTGGGAGAATCAAATTATGTAGGTGATACAATAGTTATCTTAGCTGGTACTGGTACAGGAGAATCTCGTATTATACATGATAATTCAGCATTTGCTAAAATTATTAAAGTAACTGCGCCATGGGTTACACCTCTAGATATTACGTCTAGTTATGAAATTCATAGATTAGGCACCGCTCAAGCAGGTGCTGCTATATCTATTACTTTAGAAGCCACCGACCCAAAGCCTACTAGTTTCTACGATGGTAAAATTATAGAAATTATAGCTGGTACTGGTACTGGTGAAATACAAACTATTTCTACATATGATGGCAATACTAAAATGGCTTTGTTGTTAGCCCCTTGGGGTACTATTCCAGACAATACTAGCGTTTATAAAATTACAATTAATACTGGATTCGCCCAAACATATCCGGGGCATACCCAATGGTTTTTCTTAGAGCCGGCTGATGCTGGTGTTACAGATTTTATTGCTAATCGTATATGCGAAATTTCGACTGGTTCCGGTTCTGGGCAAACGCAAACTATTACTTCATATAACGCAAATCTTAATTTAGCTATTGTCATTGGCGGTTGGGCTCCACTTCCCGATAATACATCTACATATAATATTTATATTCTTAATGGATACTCAATATTACAGTTTATGCGCATTAATGAAAATGGATTACTTCTGTTAGATATTCGTCGCAGCGTTTCCGGTGTTCAAGGAACAGAAAATGAAGCATTTGTGATAGATATGCGTACTGCAGGAGCAAGATCAGCCGCAGACGCTGTTCGTATCCATTCAGGATATGCTGATAACAATAACTTAACTCAATGGGTTGCAAATACATCAAATAAAGTATTAGTCAATACGCCAACATCTAATTCGGGCGTTCCACTGGGTGAGAAAGATATTACTATTTGGAATTTTGATAACTTTGCAGTACCATTCAGTACGTCATTAGTTGCTCTTGGTGTTGATATGACTCCTATTGCGGCAACATTCAATCCATTCATTGCCGGTTATTCTGACGGTGCTAATAACGAGGGTTTAATTATTGGACATGATAATCCAGATGCTAATTCGTACCCGCTTGATTCATTAGTCGCTGCTCCTGTATTTCCTACGCTACTTACTCCCATTGGAGCTGGATATCGCCGCTTTACTGCCCCTATTGGTACTCCAAATATATACGGGGCATACCCCGCAGCTCTTGAAACAATTACAAACAACCCTATTGACAGCCCAAAAATCGTAGAACTTAAGATTACTAATTTTGCAGCACCATTATTAGGTACTGCATCTATTAAATTACACTTGATGAAAGCAGACGGATCTAAGTATGCATATGTCGGTGTTCAGAAAACGCCAACACAAACATCAGCTGTATATTCTACACATCTGTTTGGTGCTCCGATATACGATAATAATGTTAATGATATTGTATCTCTTGCTATCTGTACCCATCCAGTTGAGGGTGGAATAGGACTTGCGTATCATCAAATCAGCCAAGCGAATACATCTGTCAATGTATTTGATCCCGATACTTATATGGTGGCAGTTACATTAGAATATGATAATGCTTTACCAGAACCTGTGGACTTCGAACTCGTCACTTCTGCAACGAATATAATTACAACGTCGTTTACTCCTGCTGGTCAAATTAAGGATTTGGGTGGTAATGATTACCCCGATAATACTACCGATTTAAAAATCACAGAAATTCGTACCGCCGATAATTGGAATACTATAACACAAACTATCAATGAATCTATTGATGATACTGTCGTCTACTTCCAGACAGATTCCCCCTTATCTCTCGTGCAGCTACGTGGAGCTTTAGATTTCAATACTATCCCAGCAACTTACGCAGTTGAAGTATTCTTTAGATCTAGTAATGCATCACAATTTGACGACTCACAAAAAATAACGATAGATCCGGTATTTACGGATGGTGTTGATAATTATTTCGGATTTTTACCAGTCACTATCGCCTTAGATCGCTATCTCATTATGGGCGGATTTCAGCAGATTGCCGGGTTCCCTATGTTTGATAACACACACCCACAAAAATGGATCATTTATGACTTAGATTCATTATCGTACACTATAACAGACACTACAATTGATACTATTCAAAATGTTGCAGACCCGCCTGATCCTGTTCGTAACGCATTATTCATATCGGCTAGCAAAACACTAGATGCACAAAATCGATTAGGATTAGTGCTGTCTAGTTTTACACAAGCAATACCTCATATTCGAGTGCAATATCTCAAAACAAATCCTCTTTAAAAAAAAGAACGGTTTTGAAAAGGTAAGTCCCTATATTTCACCATTCCCAGTTATTAGCTTTATTTTGACATATTTTTTGACAATCATTTACCCATTCTTTTCTTCCGGCATCAAAAGTCATATGCATGTAATTATCATACTTACTAAAGGTATCAGTGCTAACAATAAAGAACAATCCTAACATAGCAACAGTCCACCAAATCGCACCTGCTAATGAAGCCTTTAATCCCTGACCATAAAATACATCATATCTGTCTTCGCCTTTAGTATTCTTTTCTTGGAAGCCGATTAACCCTACACTAACGCCAACAACTAAAGCTATGATAAATAGAGTTACCATAACTCCTAAGGCTATTCTAATGACTTTCCATCGTCTGCTCCAAGTCCAATTACCGGCTGGTGTACTTTCTTCTGACATTTTTTAAGTAACTATATATTACGTTATAAATATTCTTTCTTTTTTTATCCGCGTGTATATATACTTGATTAAAATGTCAAACGAAACATTAAGCTTACCGACCGCGGGCGGCATTTCGCTGGCTAGTCTGCCAGTGGGCTCTGCTGCTGGTGATGTTTTCCAATGGGATGGATCGCAATGGCAAATTGTCCCTAATGACAATAACAATCCACTAATTCTGGATGGTCTAGTAGGACATCCAGCAGCTCCAGTCGTTGACTCTGGCAAACTTTACAAAGTAAACGGATCTGATGGACTTTGGTGGGTTACAGATGGAGCACCTGCTTTAGATGTTACGCTTGCCGCTGCCGCTACTACTGATGTACCGCTCGGTCTTAATGTATTTACGGTTAACTCCACTATTCCGGCAGTAGGAAATAACTACGCTACTGTTCAGGCAGCAATATTAGCTGCTGAGGCGTTGGCTGCTGGTATTAATGGTCCATGTCCCGTAGTACTTGTATGCCCCGGTACTTACGTAGAAGATCTGACGATTTCTGGTCGTATTATCGTCGAAGCATGGGGTGACGCATCTGCATCTCAGGCTGCTGGACAATCTGTTACAATTGATGGTACATTAACTGTACAAAATTCAGCCACCGTAAAAAATATTCGGTTTATTAAAACTCTCGCCGATGGATTACCAATTATTCAACTCGGCGCGTGGCTCGGCGCTGCATCTCCTTATTCGTTTAATTTAATCGATTGCCGCGTATTATCAACGTCGGCACGTGCTGTTCTTATTGATTGGAGCACCACAACTGGTGTTATCACTTGTAGATTGGGATGTTTCAGAACTTTAATGAACGTTAATACTAATACCGAAATTATGTTCCAAGCCGCTGGCGAGAATCGCTTACTAATGTTAGAGTGCCGCGGCACCTCTGGTGCTATTAATTTTAATATCTCTGGTGGTGCATCTGGGGTGCTAACTATGCAGGATTGCTCGCACACTGGATTTATTACGATAGCCGGTAACCGCGCATCGCTGACACAAACTGTGGTTATTCAAGGCGGTTATCGTTTCAGTGTACCAAACAACTCACAACCATGGTTCCGCTGCACTGGAAATAATCATTTAGTAAGTATGGAAAATATCCATATTCGTATGCCCACCGGCGGATCAAATGCTATCGAATTTACCGGTACTGGGTGTCAGTTTGAGCGTAGTGGTTTATCATTCGATCGTTCTGCTGCATACGGACAAATGACGGTTTCAAGCGTATCGGCTTTAACCACTATTAATAATGATGCAGTGGATGTTGCACAAGCGTTACGTTCATACACAGTTAATCCGTCAGCGCCAATAGTTGGTAATAACTACGCTACTATTCAGGCGGCTATCAACGTAGCTGAAGCATACGCAGTTGCCAACCCAACTCTTGAGCAGCCTGTCGTATTAGTAGCCCCTGGTGTATACAATGAAGCTCTTACAATCTCACGTAACATTATACTATCCGGTCAAGGTGCATCCCAGCTGTATAATAGTCGTTCAGTAGTAGTTGATTCGCTTGCATTAGGTCCATGTGTAACCCTTAACGCTCCCTGTACCATTAAAGATATGACATTCGATCGCACCGGTAACGCCGGCTCTCGTGTAGTACTAGGTACCGGATGGAACATCGCCGTAGGTGATACATCTATGTTTATCAATTGTACTATATTTGGCGCGGCAGTTAACGTCGCACATACAATCGACTGGTCAGACGCAACCATCGCGAATCGTTCATTAACATTAAAAAATACAACAATACAGGCCACATCAAATACATCGAATGCTGTTCTGATTGGTGGTACTAATTTTATATACATGCTAGATGGTACATTCGGCAGACATTCGGGTGTAATTCAAATTACAAGTACATTTGCATTCCCTCTATTGATGGACAAAATGGATTGGAATGGTCGTATCCATCTTAACAACGGTGGCGGTGGAGCGTCGACACTCGCTTTACTTAACAGCACGTTATCTTCAAATGCTGCGGTTCCTTGTATTTACGACTCATCGAACTTTGGTACTGTTCAACTACAAAGCACTACAGTTACTGCAGGTGCCGCTACTGCGCCAATTAACTTAACATTCGGTACAAACTTAACGCACGATAGTCTGAGAGTAATCAATACTTTAGGTCGCGAACCAGTAGTAACCGGCGGTTCCATCACTCAAAATGATCCTACCACCCTTCCCCGTGATGCTAATATCTTTACTGTCAATCCTAATGTTCCCAATTTCAATAACAACTTCCATACTATTCAAGCCGCTGTTCTTGCTGCCGAAGCAACGCTGCCGTCAACCGTTCCGCCTAGAGTAGTAATTCAGAATGGAGAGTATACTGAAAACGTAACTGTATCGGGCAATATTAACATCACAGCTGATAATCATGAAGCTACTCTAATCAACGGCACGTTTACTCTTAACAGCAACTGTTCGATGCGTAATTTAAGAATCACCGCTCCCGCCGCGGCTTCAGCAATTGCTATGGGGGCGGCATATCCAGTAGCGCAAACTACCTATATTTATGATTGTGTTTTACTTAGCACTAATGCGGCAGTTGCTCCGACCATTGCATGGAATGTAGCAGCTAAGGCGGCAGGTCTCAGACTTAATGACACATCTGTATCATCGGCATCGGTAGCATGGGTCGCAATTCTGTTACAAGGCACTAACGGTGTTCTTACCAGTGATTGCGGTATCATCGGTATTCTGCAACAAGAAGCTACCGGTGCTAACTCCATGCAAGTAGTGCGTGGTTCGATTACGGGTTCAATCAATATTGCCTGTGTCGATCCTGGTGTGTTAAGTACTAAGTTACACATTGTTGATTGTCGTGTTTACAATGATGGCGGCTATCCCGCAATCTCTTGTGCTGTTGACAACATTCGTATTATTTCTGATAACTGCGATTATCTAATTCTGGACACACTCGGTTGCCCCGCTGCAATTAACATCACGGGAACTAATGATCGTTTTATCGCATGCGGTACGACATTCTCCGATCATCCCAATCAACTTGGTAATCTCACAAACATTATTGTGTCCAGTAATGATATTAAGAATGAGACTGAAGGTGTTTTCGCTCATGACGTTAATGTATATACCGTCAACCCTAACATGCCTTTAGGTACCAGAAACTTTGCGACGATTCAAGCCGCAATCGATGCTACTACTAATGTTGGTGGTGATCCACAGGTAATCCAGCTCGCTCAAGGTACATATGTAGAGAATATTACAGTTGATAAAACGGTTTCTATTGTCGGGTTTCCTGGAGGATTTAATGATGTTGGTTTCGATGACGCTCGAAAACCATGTATTATAGATGGTACTGTAACAATTGCAACTCGATGCACATTTGAAAATATCGGATTTAGCCCATCTACGCCGCTAGTTTCATCAGCGATTGTTGCAGACGCTACATTAGGGGCGTCTAGTATTCATCTCAAAAACTGCAGAATTAAGGGAGGGTTTACTGGTGCGGCATATGCTATCGATTGGTCTCTTGGTGCTGGTACATTACGTCTTGAAGATACGTATGTATTAAATACAGACGATGCTATGCTTTTGTTAACTATGGGAGGCGCAACATCTGCATCTGTTAATCGTGCATCTAGTTTCTCTGGACAAATTGTGCATGCATCTACCGGTGCTTTAACTATTGATGGTGCAACGATTTACGGAGCTATTTCATTAACATCGACTGGCATTTTGCTTATGTATAGAAGTATATTGACTAGCTCTCTTGGTGCAGTATTACTTAACTCAGCAACTGCATGCACTGTATTATTAGATGATGTAGTTTTGACTTCTTCGAATCCAACTAATCTTGTTAATCTAAGTAATGTAGGAAGTACATTAGTTCGCACAAATATGAGTCTTCGTAGTACGGGTGCTAATACAACTAAAATTACATGCGCTGGTACTGTCGTCAATCGTAATGAACCTTCTGTCCCCGATGATCTTAATATTTACACCGTCAATCCCAATGTTCCTCAAGGCGTTAGAAACTTCCACACTATCCAAACCGCTGTTAATGCAGCGGAAGCTGCTCTACCAACTAATGGCTTAGAAAAGGCTACCATTCACGTAACTCGCGGCAATTACCAGGAAGATGTGACTATCAGCAAACGTGTCGAACTCATTGGTGTGGGTGCAGGTGCTAAGGGTTACTATCAATCTAGTGAAACTGGAGATGTGGAAATTCAAGGAACTGTGTATGCCAATTCACCATGTGTGCTAGAGAATATCATTTTCAATCCTGGACTTGCCGCCGTACCGCTTAATGCATCACTCGCTGTTGGTCTATGGTTAACAGATACGGCGATTGCTCCTTATAATGAAGCCGACTCTGTTGTTTGCACTAACTGTATGTTTGTTTCTAACGGCAACCCTGGTTATTGCATTACAAACACTACAAACCAGACTAATCGCAACCCTGGCAAACGAGCCCAGGTTAAACTGTACGATTGCTTACAAGACAACGCCGGTCTGTTTGCTAATCTTTCAAACGGCAACGTGTTATTCATGTTTAGAAGTTCGTCTACCGGTAACATCAACATCGATCCTGTACAGGGCTTCACTGGTAATACGGCTGTTCTTGTTGCGCAGGATTCAACTCTACAGCAATTAGGCGCTGCCAATCCAACAATTTCTATTGCCGGTACTGCTCAAGCGGCACCAATCAGCAATATCAATCTTTTGCGATGCCGAGTTACAAATAGCAATGCAGCTCAAGTTCCAATTGATTCGGCACTTGATAATGTTATGGTCGTCGCTAGATCTACCGAGATTACTACCGGCAATGCTAATGCAATCCGTTTAAGTTCTGTGACCGGCACTGAAATTCAGCACTATGGGCTATGGTCGGGCAATACATCAGTACCAACGCTTGTTGCCAATACAGTCACGCCGTTTGCTGCGATTGTCTAAGAAAGTGTTAATCCCTCATCGCTATCCGGCAAAAAAGAAAATCTATTTTTTTATAGATTTTTTAGAAATATCATTCTGAGCTACTTTAAGCATCTCTTGAAGTCTACTCTGCTCTTCCGAGTAATAATTGAGACGTTCGTCCTTGATGTTATCACTGACACTTGCCATTAGCCACTTGCCGATCTCGGTATTCACCATACGCAATCTAGTTTCTAGCGTATCGATGTGACTTATCGTTGCGCTTGACATTTTCTCTTCTTCTCACAAAATATCTATAAATAAGTATATATAATCAAATTTTTATTCGCCGAAAAAAAATGAGTCTTTGCCAATACAAGGATATTTTTGGCAAGCCCGACGAAGGTATTCATAAGTATAGATTTCTGGGACTTGCGTCAGCTGATCTTATCGGCTTTGTATTGTTGGTATTTCTGATAACTAGCTATTATAAAACCGGGATTTTAGAGACAACTATTTCTCTCGCGATTCTAACTGTCTTCATCCATTATATATTTTGCGTACCAACTAAGCTAAATCGCATATTAGGACTAGCGTAAATACATTATTAAAAAAATATCTACCAGAAAATATAACCGTGTAAAATGAGTAAAGTATCATTCGATGTTGGATCTTTCGCCGGATCATTCTTAGGCTCTACAACAGGTACAAGAGCCGGTATGTCTCGTGTACCATTTTTAGAAGAGAAACCTGGTATGATAGCAAAAATGATGACTAATTCGCCTATTATGGGCGATACGTGGCGAGACACAAAAATTAAGGAAATGTACTTTGAAGATGATGTCCGTTCTACACTGTGGGGTAGCTTCATTATGAGTGCTATAGTACTATGTATAATAGCATTAATTGTATACGCCGTATCAGGATCTGTAGTTTTCACATTATTTCCCCTAATTCTTCTAGCTGTAAACTATTGGTATACTTTTGCGTATCAGATCGGCGATTGGCAGGCAAACAAAAACCAAATCATAAATTCTATGGTTTCTGCATTTGATGGAGATAAACAGCAACTAAATGCTACAATGGCATCAAATAATTACTTGACTGATTTAGTCGGTGCATATTCAGCCAACCCAAATAGACAAACGGTAACTAATAAACTAGATGGCGATTTACGTGGCGGCAATAACATTAAGGCTTTAGGTGTATGGATGAAATTTGCAAGCCAATCATCCTAAAATTATATACATCCTAAAAATTTTTAGATAAACTGCACATTATCCGGCATCTCTAACTTCTTAAAGTACATATGATAAGCTATATCAGGTACTGGATGTTCGCGTAGCTTATTCCACCCATAGCCGTCCCGAGCCAAGTACACTATTTGCGTAGTATATCCATACTCATCAGCTAAATCGATAAATTCCTGTCTATTCGCCGCAACACTATTCGTATTATCTATGCATATATTTTTTTCTTCTTCTAAGGCTTTATGCGCTTCTCTAAGACATGCAGCTCTAGTTTTCAATGTATCCTGATTAATATGAATATACTCTTTAGGTCCCAAATACTTAGCATAGAATGTTGATTTACCACTTCCGGGCATGCCCATTAATAACACCATATTTTTTTCGTCGGCAAAATCAACCGTCTGCTCAGAAAAAACTTTCTCTGGTACTAAAAATCTAAGTCTCGCATTCTTTGCAAACTGCAAATCTGAGTCGCTGAAATCTTGCGGTCGTCCGGCTGCATCTCCCACATAAGTGTAGATCTTTGTATTAGGTAATAATTCTTTACACATCTCATACATACCGATGTTAGGCTTACGATTTAAGTCATCCTTAGTGGATATAAAAATCGAACATCTACTACATACTTGAAGTAAATCAAGTGCTCGTTTCATTCGTTTCAATCTATTAGGTAATTCCTTATTACTCCGCACTAGTTGATTTGTAAATATAACAAATCCCCAACCTTTCGCCGAGAGTTCTGTGAGTTTCTCTAATCTGCCAGGTAATAGATGTATATCAGACGGTTCTCTTGGTATTAAGCTCCGCGTACCAAAAGTCAATGTCCAATCTAAGTCAAAGGCTATAGCCTTGCTTGGCATTCCCTCACCGATAAAATAATACACACTTCCGCGTTGCTGCATTTTGTATGATATACTACTATGAATTCAATGTTTATCAAAAAAATAACTTACACGTCTACATGCTGTATAGTTACTGCATATCCCAGAGCGACTAATTGAATACCTAAAAGTTCGGCAAACGCAACTGATCGATGCCGACCCTTATGACAATTGATAGAAACTACTTTAGGCTTCTCTTTTTCAATCTTTTCTAACGTTGATTTCATGTACATTTCAAACTTCGGTTGTCGAGCTACCTTTTCTTGTAATCGTGCGTCACGACCATCCACGTCCTTCAGATTAATTCCTTTCGGTTTATAAGAATTCACTCCTGTTACGCACAAGTTAAAGTCTGAAGGCAACGGTTTCTGTTTATGTACCTTGTTACCCCACGTGTATAGCTTGATATTTTTTGCTACATTTTTATTTTCGCCGCTTTTTGTTGCCTGAGCCATATATATCAACTATGTGTTGATTTCCTGAAAGTATATAAATCTCTTATTTTTTTCAAATTTATAATATACTTGACTTAAATATGGCATCAATATATGAGGAACCTCTTAGCTTACCAGTTGGTTCTATTATTGCTTTAAGTAGCTTAGCGCCTGGTACAACACCTAATGATGTTTTAACCTGGGACGGATTAACCTGGGTTTCAACTTCGCCATCTGCATCTACTAACCCATTAGTAATTGATCCTACAGCGCCAGCTTTTAATCCAGCAGCCCCAGCACCTGCCGCTAATCATGGTTATCTGTATAAAAAAGACGCACTACCCGGACTATACTGGTATCCTGATGGCGGACCTGAATTTGATTTACTTACAGCTGGCGGTGGTATACCAGTTATAGGAGCCAGCACTGATAGAGCAATTGTTTTATGGGATGGCGTGTTAGGCGACACAGTTCAGGATTCGGTTATCACTATGTCTGCCAGTGGAGCTCTAAGTATCGCTGGTGATACATTTCTGTATTCAAATGGCACTAACAATTTACTAGGTAAGCTTGCTTTAGCAGCTGTTACACTTGGAACGGCAAACACGGCACTAGGTCATGCGGCAGGTGCCGGTATTACCACTGGTTCCAGCAACGTATTCGTAGGTGCTGGGGCAACTGGAGACATTCCAGCCAGATCTAATACTATTGTTTTAGGAGCATCTACTACATCAGTCGCAGCAGATGACTCACTAACAATCGGTAACAATCATATCCGTGATACCCAAGACGGTACTCACCAATTACAATTCAACACTGCAACTGGTGAAGTAACCAAGCGTCAAACAGCCATTCTTGCTGCTGGTGCCGCCGCGACACCGAGCTTATACTTTTCAGCTGATCCGGATACGGGCTTATACAATTCAGCAGCTAATACTTTAGCATTTACTACTGGCGGCACTCAACGCGCGATTATTGATTCGAACGGCGTTACCTCTAATCATTTCTTACAATACAACGACGGTGTTAAACAAGGCGTGAATATTATTCTCAATCAACTTAACAATAACTTAAAGTTAGG
>JACCDO011880309.1_pt1 | contig 31756 bp, 21 predicted proteins | sample 7446101 | NCBI WGS metagenome assembly JACCDO01 (sample SAMN15323440, study PRJNA562643) | freshwater metagenome | isolation source: river surface water | place: USA:Blue River Watershed | collected 2017-08-16 | reverse complement strand
GGAATTTACGATGAATTTCAAATTTTTTATTAAAAAATGATCTAAATAATGTCTGTGATATCGACACACGCATGTCCTTGATGTACTTCATGTAACGGTCGTCGTTGCCTGGGTAGTACATGGAGAAGAGCGATACCTGCGGAGGGCGCACCGCATACCCTCTGCGCCATGCTTTAAATTGATTAAATCCATATTTTTCTGCTATTCCTTTCTTACTCATACCGGTCAATGCACCATACATTCGTTCGTTCAACCGCCATGATTTGATCAACGGTAACCACAACAAGTTAAGCTCATCAAGAACTAACCAAGCTGTCTCAATAGCGCGGGAGAGCCAACTTGTGTACACAACATCGAACTCAATGCCATGTAGTTTTAAGATTTTGCCTGCTTTTGACGCGCCTTCGCGCCCCTCGTCCGCGAGAGGAGCGTCGTCCCAACCAGTGAATATGCCCAACTTGTTGTACTCGGTCTTGCCGTGACGGATGAAGATAACAAATGGACCTTCTAATTTTGTTTTTTTATATTTTTTCTTTTGTATAGGACGTGAGCTAGCAGGGCTACTGTTATCCACTAAGATCGTCACATTACTCTTGACTTCCACCGGGATCTCAACGTTTGTTTCATTAGAATGGGACTCAAGATTTGCCCTTTCTTCGTTCAACTTACTCAGTACCTGTGAGATAGGGTTGAGTCCCGTCGCCATCAATGAGCTAGTTGAGTAGTCAATGAGCGAGTAAAGCCCTTTGACCTCATTTGCTGCTCTTGTTCCCCATTTCTTTTCTTTTTCAATCATTAAATTAACAATTTTTTTATCTTCTAAAAATGAAGATGAGATACTTCCAATAGCATCTGGTTGCTTGACTGGACTCATGTCCTTGTTGAACTTGTAAACCACCGGGGATCCGTTAGGGATCACCACCTTCTCTATCTCTTCATTCGATAAGTTGTCAATATACTTCATAATACCTCGAATAGAGTGTAAATGACCCACAACCATAACTGTTTTACCAGCCATCAACTCCGGGACTATCTCGTCCTTATACAGCGGCACTACGCGGTCAAAGCAATCAGCTATTGACTCAGATAGTGGTAATTCATCGCGGATTTTCTCATATTTCCTCTCATCGAGGTGCCAATGAGGGTGGTTGGAAGACATTGGAGGTGGTCTTACAAATATATTATTTCTGTATTCTTCTACTTTTTCTTCACCAAGTTCATTTATTAACAAATCTCTAGACATTCCTTCTATTGCACCATACATACGTTGATTCAATCGCCATGACTTGTATACTGGTCGAAATACTTGATTAATCTCTTTTAATAAGACCCATGAAGACCTTATGGACCGCTTCAAGATGGAAGTATAAACCAAATCAACATCCGTATATCCTCGCTCTGTTAGTAATCTACCAGCATGCTCCATTTCTCTTTTACCTCTTTCTGTTATATCTGTATCTATCCATCCGGTAAATGATAAATTTGCATTCATTTCAGATTCACCATGACGGACTAAGATTAATCTACCTACTGGTCGTTTATTTATTGTACTGGTTATAAAACTTAAAGGATTTGGCCTATCTGCACGCGTATGACTATCAAAATCATCTTCGGTAATATCTTTGACGGCATTAAATGCACTTCTTATTGCCTTTCCACCAGGTTGAATGTATGAGTCACTTACCGTAGCATATACCAGGACTAGAAGGCATGTTATTGTTATAGTAAAGGTAATCATGGCCATGGAACTTACTCAAGGAGACACAGTGAAGAGGTATACCCGCAACACACGACAGTCTTTCTCCCTGCAGACTACAAGGAAATGATGACAAATCTTTGCATGCTTGACAAGGCCCCTGATGGTAGATCGACCCACTGAACTTCAAATGATAGTTAATAAGTAATTTTCAACGAACCAGTGAAAATAGCGCGCGCATGAACTTGTTGAACAAATCTAACTGTAAACTAATGGGAATACTTTGTGACCAGGTTACCCCGGCCCTTAAACTTAAAACTTTAAAATTTTCAGGTAAAAGAGAATTTTGCCATCAAAGAATGAAGAAGAGAGATGAATCCCTTGGTTCCAAACGGACGGTGCGCTACACCACGTTACCTGTAGGCGACTATGATAGTGATGACAACAATTCGTGGGATAAAGGAAGTATGAATCTTATACATCATAAAATTAAATCACAAAATGATAATTTAGATGAATTAGAGAGAAGCGCAACTCGTATAGGTTAGTTACCATAGTTCTTACCCGCTTACTTACTATATAATTGAACTCACTTATGTGTATAGGCGATATAAGTTTGAATATATCTAAAGAAATCGAATTGCAAAATAGAATGCTCTCTAATTTGGAAGTAGATATGGAACAGGGACAGGAGAAGGTCAATATACTGACCCAAAAGACGAAAGAGCTTGTGAAAAAAGCGGGAGGATGCAGAAATTTTGGTATAATTGTTGCATTAACTCTCATATTTTTGTTTTTATTACTATTAGTGATTTATACATGATAGCTCCATATAAAACTTTGACTATTGCATCCTTGCATTATTTTTCTCATTAGCGAGAGATTATTGATGCCATAATTGGGGTGGACAATTTATTCTTATGATTCATTGGGGTTATATAGCGTAGGGATAGTAGATGCTTGTATGATTTTTGTTTTATTGTATTACTATTATATCAAATTGTTATGTATTTATATAAATGTTTACGAAAAGTTGTTAATCCACTTTTCTTTTCTTAGCCAGGTGTTCATTCCAAATGAATTTTGCGAGTACAAAGAAGAACAAATCTATCAAGTGGAAAAAATAGTATTTATTAAACAACACAATTTTACTTATATTTTTTTATTTTAATACGATTTTTCTGATTCCTGGTTTCACAATATTAGGTCCCTTTGGCCCCTTTCCTTCTTTGGATAAAGCTGCCTTTACTTGACTTAATAACTTCTTATCAGTGGATGCTTCTAATGTTGAGGTGTTGATTGTTATCTTTAGAGTTGGTGTGTTTCCACCTTTATTTGGTGTGTTTCCACCTTTATTCTTTAAAGCATTTTGAGCTATTTTTGCTACACCATTTTTTTGTGGCTTTCCATCTTTATTCAAACCTCTTTTTTGGTCCTTTTTAGCATCACGATTAGCTTTTCCTTCAGCTTTTATTTTCTTGGTTGCCTTATCTCCAGGAGTACTTTTTCCTTCTTTCTTTTTATCTTTACCTCCTTCCTTTGGCTTTTTGTTTGCTTTATTCTTCTTCTTTTCAACTCTGGCTATTTTGACTACATCAGACAGAGCCATATTTACTTTATCTTCGGTGGCACTAATAGAAAAAAAACAATACAATTAGTATACAATAGAGAAAATGCAATAATAGTTGTATATTGTAGCTAATATTGACGAGGATTTACTGTAAATCCAACAACAAAGAGTGCACAATTTAGAAAGATGAGGAAGTCTACAAGACGGAGTCGAGCGAGAGTATTATAGCAATGAGAGAACACTATGATGAAAAAGAGGGTGTTTCGGAGAAGCAGAGTAGTCATGCAAGGGAATACGAGTAGTGAAAGGGATGTACGGGAAGGAGAAGTTACCTCATGGTTTGCGGTTTCGTATTATTTTCGATGTTTTTGAAAATGATCTTCCAAATTTTGCGGCCCACAAGTGGATCCGGTAAGACCCAGTACCTAGTAGAAGAAGTCTTCAGTGTGATCGAGATAGGAATGCTCCCAGAGAGCGCGATAGGCAGGCTTCAATAGAATATATAATTACTAAATTTATCTTAAAAAACTATATATTTACTTGCATAAGGCGGCGACTGCGTCATAGGTTGGTGTAGATTTGGATCCAACGACTGCGTAGGTTACTTTACTACCTAACATTGCATTGATGGCACCTTTAACTTGGTCGTTAGTTACTGCTTTATGATCAACACTACCGGTGATAACTTGATTTAATAATTCATTAGTGGCGGAAGTGGTACCCTCTAGTGATAGCTTAGAATTTAATGCAGTGGCAACATTTGCGTTTGTACTAGCTTTCAAAGCGTTGATACAGGTAGTAATTTTAGCACTGACAGTTGATGCATCAGATGCATCAATATAGAATCCAAGTAAACCACCAGCACTGTATATAGAACAAAATGGTTGTATAGAACCAGAATGCTGGAATTTCTTTGCTAAGGAGTTATATATGACACTGTATGGAGCTGAATGAGCACCAGTTGGTACAGGGAATGCAATACCAACTGTAGTAGAGTCATCATCATGATGTGAATCTTGTGATATTTTAACACGATTGTAGCCCCCAACATATGATGATTTCCCAACAGTTGAAGTGCCAGTTGGTAAACCATGTAAATAGCATTCAACTAATTGTTTAATTTTGTCGTGAACAATACCATTGGAAGTGACAACTATATTATTACTAGTGAAAACACTGTTACGATATTTCATAACTTCATCAACACATAGTTCATTCATATTATCAATACCAACTGAATTGCCTAGTGGTGATGCACCATAAGCTGTTTCAAATACTACATCATTCAAAAGGTTATTACTATTACTATTACGTATTGCGACAGCAGCTTTATTTTCTTTTAATAAATATGTTGCTTTAGGAGGATTTACTATTACCTCACCTACAACAGACATTGCTGCTTCTACATTTTCAGAGGGAACTGTTAGATTATATGTAATCTTTTCACGATCTGCATTAATAGATAATTTAGCACCAATATGTTCTAAATCTCTTGTTAATTTAATATCAGATCGTTTTGCTGTACCAATTAATGCAGAAGCTGCTAATAATTGTGCTGCACCTTTTGATTCAACAGTTTCAACACTACTACCACCCAAAACTGCAACGGTTACTGCAACATTGCCAGAAGTGACACCTGTATCACGAGTAACAAGACGAATCCCATTACTCAAAGATGCTTGTTTAACACTTGGCATTGATGGTGTAGTTGGATTCAATGTCACAGCTGGAATTGCAAACTTCTCCGTCGCAGCAAGAGTTGCTAGACTACGAGATAGCGGACGAACGACCTGGACGCGGGACAACATTTTTTGCTCACGCTACTTTATTCGGGTAATTTCTTTTTAGTAATCAAGTTTTTTATGGTAGGGTTGGGTTCAGTTAAGGGGATTTTTTACTCTTCTAGAATGAAAATAAACCATTTCCTTACATGTATATGCACTTAAATGGTTTGACAGAGTGTCTCTCTAACGAAAATTATGTAATTTCAATTATATTTAGTATATGTAATTAGATAACTGAGTAGTTGATAAACATTTATACGCTTTCACTTTATTAACTTTATTACTAACAACTAACTGTCAACGACAGAATATAACTTTAATTTCATCGGATCCGCTGTATCCGGCCGACAAGAGTTAAGAATCTTCATCAAATTAATACAAAAATTATCAACAAAAACACCAAGTAAATCATGAGCCGCCGAGAGCTTGACAACTACGACGTGCAAATAAAATTGCTGGTTATTGGCGATCAATGTAAACCCTTTCATTTATCTCTCTTATAATTTCTTTGATCATTAATCTCTACTTCTTTATAGGCGTGGGCAAGACGTGTTTGTTACTACAATACGCAAATCAAACATTTACTCCTAATTTTATATCTACAATTGGCATTGATTTTAAAATCAAGCATTGTGTTATTGATGGATCAAGAGTAAAATTACAAATATGGGATACCGCTGGTCAAGAAAGATTTCGTACAATAACTACTTCATACTTTCGAGGTGCACAAGGTATAATGTTAGTGTATGATGTAACAGATAGAAAAACTTATGAAAATATTAAATCTTGGGTAAGTCAAATAAAAATGCACGCCGATAGTAATGTGAATCAAATATTAGTTGCTAATAAATGTGATCTTGCTGAAAGGCTTGTTACTTATGAAGAAGGTGAAGCATTAGCTAAACAATTTGGCATGAAATTTGTTGAAACATCTGCTAAAACAAATACTAATGTTGAAGAAGCGTTCATTCAAATAGCGTCAGAAGTAAAGGATAGATTATCAAAGCAGGTAAATAATACCGCAAATAATAGTAATACAAATAGAAATATGAGATTAGATAATAAAGGCGGTGGACCAGCTGGAATAGGGACAAAGGGATGCTGTTAAGTCACTACAATGTAATGTTTCAATGTTTATATAAAAATTTTATTCATTTTTTTTATCTTATGAAGAAATTCTTGTAATATTATCACTCCAGCGCTTTTAACACTACATTTACATTGAACTCGTCTGTAAAATTGGTTAGTAACACGCTAACCTCATTCCTCCTTTCCCAAGGAAGGACAAACGGTGAGTCGTATTCAAACAGCTCGAATTTATTCTTATCGTAACTGAAATTTAACTTCTCAATATAAGTAACCAACTTTTTCTTTTGTCTTATTAATTCACGATTTGTCACCAAACCATTAAATCGCTTGATCACTCGAGTTGCTGCGGGAACTTCAGTTATTGTTATTTCATCTGATATAGGGGCTGGCGAGGTATCTTTTGGTAATATAAAGGACATTGAGGCATTGTTCACAAAATCATTATGAAACGTCATAATTACTGGTGAAGTCATTGATATCTTCACTTGTTCTTTGTTCTTTCCTGCTAAATATAGTGCTAAAACATTGAATTTCTCAATTGACGATAAGAGTATATCGGGATAGATATCACCAACCTCTTTTATATTCACCGCAGTGCAATTAGAATAATTTCGTATTTCATACCAATATTTATTATCCACAAATAGGACATCACATGTAAAACTTTTAGAAGTATCACTTGATTCGGGAAAAATTAAGTGCCAAATATCACCCAGCAATTCATTTCTATACGTTGAATTAGTTAATGCTATGCTGGACTGATCAACAACCAGAGAAGACACCGTGAATATATTCCTAATTCCTTTCGTCGATGATTCACGAATAGATAACGGGTAAATCGATACATTTAACAGGATGTTGGGTATGATATCGTGCACGATTTGTTGTTGAAATTTCTTGAATTTCGTGAAAGTGTTACAATTCTTATTATAATTCTTACTACTTCTTGTAGCTCCGACCAAACAAATAATCAGGATGAACACAGCAGGAATGGTGAATGGAGACATCGTGATTGCAAGTAATCTGTATTTATGGTTGTTTCTTTCTCTTTCTTAGCATACAACACGTGATTGCAAGCAATCTGTATTTATGGTTGTTTCTTTCTCTTTCTTTGCATACAACACCTCGAAGGCCCTTAAGAAAACTTTGAAACTTAAACGTAGATATTGATGTCAAGAGATAAGGAAGTAACAAGAATGCTACCAATGAGCTACTCTGCACTAATTTAGTCGTGAAAGAACTGATTAAGTTACTTGATTGCAGGTCCGGTTGTAACAAAGATTTTTCCTCGGACCTCGGGCAGATGACGAGGCTAGTTGCACTGACAAGAAAGCTCAACCGTTATTTATATCTGTGTGTTCACGCCTATTCAGTATAAATTTCTGCATGTCTACGATGTTGCTATTACTATTCGTAGTTTTATGCTCGTATAGATGTGTGGAATCAATGATAAAATCCAAGAGTCAGATTCCGGGACAACAGTTAGTGTTAATATCGGGTTGCACTGGAACTGGGAAATCAACCTTTGGAATGGAAGTTGCCATAAATAAAGGAATATTAAAATGCATAAGTACCGATACTATTCGTCAAGTTATGAGAACATATGATACTACTCCAGCATTACATCGTTCATCATTTGCAGGTAATGGAGATACGATTGTTGAATGGAGAGAAACATGTGATGTATTACAGGATAGTATTGATAACGTAGTTACTGATGCTATGAGAAGAGGTATAAGTTTAGTTCTTGAAGGAGTTCATATTGTACCGGATAAAAAGCTAATTGATATGTGGCGTGAGAATGGTGGAATTGCTATTGGTTGTGTTTTAAAAATTCCTGATCCAGAATTGCACAGGAAAGTAATATTTCGTCGTGGTGAAATCACATCTAAAGGCGCTTCTGCTCAACTTGAAAAATTTACAAGAATAAGACAAATTCATGATGAAATGTGTCGATTGGGTGAGGTAAACAAATGGTTGATAATAGAACAAAAACCTATTATTGATCCTACTCCCATCGACTTACTTAATGAAAAGTTGAACCAAATATGGGTAGAAGGAGAATCACAGAGAGTGTTATTAAAAGGTTCTAATAATCCATTAATATAAAAATGTGAAGTAACGACCTCCTCTATAGGCCTGGTGAACATGTGAGAGAGTAATATAATGTAAAAAATATGCTAAATGTAATGTTTTTTTCGTGTTTATATAAAAACAGAATAGAAAATGTAAATATAACTTATATATCACAAATACTCGCGAAGTAACAAAAAATTTGACTACCTAACAGCATCCACTTTTCCTCTCCTGTTTTGCTGCATTAACACGAATACCTGCAGCACCACCAGCACTACCACCATCAACTAATAACCGATTCTTCACATCTGTTGCTATGGTCATGAATGCTTTTTCAACATTAATATCCTGTTTTGCGGATGTTTCATAAAAATGAATATTATATTCGCGAGCTAGTGCTTCACCTTCCTCTGTTGTTACTACACGATCAGCCATATCACATTTGTTGCCAATCAAAATCTTATTTACATTCACATCAGCATGCATTTGAATTTGAGATATCCAATTACGTATAGACATGAATGTCGATCTATCTGTTACATCATATACCAATAAGATACCTTGTGCACCACGGAAGTATGAAGTAGTTATCGTGCGAAATCTTTCTTGACCAGCGGTATCCCATATTTGTAATTTTATTCTTTTGCCATCTAGTTGAATATTTTTTATTTTAAAATCAATGCCAATTGTAGTTATAAATGTTGGAGAGAACGAATCGTTGGCATATCTTAATAGTAAACATGTTTTACCAACACCTAATAAATTAAAAGATAAGTAAGCAATAAGCGATTAAACGTTTATTCATGACAATTATTCTTGTAAAACAGAAAATAGCTAAGGATAACGACGTTTGTTTCATACAGATATACTTTCGCTATTCCTCAAAGATATGCCACTCCTTAAGATTATATTAACTTACCACTATCACCGATCATCAGCAGCTTAATCTGCATATCGAAGGGGTTGTTGTTTCCCGCCATCGTACAGTAATTTCCCGCGAAGTACGAACTTGATTTCCCTTCGAAGGTTTCTTGCCAAATTTGGCTTTGCTTAGTAGCAGTTAGGGTTGATTGTTCATATTAATCAATCAAAATTAACTTGTCGGAAGTAACTGTACTACATGGTAATGGGTAATCAATATATAATTCGTTTAACTCAATGACGATAACCTTAAAAATTAGCTCTAGTATTTCTTCCCTAAGTAAAGAGCTAATACAAGTATTCTCGTCATCAAATTATTTCATATAACACTTCTTTAGTTTAATTAGTATTGATAATTTACTTCATTTTTACTCATTTACTTCATGCCCGGATATATTCGTTGCATCATCAAGATTTATTAGTGTGTTCCATAGGTTCCAACACTGTTCCGTCAATATGTCAAGTAACAAGGACCAAGTATCCAGCAAGGACCAGTTGCTACAATACCAAGTAGTAGAGCCCATTGGTAATGGGATGTTCGGTAAAGTTGAGAAGATAATACGTGTAAGTGATGGAAAGAGTTATGTTTGGAAGATTATTGACTTTAAAGCCATGAGTGAGAAGGAAAAAGCACAAATTGTTGCAGAAGTTAACATTTTAAGAGAGTTAAAGTGTCCATTCATCGTAAAATATAGTGATCGTATTGTGGACAAGCAAACAACTAAATTATATCTGATAATGGAATATTGTAGCAACGGAGATCTCGCTCGTTTTATTAAATCTAACAAGATAAAAAATACTTTGATTGATGAGGATTTTATATGGAAAATCTTTGCTCAAATTGTATTGGCATTAAAAGAGTGTCATCAGCGCAGTAATAATGGAATATTACAGCCTATTTTACATCGCGATATCAAACCGGCAAATGTTTTATTAGATTCTAATATGAATATAAAAATGGCAGATTTTGGTTTAGCAAAACAATTAAATTGTAGAAGTGATTTAGCTTCAACGAACGTAGGAACTCCTTACTATATGGCGCCTGAGGTTATATCAGAGAGGGACTATGATGATCGTGCTGATATATGGTCATTAGGTTGTTTATTATATGAGTTATGCGCATTACATCCTCCTTTTGATGCCTCTAATGCTGTTGCATTGGCATTAAAAATCAACACTGGTCAGTTCTCAAAACTTTCCAGTAGATATTCCAATTCATTATGTGATGCCATATACAGCATGTTAGTCGTGGATAAACATAAACGTCCACGTGTAAGTGATTTAGAGAAAATAGCGGGATTACAAATCCATTTGAATAGCAATAGGCTGATCGTGGCTGAGTACAGCTTGAGCTGTTCTTACCATAATAAAATGAAAGAATTATTAGTGAAAGAGAAGGAGTTACTGGCGAAGGAAAAGGAATTAGAAGTTAGAGAAAGAGAAATAATTCGCCGAGAAAAACAGTTAGAAGAACATAAGCAGACTAATGGCAGCAAGACGGGGTGTGGGTTTGTCATTCATTCAGACAGTGCCAGTGATGTTTTTGTAAAGAAAACTGTCAGTAACAAAGTCAATATACTAACTGGGGCAGAGTCTGCTAAGGAGAATGTAAATCTTTTTAAATTTACCTCGTCCAAAGCGTTGCCACCGCCACCTTTGCTCAACAAGTTCCATGTCAATCCCGATAGTGTATTGAGACGGAATGACGTCAATAGTGCCAAGCTCGCAGAGAGCAGTCCTTACAAGAAGCACCGTGTGCTATGATAGAAAATAGGTAGATAGTGTAGATTGTTATGTAAATACGGTAAGCGGATTATTTATTACACACGTTGTAGTAAAAGTCGTCGTTGCCTCGCAGATGATGGCAAGACAGTTTCTGGTTATACAAATTACTATTCTCTACTCTTTGTTTATAACTAATGTTTGCTTGGTAAAGCAGATCTAATGCGGAAGTGGGAGCATAGGTAGTAGATATGTTGTTGGTCGTGACATAAGAAGTACATTGATGCAAATCAAGTATAGTCAGCTTGGCATTCGGAGAGCAATAGATGTTGTGCGAATCGGCGCTATTTCGAATTAGAAACCTTAGGAATGACGGGACACTGTAGTGCGATACGCTTTGTTGCTCGTACAATGTCATCAGGGAGACGTCTCTGGAATGAATCAAGCCAGAAAATCGAATCCGTTGGAAGCGAAGTGGGATCTCCAGCACGGACGCATTGAACTGGCGCAGGTAATCGTATAAGAAAGTCTCACTCTTGACTATTTTATGAATACTATAGTTTAGCAGGTAGTCCATGCGGTTTCCATATATCAACGCGATGTCAGTATTGCCCATCGCAAATCGATCATTGTACTCCTTTCCCTTACATGATCTATGAAAATCTGGTAATAATAATTTATCTGGATATAATTGCATTAGTTGCACTGGTAAATCATTCGTGAAGTAGACATCAGGACGAGCGTAGATGACGTAATCAAATTTCTTATCATATCCGAGTGATTTACTTCTATATGATATATCATTAGTTTCGGTAACAACATTAGCCAAGTGCTGAAGAGAGTGTAATGCCCTTATATGGTTCCTAAGAGAAACGCCATCGTTTGACCAATAGTCACCGTGACTCGAATAATCGCTCATATTTATTGTCTTATCAAAATTGTCTTGATCCTCAATAAAGTAATAACTGGGTTCATACAATTTCCAGTCGCTGAAATCAACAAGTTTAGAATCAATGACTTCATTATTCCTTATAAAATTCAATGTTCCATTGAATGAGTAAGTATGTAGCAGAACATCGTAGGTATAGCCTGCATCAATAATTGGCTTAATGATACGATTCTGGAAACTCCCAATAGTATGCCGAGTCGATCGCAATAGTCCAAACACACAAATTGCTACATGCATGACTTGTGTAAGGTGACGAGAGGAAGGTTGTGTCAATTGAGTATTACTGGGCTGTGCAGTAGGAAGCACAGTAAGTTGAGCACTGCGTCGAAATGATGAATCTTCTCAAGTGTCACATCAAAAAAATTATTTTGGACCCGGGTCCCTTCAGAGTGGTCAACTATTCCTTATTCACTTACACAGTCTTGTGAGTGTCATGAATCAGTCTATGTTGCTCTGCACTATCTGTAATTAATCAATTTAATTAACATTTTTTCAGTTTTCAACCGCTTCTAATCCCCTTTCGAAATTCTTTCAAAAAAATACCATAGAAAGTTAGTCAGTAGTGGTGAATCTGATGTCGGCACACCAGTTGACAACACAAAATGTAAGTAGTTTAACTACATATGAGCTTCGCCAGGAGCTAGTTCGGCGGAATAAGTTAGATATTCCCGAGAACCAGATTAATCATCGATCGATGCTTCAACGGTTAATAGTAGAATTAGTCGCTGAAGAAGATAGTAAAGTTGCTGAAACTACAGCAAAAGCTGTAGAAACAACTAAATCGCAGATGGAAGCAGCAAAGGCATTAAGAGAGCAAAAGAAACAAGAAGCAATCGAACGAAGTAAACAACGACAAGCAGAGAATCCTGCATATTTTCAGCATCGCAAAGAGTTAAATGAAATAAAAAAGACTGAAAAAATTGAAGAAATAGTAAAAGATGATAGTAAAGAAGGTGAAGTTGTTGATAATGATGCTGAAACAGCTACTGCTGATGATGATCCATTTCGAACTACTTCGAAACATCGTAGTAAAATATTTGTCAAATAGGTTGTATTTATTGAAGTATGTAACAATAACAAACACACGTCTCGGTATACACTATACTGCATTATAATACAAAGATAACTTATATTCTTGCCATTTGACGATTTCTAGCGTCATAAATAACTGCGTTGACTGTACTAGAAGCAGCACTGGACTCTGTTGTAGGTGGAACAACATCGTAGAAACCATTTTGGGTTGCTTCATCCATTGGAAAATGTAATAAAAAATCACCAACTTGTCGGCAAATAGGACACTTATTACCGTTTGTGGTGATGCTCATGGAACAAGAATGACATAAACATAGATGTCTGCAAGGATACAATGCGTATACTCTGGGCTCCGATAGACATACCACACAGTCGCTTACGTCGCTAGATTCGTCACTCTTTGGTTTATAACGGGCTTCCATCCCATAGATATCGTTAATCAAATAAACATGCTTCTCTTTCTCAACATATTGACAAATTATGTTGATGGGAAGTGTCTCACCGTTTGCAGGAGCCTGGATTGCATCGTTACTTCTATTAGAAAACACACGTCGTATAAGTGTTACTTCAGACTTGGTCATATTATTCTCATCGGTGAGCTCCGTGTTATCGATGGGACCAACTGACTTGTATGACACACCACTCCATAATGAACGAACAGTTTTCGTTGATTGTTGATTATGTGTACTATTAGTCGATACACAAGACAAAGATATAATAACGTCATAATTCTCACTCGTCCCTTCGAGTTTTCTTGTAGTAGGTGATGGCAAAAGGTCTAATTCCATAGTTACATCCTCATTCTTGATCGATGACCATTGCATTCCTATCCCTGGATCTAACGAAATTGGCCCAATTTGATATTTCGGGTCAACTATTTGAACATGACTCCCACTTTTATCTTTGGCGTCAAAAAATATCATCAATCTTGCTGCTACTTGTGAATCGTATTTAAACTCAACGCCGAACTTATTTGTGTCACAAACCGTCAACTTAATAGATGACTTATCAATACTCACCAAGTTATTTGTTATTTTGACTTGAGCACGTCGACCTATTGGTGGCTTAAGTCCATCTGCTGTTATTAAGAACCCTTGTCCCTGTCGCTGACCATACTCATTCAGCGTCTGTACTTGCGCATCATTTAATCGTACATCATTGCGGATACGAAATACAACTTCTTCCCCTTGTGTACTGTTACTTACACCCATGCACGTGATTGTACACTAATGACTCTGATTTCTCTGCTCCTTACCGTAGGTATTCGTAATTAAAATTGGATCTCGGAAAATTTCTCGCCGGTACTCTCTCTCTCGGGTGACAGCAACGGCTACTAAAAACTAATAAAATTAGCTAATTACACGAAAAATTATACACTATTAGCCCCGCTGACCGCTCCATTCTCGGTCTTTAACGCGCTGATGATCTCGTCGAACTGACGGAGTAAGTCGAACTCCAAAGTCCGAACACTATTCATCAACGCGGTGATCTCACATAGTGTTGCATAAGAAAAGTTAGGGTGGACAACTGTCACACCGCTCTTGCTCTCTGCTTGAAGTACCTCTAGGAGTATCTGATCCGAGTGCATCTTAATCCCAAGCTGTCTCCTCAAGACCATCCAAGTCTCAAGTGGTACTGCGCCCTTGTGAACCAGGAAATAGTCATAATTTATCGGAAGAGAGAACAAAAACTGCGTTGGCAGCAACAGAAAGTGCATAAAGCGATAGTTCAGCACTCTGCCATTCCTGTTGTACCAACAAAATAATGTAAAAGTCACTGGTAGACACAGAATCATGACGAGGTAGGCCCCAATGAAGCCGAAGGTGAACGCCACCGCATACATCACGAGAGTTAGCGGGCCAACGCCACTTGAGAGTGTGTTCCTGAGGTAAGGGTGGTTGACGATGAAGTTGGGTAGTAGCTGGATGATGAACTGGTCAATAAGTGCTATGACACCGATGGGAAGGGTGAATACAATAGCAAGTAACCAAGTGATGACGATGCGACAGTAGTAGGCGCAGTAAACGGAGGCGCGCTGATTGAGGGTCAAGTCGTCGTAATAGCCCACGAACTGCTGGCCAGTGCACGGCCCACTGCCATAGTGCTCTGTCACATCTTGCATAGGGTTATTGCAGATCCAACACCAATCTTCCCGACAAACAATACATGTCATATGGTTACAGCCACCGTTTTTGACCGTTGGACTGTGACATTTGGGACAGTTCTTGGATAGTTTAACAAGCTCTTCAGACTGTTCTTCTTCTTTCTTATGTTCCTTGTTCAAGTGTGCTGCGTAGTCTGTGCAGCCCTGATTAGGATGTGCATCGTTATGGAAGTAACAGTACACGGTACTGCATTGAACACATGTTATTGCCGGATGCTCGGGATCCCCGACATATCCCTCTTTGCACTTAGGGCACTCGCGAAACCTAGTATTTGTCTTAATATCACGGAAACGCTTGTACTTCTTGCAGCATTCTTCACTGGTATAAATCCCAATTTCAGCGTCGTTGAAGGTGGCCATGCACCCGTGGTTACTCGCCGTGTCCCTGCCTGGGCAACAGAAAATAATGTCTCCGTTCCCAATAGCTGAGCTGAGATATCCCTCAATACAAGATTTGCAGTGAATATGCCCTTTGTCGCATGCACTTGCCTTGACAGCAGTGCTCTTGGCAACATTTTCAAGGCAAATGTTACAATAAAAGGTTTCAACAATACTTTGCTTCACACTGACACCATTGAAGTCAGAGAACCTAGGACTGGACTCCTGGCTGAGTCGGTTGGTTAACTCGGACAGACTCATCTGTCGCATCAGAGACATCGCAGGTGGTGGTGTAGGGTTTGTTTGCGGTGAGCTTGCAGAGGTAGTAGTTGGGACTGCACTACCGCTTGTGTCGGTGTCTAAATTCAATGATTGACTAAGTGATTTCAACAACGATGGGCGAGAAAAGGCCTCGTTTGGGGCCTGTGGTGGGACCACAGAGACTCTCTTCTCAGAGACTCGCTTCTCCGATAAGCTGGATTGCCTGGCAACAGTCAACTCCGCTTGGACCTTCTCTTCTTGGACCTTCTCTTCTTGGGCCTTCTCTTCTTGAACCTTCTCTTCTTGGACCTTCTCTTCTTGGACTTTCTCTTCTTGAACCTTCTCCTCTTGGGCCTTAACTTCATCCGCTATGGCAGCCCCTGCTTTGATACTCTGCTCAGACACAAATAGCTGATCTAACTCTGCATGCACGCATCGGAACAAGTCTCTCTTCAGGTTCGGGATGTTCGTGTCGTCCCACGAGCTGGTCTCGTTGAAACTGCAGTTATACTTACTGGCTAATTTCTGTCCGTCTTCGTACGTCACTTCTCTGTGTTTGGCATCCAAGTGCATATCCGCGTGATTACCCACTAAGAAAGCAAAATACTTGCGGTTATTGTACCTATTCGCGGCAATATCTTCCAAGAGTTTTTCTGCAACAAAATAAGACTCTCTTCGAGTGATGTCATACACGACGAGGAATACGTCGTACGCAACGTACTGTTTGCTCAGCTTACTCTCGTTATCACGGATCTTGGCAAGGACGTCGTCCCTGTTCTCTTCTGTAATTGGATGCGGATACCAACCATTGACAAGCCCATTATCACCATCATGGATAGTAGCAAGGTTTTTATGGTCAAAAGTTAGCTTATAATTGCGGTGAAACTCCCCACCTAATTGCTCGTTGCAACAAATTGTAACTTTTGGATTTTGATCAGGTTTTACTTTCGTCGAAAATAAATACTGGTACATCGAAGTTGCTTTTGGTAAGGTTCTTGGATGTCTTATACCACTCACTTGTTGAGTTTTATACTGAGCCACATTGTCCGCGTATTGTGAAAGTAGATCTGGCATATCATAAGTGACACTGTATCCTCTATCGTTATTATAGCCAAGCAATTTTCCAACAAAAATATTTCTTAAGCAGTAGGTGTCCATACTATATGGTATATTGTAACCATCGTCAATATGGTTAATAATCAGCTCATCATTGTCAGACATTTCAACAATAGTCGGTTCAAAACCACTGAAGACCCTGTTGATTAATGATGACTTACCTGTGTAATAATCACCTAATACCATGCAATAGACTAAGTACTCTGGTATCCCTGGTGTTGGGGGCTCCAGCTCCCCTTGAGTACTTGTATTAATGTTATCAACGTTTTCAGTAGTCATCGGACTTGATTATCTACTTGAGGTTAACACACACGTACACTGTAGGTGTAAGATCTGATCTCTTTCCACAGATCCCTGTTTGAGCTTGCGCATTGGCCGCATCCCAAATCCCTGGAAGAAGTAGAAGTAAAGTGTAGAGTCTGCTGTAGCAGAGAAGTAGAAGAGCATCGCGGGGCGCCTACACAGGCAGGTCTAGCCTCTGATCACACAGCAGTTGAAGCAGTACCTAAATAACCACCACAACACCGGTATACACAAAAAAATTGGTTTAATTACATGGTTTACACGTTAGGTTTGAATATGGCATCAATATTAGCGACTTCGCAGTGCCGGAGGATCTCCAACACGCTTTCGTTGCTGCATTCGCAGGCGATCTTCACGATCTTGGCGGGGTGTCCGTTCTCAAAGATAGAGAGAATATCAGCAGCGCGCGGCATCAAATCCTTGCTTTTAACGGTTACATGACTCTGCTTTGGAGGTACTAAAGCCCGGATAAATGCAGATTTTACAGCAGCTGGTGCGAGTATAGCAGCTCGAGAGCGACGAACAAATAGTTTGATGGAGTTCAACAGGGACAATGGTCCTAGATCCACCGGATACTCGGTAACTCCAACTCTTTTGTTCCGGAATCGAAACTGTAACGTGTCGGTACACGTAACCAGCACCTTCACCCCACCACATTGGTCTAATAGCATACTTAAAAATAGTTTAAAATCTACTCGGTTATCATCGTCATCGTCATCATCCGGCTTCGGGACGAGGTCATCGATGTGATCAATGACTATCAACACCTTCAACGTCGAGAGACAAGAAATTATATTCTCTTCCTCATCCCGCAGGTGGTTATCCGCAGCGAACTCTTCGATTGAATGCAGCATCTCCGAGTCATTGTCATAACCATAGTTATAACCACGTTTCTCGCGTGACGCGGTAAGTATGGCGTTGTACCGGTTCATTATCTGCTTTGGTCCCGTGCTTAGTGCGTACTTGAGCTTCTCTAACAGCTTCAAATGGGTTGTAACACCCACGGCTTTGATATAGATCACCCCGTCTTCAATCATGTTGCGATCATCGATATAGTTGCATACTGCAGTAGTCACCGCTGTCTTACCCATTCCATTGTCAGCAAACAATGTAACAAGTCGTCCGCGCATTAGGTTCGTGATCACGCGGTACATATCCACTTCTCTTCCTTCAAAATCTGGTAATGGTAACGGTAGATATTGAGAAAATATAGGGCGTGGATGTAGAGCCTCAATATCCATGCTATCCAAGCCCTGATTCTTGTACTTGGGACCCATGTAGCACTGCGAGGGGTGGTCGGGCCACTCCGTGACCATCCCCGCGTCAAAGATAGACTCATCATGCAGCGTGTCGTCGTCATCCGTAGGTGGCAACAGGATAAACTTCTCTCCTTCCACCACCGAGTTACACACATAAGGCGACATAATCAGTGCTTCCTTGGCTATTTGGAACGAAGATTTCACGGATTTACCGCTTAATAACGCGATATAGAAGGCTCTGGTGAAGGAAATAGCGGCGGAATCCTGTATCATCTCGTCTACTTTCACACAGACAACGTGCTTCACACCAGCTTGAATGAAGGCTTCACCGGTAGCTTTGCTGTAACAAGCGGACACAAAGACAAAGTCTAACTTGTTGTCTCCCGGCTTCAAGATGTGTCTCAACTCTTCCATCTTGAGCACATGCAAGCCACTGCGACCATTCTCAAAGTATAAACCTTGTGGATGACCGTGTCCACTGAAGTGGATAGCGCGGCAACCCATTTGCACGGCATTGATGAGACTACTAGTCGTTGCAAAGTCAAATGAAACGGATAAATCACGGTGAACTTCACGGAATACTTGTACTAACGCATCCCGTTCCGAGCGATAGTCCAACGTTGTCAACGGATGCAACGTGTGGTGCTCATCGCGCCATGCTAAAGGCGCCGAGAAGAAGACATTCAACACGTTTCTATAGTTGTTAATGGAAGGATATCGACGCAGGGATCCCCGGGATGCGGCGCCAATACTCTGGGTGTTCTCATCCAAATAATCCAGGCCAACTGCCGAGTTACTGCTACTAATCCCTCCATTCGCGTTGCTACTAAGTGCATTGACTTTACTGGCTATTACCGGTCTATTCAACGCTTCTGCTGCGGGATATGGCACCGTAACTGGTGTCCCATCAAGTAGTATCACTGCTTCAACATCCGCTCGAGGAATAGTTACGTTAGTGGCTGTGGATGCAAGTGTTGGCATGGTGTGGTCACTCACAACTTCAACTTCCCCGAATAATCCCTTGTATATATCCGTCTCCAGGGACTCGCTGCGCACCATCTGCGCCTGCTTGTTCAGCTCGACTATAGTCCGCTTGTACCTGCGTCTGTTCTCTAGTAACTGCTCTTGAATAAGAGTGAACTGCTGCTGTGTCAGCACCTGCACGTTGCCCGTTAGAGGCATCAACAACATGATCTGATTCTTCAAGATACCCAAGTAGATGGAGGTGGTGGTGTCTTGGGTTATCTTGTTGTAACTCAAGTCTAGTATCCGCAAGCCGTGGTTGCTGCTGAGAAATGACCGCAATAAAGCCCGGGATTCTTGGGTGTTGAAAGAAATCCCGTTGTGACTCAAGTCGAGACTAGTCAAGGTTTTGTTGGCGATGAGTCCCTTCAGGATGTGCGTCACGTTGCTGATGCTGATGTTACACCTCGACAATCCCAAGTGTTTCATGCAACTGCCACATCCCGAGGCACAGAGTAACTTCAAGTTGTCAATGAAAGGGGATTTGGTGCTGACTATGTGGTTGCCACTCAACTCCAACGCTTCTAGCGGTCCTTGTGTTGATGCTTTCAACAGGATTGCGAGGGATTTGTCTTCTAACTTGTTATCACTAAGATCTAAGAACCGGATCCCGTGCTTACTACTAGTTGCATCAGTGTGACTCGCTGTCTCACTCTTATTCTTATCTTCTTCAGTAAGAAGAGTGTCCCCATCATCACTATCTCGCAGTAACTCCGCGACATGTTCCACATCCTCCGGTGTAAGTGTAGTGTGAGTAATCCCAAGTCCCAGTAATCCCTTGACGGGATACTGCTTCACGCTTGGGGATATGTTGCCACTACTACCTACATACGCGGCATTGTTCCGTTTGATCAGTATACAAGCTGCTTGCACACTCTCACTCGAGAGACACCCACTGAAATAGAGGAACCGGACCGTATGCGGGATATTACCGGCAAGATGTCCCATCTTAGCATCCGCTGCAGAGTTACTACTAACAAGGCTGTTGTTGAAGCTCAATGACACGATCTGCGGGCACTTGCGGAGGATGGTGAGAAGGGACTCGTGGAAGGTCTCATCCGAGGCTGTGGATGCATCTTGAAACGCTAACGACCAATTCTTCTCGCTTTCATTCGTTGTTTCAACAAGCTTCTGTATAACACGACCTGAGTGAGTGAGTGAGTGAGTGAGTGAGTGAGTGAGTGAATAAGTGAGTAAGTGAGTGAGTAACCTAGTAGCCGGAAGGAGTAGGAGCGAGATGGCAAGTACAAGGTGCTCACGTCATACGGGGATGGCAGTTGGACTTGATTAAAGACTTCACTGGGATCATTCGCACGTGCTACAGTAGCATACGACGGTACCGCTGCGTCATCAAACAGTTCCGATTCGTTACGCAACGAGAACATACCCAAGAAGAATATTTGGTGCAGTTTAGAAGGGTAAAACATGTCTAGCAAGTGCGTCACCACCACTGGCGGGCGGTCCACACCCTCATAGACTTGCTTGTCCCCAATAACTTTAGTGTAAGGTGAAGGGGTAACCGAGCTGAGACTCGACTTGGTAGACGCGCCACCTGTACCTGCTTCTATTGCCGTAGGAGGCGGGGTAGAGTTGCGCGAGATGCTTTTGTTGCTGCCAAAGCTACTGCGACGGTCCTCTTCTACATAGGTAGTAGGTTCAATACTTTTCTTGTTAGTAAACGGTAATAATTTCATGATACTATCCGAGAGTTGCTTCTGTAACAACCCGAAGGGTAACGAGGTTGCCAGGGACATGATGGGGGACTGCGCCCTGCCGAGCGGGGATCCCATCCCAGTCATATACCCGTACATAGAGAAGTAGTTGCTGTTGTTGTCCTTCAGTCTTTGCTCGGATAAAGAGAATCTATTGAGACACTCTTCAATAGAATCCGCTTCTTCTTCATACGACGATCCCATGCTAATATCCTTGTAGTTGCTGTAGTTAGGCGAGTCCGTGAAGGAGTTGCTAGTAGGGATGTTGTCCTTGAACAACTCCTCGGCTATCCACCGTTCAATCACTCGCTTTGCTAGGGCTTGTGGTTGCAGTGACATCTTCAAGTTGAACCAGTCCGACAGCAGTTGGATGTCGAAGTTACACGTTTCCACATCATGTAAGCCACCGACGAAGCCAATATTCTTGAGGACTAACTCTGCAGCAGCACGCATATCGCGGTCTAGGTGGTAGTTATTCAGGATCCCAACGATCTGCTTCAACGGACCTTTGACGATGTCATCACGCAAGTTCTCTTCCATTGCTAGGTTTGCAATCCCGTTGATAGCATCACGTTGCACAACGGAACTGTTGCTATTCAAGGCTCTACTGAGTGCATCTAGTGCATCCTTGTACATCTTCTGTGCGTTGGATGTGGAGTAAACAACTTTGTTCTGCGAGTCTGAATTCGATGAGATAACCGACGACATCGCGCCTACACAGCGCACGGCTTGCCGGCTTATCTCGTAGTTATCGCTGTCGATGAACTGCAGCATGATGTGCAACAATCCCGTGTTGAACAGCCTATTCGCATACTCTTTCTTGGTGTGACAGATATTTGCTAGTGCAACACATACCAACATGGTTTCCTCAACGGCTAGTGAATAAAGCCTCTCGGGATCGTAGTCTAACCGCTCACTAGATGGGGTTTTCACGGGATTTATTACACTTTTATTCTTCTCCTTCGCATGGCCATCGATAGCCGGCGCGCTGTCCTTCTTCAACTTGAACTCATCTGCTTCCGAGCATATCAACACCAGCGGATCCAACACGTACTCGCATATGAGGGTGTCAAGGGACAGCTGCCACTGTGTAAGAGCAAGGATAACACGTAAACAAGCTAGTCGCGCTATGCAACGAGGGAAGCTTTGCGCGATTTTACTGATGCCGTGAATGACTGGTCGGCTGCACATGAGCTCTAACAGCGTCGTCTTCTTGGCGGGATCAACGGCTATACCCAGCGCGGATTTCTTGTTACTACTTGTATATTGATCGAGGGATATACAAGGTTGATGCACTACTACATCGACGAGGTAGTTGGAGAGGCCGTCTAGGCACGTCGTTATGATGCATATGTCGTTGACGTCTATGCTGTTGAACACGCTGTTGTCGTTGCTAGCAAAGCTTTTCACACTCTTCTGCTGGCTAGGGATTTGCTGTTGAAGTAGGTTGCGGCGTGTCAACATAGTAAACTCTGAAGCCCGTTTAGGTGTAGATACCGGGTCCTTAGAGGACCGTGCAACGTTGTCAATGATGCTGCTAGGGGTGATGATCTGGTTGGGGTTGCTCTGCTTGCGCTCATCAAGTTGGTATGTGATGGAGTCATTCTCAACTATAAAACGTGTGTAATAAACGAATAACAACACCAGCGCGAACGGTGCATTCACCTGCTGCAAATGGGATCTATTTTGTGGCCTTGAACTCAATTGGTATATGGTTTGCGCTAGGTACACCGACACAGAGCTAGGGATGTTGCTCTTGAATATGGACTCTACGCCCTCGCTCTCATCACCTGCCGCAGATGAAACCTTGTTGATATACTTCTCTTCTATGGTTTGAACTATGAAGTTCACTATTACATTGGGAAGTCCCTCGGCTAGGAACCGAGCGTCGATCAGACCCGTGTTGTAGTCATTGCCGTTGATGCTGTTATAGTTGCTGTTGTAAGCAAAGTAGGGATTTGTTGGGGTTCGACTGTTGTTGGAGGGATTCTCATAGTACTTGTACTTACTACTTTCAGGGGCGTTCCCACCGACTATATGCATGATTGCCGCGGCGCAATTCACTAGTAACTCGTTCTCATTCTCGCTATTGGATGCGATGTAACTGTTCATTTTCCTTTCCTTGTATATAGCCAGTATCCACTCCATCCAATTCCGTAGTAGTGATAGTGCACCACCTTGGACAAGTGGCAGGCGACACTTAGGGATCTCTGAGAGATTTGCTATAGCGATGCTGCATAGCACCGCGGTGTTGTCGACCGGCGGGATTGTCCTGGTTAACACCGGCTTGGCCTCGTCTGTACTACTACCAATGCTGTCTTCAGTAGTTGATTCCACTGTGTTTAACTGGTTAGGAGGACCGTAGTAAGCCATCCCTGAGTTGCCCAAGGAGTTCAAGCCGAAGCCAACACTGCTACTCATACTACTCAACCCGAAGCCAACCGCCGTGCCAACGGGTACAATTGTAGGTGAGAAAATATTCTGAAAATGTGTGAAATATGGCTTGTGACCTTCACACAAAGCGAAGACAATGTTCAAAATAGTTTCCAACAACTTGTCTAGGCTGCCGTCTCCGCTGCTTATACCTCCGCTGTGACTGCCACTGCGGCGTCGAGGTCGCCCTTCTGGTGGATTGCTTGTACTTGAGCTTGAGTTCACTGATGAGTTACTTGAAATATCGTACTGATCACTCCATTCCGAGCACAGAACAAGAGTCAGCTTTGCCAAAGCAGCCGCGATTAATGCGCCACAATCCTTGTCGTTGGTCTTCTCGGTGTCGTAATCAATACTATTCACGCGGGACACAGTAGCACTTCCACTGTTATCGAAGTCGTCGCTGGACATAACACTCGAGGAATTGAGACGAGTAACTGCTTTTGTAGACGTCTTTAGCTGTAGTGTATACAACGACGACAATATGTCGAATGCCGACTTGGTCAGCAGCTGCCAGTCGTCTTCATATGTAACTAATACCGAGATAACTTTGCTTATTAGTAGTTCAATATCAGGCCACTCACTGTACTTGGTCAACGCTTGTAAGAGGATCTGCAGTACTCCACAATTACGCATCGCTTTCACTGCAACAAGTTTGTCGTCTTCCTGGCGATTACACAGTTGGACTAGCTGGTTGATAGCACGTGCAATTTCACTCTTGTTGCCACCACGGCGCAACATATACACAATAGAATGCATCGATGGGAGGTACTCATTATCATCCGTACTTCTCTTATCCGACACTTTTTCTACTCTCACAGGGGATGTCGCTGATGGAATAATGTCGCCTGCTAGCTTCAATACCGTGAACAAGGTGTCATTCAACTCCAACAAGGTTTTCATGGTCACATTCTCAAGAGTTATTTCATTTTGACTACCTGCGTTTGCCGATGTTTCAATAACTTTCACTATCTGCTCTTGTTTGCTGCGCAAGTCCGAGTACATTGATAACACTTTTTCGGATATTTTGTTCAATTTATGGCGCGATTTTGATGATCTACGCGTATGTTTGCCTGATTTAGTTGAGTTAGTACTCACATTTGTTTGATTAAAATTTGTTATATTGTTTAGTTTTTCGTTTCCTACAGACGACGACGAGGAAGAGGAACGACTTTTATTCGCATCATTATTGGGATCCGACGAAGCTCTTAATACAGGAGTCAGTCCTCCATCACTGTTTAACCATGGTGTCCGGGGACTTCCTATTTCATCAGAATACCAATTATGCGATGAAGTTCGAACAAATGTTTCTGGAGATTTTAACGATAAAAAGGATGAAGTATTCTGTTTAACGCTTGTATTTGTACTATTACCGGCGCTACTAGTGGTCGTTGTTAATTCCTCTTCATCACTACATTCATCATCAAAATCATAAGGCTCTATTGCCGCAGTTTCATTAATAATAATCTCTTCGAATATTCGCAAATCTTCCTTGGTTTGATTTATCTCTGAAATCGTCCATTTCTTCTTCTTAATTGATGGAATAATAGACGAAACTTGTGATTTATGGTTACTATCGTCCCATATCAAAGCTGTTCCTCCATTCATTGATTGTAGCTCCATTTCTGTATAAAGAAGCTCTTCGCGCTTCAATATGTAGTCCTGCTCGTAGATCGGCGGGTTCATTTAGCCTTTGCTGTCCTCTAAAGCGCTCTTTCTCTTCACTATCCAAATCTTTTTCAAGTTTTCTTTCTTGGGAAAAATTGTGAAAAAATTCTCTGCAGGTTCGTCAGGTACCCATTCAAATGCGCGCTGGGTTACTGCTTGTGTTGTTAGTGTTGACGGGGCTGTTGGCCAATGCAAAGCGTCATACTTCTACTGTCGAAGTGAAAAATAAGAACAAAAAAACTAAAAAGAATGCATCAAAAGTGCAACAGGTGATGAAACATGCGTTCCATTTACAGAATATTGCATGGAATGAGTTCAGAGCTATGGGTTCTTCTGATTTTGAAAGAATGCTAATCAAAGCAACGCGTCCTTCGTCAGAGCAGCCGAAGGAGAAACATTTGTATAGTATATTATACGCCTTGAGTGAGTTTGATGGAATGGTTGATTATCAACAAATAGACGTATATGCAGTAGCAATGCACAAGATGTGGGTCAAAATTAACCATGAAGACATACGTAGTAGTATGAAGGCATTGTATGTATTGCATAGTGTAATGAGACTCATAAGTAGTGAACAATCATTGATTATACGACAACGTATTCAACGACTTACAGATGACTATTGTAAAAAGACTAAATGCAATTACTTTGACAAGAACAAATTAATTAAAAAGTATTCTAAAAGCACCAACAATAGCAATAAGTACAACAAGTTACTAGGATATGTAAACTCATATGCACTATATTGTATTGCTCGATGTCAATTATTCTCACCTGATTTTGATGAACTATCAGAGAAAAATAATTTGATAACTTCAAGAGCTTCCAATGCTACCACTGAAGACGGCTTTATTGACAATGAACCGGAGGAGTATACTATAGAATATATCAACAGATTGGAAGAAGAGGAGCAGAGGAAGGAGCGTAATAGCCCCTTAGACATACCTATAGAAGCTGTCTCAGAGGAAAGTCAAGTGTCTACCACAGAGATATTGTCGGTAGATTTATTGATTAAAAGTTTAAAGAATGCTAAAAAAGTATTGACTCTGCTGCTGAGTATCAGACTGTATCCATTGAACTGCAACGACCTGACCGTTGCCTGCCTCGAGTTAATTGCACTAGATCTAGTTAGTTTATACCCCAAGTTTGTAGATGGAATAGGCTTGTTGACCAAGCACTATGGCATCATCAATACTACAGACAGCAATATCAGTGATAGCAAAGACAAAAATCATAGACATTACATAAAATTATTAAATTTTCACAAAGAACTTGAGACCAGTCAAGAGGTGTCATCTTGGCTAGCTACTCATACAAAGATACTGAAGAAGTACGGACACCGCGCACCTACAATGGTCACAGAGAGTCTATAAGCAAATATTAGGCCACTGTGCACTTGCACATTTCCTCCTGACTATCAGTCGCCTTGATATTCGCGTATTTACTGCCTATTACTTTACTTTTACTATTATTTAATGTAATTTTATACAAACTGCCCTTAGGATCCAACGAAGAATCTTCATTTCTGGTAGTCACATACAGCGTGCTAAGGTCTGGACCTCCAAATGTAACAGCTGTAGGTTTCTTTACAGGCATGGTGATGCGATTAATTTCACAACCTAGTATCGGGTCTATTATCAATATCAATCCAGCACCTGGGACACATACATACAGATTGTTACGGCTGTCAACGGTCATACCGTCAATCATGTAGCCAGCATCAATCATATTTCGTGGTAGTGAATATATAACATCAACAGACCCATTATTATTAAGTTTCTTTATACAAGCATCTCCAGAGTCAACTATATAGAATACCTCTTCTCTATTTTTATCAAAAAGAGTGACGCTTCCATTAGGCAAAAACATCTGTGTGTCATCGAGAACAGTCCACAGCTTGGCGTCGACGTTTTGAATTGCCAAATTTAATTTAAATAAAAATCCACGTTTTCCTTTACGCCAATCAGTATTCATGTATCCACAGTATATCTCACCTAATGTGGAGCAAGAAGCGTCGTTGAATCGACAACTTCCATTTATATATCTTGGTGGCACACTGACGACGTCTTTCACAATAGTTTTAGTATCAAAATTAACTTGAACTACTTTATTTTCTAATCCAACGATTAAAGATAAATAATTCCATTCTGATGTTGGAATAACAAAACCTACTGCTTGTTCAAACTCCATTTCACTACTTGTATCAGAGCTAATATTATACACGAATACTTTCTTCCCAGTGATGTCGCAATATACCAATACATTTCTTTGTTTATCATAGAATGGACTTTCACCTAATATTGACAATGGTGCATTCTCGATCCGTTCAATAACAGGGCTTATATCTAAAGCAGCAATACCCTCATTTAAATCCTTTGCGACGTTAACTGCATCGTCAATGATACTCGAGATTCCAGAAGCACTATTACTCAAATGACGTGTGGTATATGGACTCGATTTATTGAAATGTTGCTTTTGTAACAATGATGCATCGACTTTCTTATGCATTGTGCGAAGAAATTGGAGACACGACCTTGCTCGCATTCAATGCGACATTGATACCATGTCACCTTTCTCGGAAATGCACCGGCCCTGGTAAGTAGAATATAATTTCATTATGGGTGTTGACTCTTTTAGTGTATACTTCTTGCGGCGCCGACATCTCACTTCGTTGCTGATCCTTTCATTGGGTTTTAGTTGACATTTAATTAAAAGGACCAAAGATTTCGAGCCGTTGATAATCCCTAGGTTCCTGCCAACTCAAAATTTAACAGTTAGAAGTGAAGATGGACAAGTCTAAGCTATTACTAATAAAATCCAAAGCATCACAGCAAAGTAATAATGAGAAAGATCGTGTGTTGCAGAGTAATTTATCTATAACTAATGTTATTGAACAAGAAGAATTGATTGATGAAGCAATCAGTAGTAGCAGTGGAAACTCCAAGAGAGTATGGAGATGTACACAGTGCAATGTGAACTGCTTGCCAATTAGACTAGAATCTCGTTGTATGTGTTCACACAGACTTAAAAATCATGATTATAATGATGTGAAATCTAAGTGTAAAATGTCAGGATGTAAATGTGCGAAATTCTTCTATATAGTTGCTGAGGGTGCCTGGCTATTGAAGTGCCGATGTAAACACAAAACAACAGAGCACGACTGCTCCAAAGCGCCATATTCATGTATTAAATGTCAAGAAACAGGCAAGAGTTGTCGCGCGTTTGACTCACCATTTGTGTGCAACTGCTCCTGTGGTTGGAATAAACATGTACAAATACTAGATAATACAGACGACACGACATCAGGAAGTGCGTGTCCAGTTAGAAGGGATGGCTTGTTGGCTAAAGAATTAGGGTATGATTAAAATTTGTTTATTTGTTTACAACATGTGACTTTGTAATTAATTCTTCACAATGTACAAATATATTATGGATGTGTTACCATTGGCGCCACAATTTCACTAAACTGCTTCTTACTAACGACATATAATTCTTTGTACACTATCATTTATTTCTTTAATTTGGTTTCAATTTCTGCAATTCTTTGGATACGTTCCATGTCCTTCTGTTGTAGTGCTGAGTGATCAGCTCCCTGGTGATAGTTGATCAAGTCGTCCCATTGCATGGCATTATTAGTGGCCTTGGGTGCTTCTGTAGACTCAGGGTTCGTGTATGCTTGAGTCTTCTCAAAAGCAGCCTGCAAGTCACTTAAATCTATCATAAAATCCATTTCAAACTCTTCGTCTTCATCTGTTTCCACTAAGGCACTTGTTGCATCATCCTCGCGCTCTTCGTGGAACGATATTGGCGACGACAAGTACTCCATGTTAGACTGCAAGTGGGACAAAATAGTCTGCGACAAGGCATCGCCATCGGGTGTCAATCTCTCTTCCATCATTTTCTCTTCGCTGTCAACAAAGCGACGCAACAATACGTAATCTTTTTGTTGTATAATTTGTTTCTTCTGATCATTCTGACTGTTTAGTAATGCACTGCGAGGGATGCCGGTCATCAATGACTTGGTATCCCATGCGCGCTGGATGTACTCACGCTTGTTGATACCACTTGCAGCGACATACATTTCTTGGCCAGATAGGTTCCACCACTCGACAGAAGCCTCAATCATAGGAACAAAGAAGCATTTAACGGCATGAATATCACCCAATAACGTCGTGAAAATGGAGGTAGGGATGTGGAAAATGCGACACAATTCATTGAATACCCGTGGCACTTGACTAGAATCGATCCCATACTCCTGCAGTTTCTCGGTGATTAACTTCCTTCCAAACTCTACATCATACGTCATGTCTTTGTAGAGTGCCTGATTGTCCGCCACAGCTTCTTGTGCGCGCTTCTTTGCCATCAATGGCAGCATTTTTGCAGCAAATGACTGTATTTCCTCCTTGGTTTTAGGCAACACCTTGCCGAACTCTTCCATGTCCTGCTTGATCTTCATGTTCATGAAGTCTTTCGCGAATTGCGCAACTTCATCTGCCCACGCATCCTCACGTAGGTACAACTCATTCTTTGTATACATTCTTGTTGTGCCAGGAATATGCTCAATTGTGTCCTCATTCACCTGAGACTGGTCTTGACTGCGCATGATGCGCTTGGAGCGGATAATTGTGTTGATTATAGGGCTAACATATGACTCGCTCATTAAATCAAAAGCCTCCTCTTGCAAACGGCTATTGTGTCGCGATGCTAACTCACTCATATATTGACCATTATTCAAGATTTCTTCAAGTGCAACGACTATATCACCCACACCTGCATTAGCCGACATCATTTGTGCAACTTTATTAATGGTACTCATACCGACTTCTCGCAGAATGAGTGTGGATTGGATGAACCCGAAGAGAGTCAGTGAAGGCAGCAGTTGAGTAGGGAATTCTTCGTTAGGAATGTTCGAGTAAGTGGGATTTACTGCGCGATAACATAAATCAGCGAAAAGCATGATTGTATAGTCATTCAAACCGCCGCAAACGGTGTTGTCTATGCAGTCGATGGCGGCATATGCTAGTTGGATCGTCGCGGTGCGTTTTAGGTTCAGAATATTCATTTTTTCTTGGTTATTAACCAGTCCGTCAATCATCGGGTCGACCGAGTCAATCATCGGGGCATCAGGATGTATAAATTTTGATTTGGTTTCACTTAACGAGGGATTCCAACCCTTCGCCGAGTCCTTGATATTTCCACCCATCAAGTACGTGACAATAAACGTGGCAGCAGCGTGTCTCATTTTCCTTTGTTTGTGAAGTGGATTTAACATGTAATTCATTGATGCAACGGTCCATTGAAGTGTTGATTTAATTTCCTCACCTAATGCCAATCGATCACACACTCCAACACCATACAAAGAGAACAAGCTAGCGGCAAATGGTAAATAAGTCTGCCAATTATACGCGTCGAGAGTTGGATCAAAGGAAGTCATGTATATTGATTGCACCAATGTGCTTAGAAATAAATTCAGGTAATTATCCATATTAGTGCGTTTCTTGTTTATACTAGTCATGGTTTGCATGCTAGTTACCGTGTGCTGAAGGTTGGGAATCTTTAAACTATCTATAGATCTCATATTTATACCGAGATTCGTTGTTATGAAGGAAGGATCAGCTTCCCACATTGATTCTAATTTACTTAATTCTAGATCTGTCAGAGGTCCATCCATATACATTGCACCATAATTTGTTAACACATTTTGTTTCAATAATCTTCGATAAACCTTTTCAATACTCATAATCTTGTTATTATTCTCTAGGATCTTGATATTATTCAGCAGTGATCGCGTTTGATCTTTTGTTGGAATCAATGAAGGATTACGATTAAAATATTGAAATGCCCCAAGTGGATTGTTGGATCCAAATAACAATTCATTCATTCCTATAATAATAAGGTATAAATAAATAATAAATAATAATATCAACCGTTATGATACTGTGGGACACTTACCATTGTCATTTGAGTCGATAGAGATCATATTTAAATACCTCCGAGTCTTTATGGTGGCAAACGCTTTTACAGTGCTTAAACATAGCGCTGCCACCAGAACCCAAAGCAAAGGATTTGGGTGAAACATTTTTTCTTTAATTTTTTCTGTTTGTCTCAAGAAAATTCAAAGCTTCAAGTTGCAGTCAGGAACTCAAGGCAACAACCTCTGTGGCTCTTGTTGCATCAATTGAAGCTTGAAATAGCGATTAAAATGTTAATATGTTGAAGAGTGGAGAATATGCTGCAATCATGAGCTAGTTTTGGTTTCTAAGCATCCATTTATTTCTAGGTTTTAATTGCTATTTTTGACTTTAATGTATATCAAATAACTACATTATTCAATACTTCACGTGGAATTGTAGTTAGTGGAATTCGTTAAATTAATGAACCGGGCCGGTTTGCTAAAAGTTTTTGGCGATGCGATGAATATGACATTGCCAGGAAGATGTCGTCATTCCGTCGCACAGCTCCTGCACCAACAGCAGCTGCGACTGTAGGAGGAGTGCCATTGCAGCCCGTGCTCTCAAACCAGGGATGCAAACCATGGTTCAATAATCTAGGAATTGTGAGCAGTGGTCACAAAGAGCTTGATGAATACATTGGCGGCGG
>JACCDO012358717.1_pt1 | contig 31758 bp, 31 predicted proteins | sample 7446101 | NCBI WGS metagenome assembly JACCDO01 (sample SAMN15323440, study PRJNA562643) | freshwater metagenome | isolation source: river surface water | place: USA:Blue River Watershed | collected 2017-08-16 | reverse complement strand
ACGATGGTCTGGTGCGCCCCGTCTATGGCAACCACAAGTCACTCGAAGCCAAGAAATAGTCGATTGGTCGCTTCGCGGGCGTTGGCAACTGCCAGCGCCCGCATTGCATGCAACAAGGATGCTCCGCCATGCCACGTGCCGAAGTCACACTCCCGCGTCAGCTCCGCGACGCGCTCCAGCGCGGGCACCCGTGGGTCTATCGCACACATATCGAGCCGGGAATATTGTTTGCTGACGGCACCGAAGTGGTGGTGCGTTGTGCGGGCTGGCGCGGTATCGGCCTGTGGGATGCGAGCGGCCCTATCGCCATCCGCATGTATAGCGATGGCGCCCGCATCGATGCCACACTCATCCACGAGCGTGTGCAACGGGCCTGGCAGGGGCGCGCAGTCCTGCGCCGCCAAGGAGTCACCGCCTACCGCTGGCTGTTTGGTGAGGGTGACGATCTGCCCGGGGTGACTGTGGATCTCTACGACACAGTGGCAGTACTGCAGTGCTACGGCAGTGGTCCCGCCACACGTATTCCACATGTCGTCGAAGCACTCGTCGCAGTCAATCCGCAATTATGCGCCGTGCTGGGCAGCAAAGCGCGTGGTGACGACGAGCGTGACAGTGGTCAACGCCGTGCCCTGCTCTGGGGTACCATGCCAGATGCGCCACTGGTGGTGACGGAGCATGCTGGTTTGCGCTTTGTGGTGGACCCACAGGTCGGCCAAAAGACGGGACTCTTTCTCGACCATCGTGAAAATCGCCATACCCTGATGCAGTACGTGGCAGGGATGAGTGTGCTCAACTGCTTTGCGTACACGGGGGCGTTTTCGTTGTATGCCCTCAAAGGGGGCGCCCGCAAAGTGGTCAGCGTCGACATCGGTAACGGGCTGGCTGACGCCGCCGCACACAACATTGCCCTCAATAATCTGCCGGCGGAGCGCCATCAATTTGTCACGCAGGATTGTTTTGATTTACTTCAAAAAATGACCGGCGATGGGCGTAAATACGACTGCATCATCCTCGATCCCCCCAGCTTTGCGCGCACGCGTCAGCAACGCGAGGCCGCCATGCAGGCCTATGTGCGCCTCAACAGCATGGCACTCAAGTGCCTGACGCCACACGGGTTGCTGGTGTCAGCGAGCTGTACCAGCCAAATCGGCCCCGAAGAGTTCCGCTCCATGCTGGCGAGCGCCGCAGCGGAGCGTGATATGCGCCTGCAGATTATCCACGAGGCGGGGCATGCGCTCGATCACCCCGTGCCAGTACACTTCCCTGAGGGGCGTTACCTCAAGTTTGTGATGTGTCGCACGTAGCGTAGTCTTCGACCAACCAATTGTTTACGCTCCCGCAGATGTGGGAGCTTTTTTGTGAGAACTTCATTAAAAATAAACAAAACCTGTGCAATACCATTGACAAACATGTGCAAACTATTCTACAATACTTACCGGTCGGTATATAAGACGGGGTACGCATGGCACGAGACGGTGCACAAACGGCGGAGCGGATATTACACGAGGCGCATCGGTTGTTCATGGAGCGCGGGTTTGCAGGCGTATCGATGAACGATGTGGTAGCGCACATCGGTATCACCAAGCCGACGTTGTACTACCACTATGCCGACAAAGAGGCATTATATGCGGCAGTGATTGCACGTGTATTGACGCAGATGGGGAGTGAGCTGGCAGATCAGATTGCGGGAATGCAGGGCAACACGGCGCAGGTCTTACAGGGGCTCGTTGCGGTCATCCAGCAACATAACCGTGAGGACACGCGCATGATGCGCTACCAGATCCGTGCCAATCTGGGTGAAGTATGGCAACACACGCTGGCAGAACAGTTTTATCGGAGCATGATGGCGCCGATTGTGCAGGTGATGGAGCGTGGATTGGCGAACGGTGAATTGGCAGAGCATACGGCCAGCGAGTTAGCCATGATGTTTTTATGTGTGGTCGAAGCATTTCATGGTCCTGAGGGGGCTGGTCGACAGATGCCAGTCGATGCCGCCCGCATCACACAGTTGTTTTTATATGGGGTCGCAACACGCAGACAACGAGGAGAATGAGTTCATGGCAACACTTTCACAGGAATGGCGGAAACGGGTACCGCAACTTTCAGGGCGGACGATGGTGGTGATTGCGGTGGCAGTCGTCGTAGTGGTGGTGGCAGTGGTAATGGCATCGCTCCGTGGTGCGAGTAGCACGGCGGTGACGACCAACACGCTGGTCGTGGCACCCATGGATGTGCGTGCGAGTATCACGGCTACTGGCAAGCTGACGCCGCTCCAGAGTGCGGATATGAGCTTTACCACGGGTGGGCGTATCAGTGAAGTCTATGTTGCAAGTGGTGATACTGTGGCCAAAGATGCGCCGTTGGTGCAGCTTGATCGCAGCATGCGTGATCTCGATGTACAGGCAGCTGAGGCTGCAGTACGCCAAGCACAAGCCGATGTGGATGTGGCCACGGCGCAGCTGGCAGGTGCCGAAGCACAACTCAAGCAGACCGTGGGGAGCGTGACCGCCAGTGATATTACTGCGGCTCGTGCCACGCTCAGTGAGGCACAGGCTCGTTTGACGTTGTTTGCCAGCAGCAATGGTGCAGATGTGTTGGTGCGTGCCCAGGCCGCAGTAACCGAAGCGCAAGCCAATCTCGATGCCCAGCGCAAGACGCTTGCAACGGCCAAGGCTCAAGCCGAAACACAGGTTGCCAAGCGTGCCAACGAGTTGCGTGATGCGCAATCGACCTTGCAGAGTGTGCGTGCCGACAATCAACATGTGATTGACAAGGGGACTGACCCACGCACGGGACGCAAGTTGAGCGACACCGAAAAAAGCGACTACGCAGGCAAGTATGATACGGCAGTGCGTGCCGAAGAAAACGCGGCAGCCCTGCTGACCCAGGCCACCCGTGATGCGGATGTGGCCCGCCAGAACGAAATCAGTGGTATTGCCAGCGCCGAAGCGCGTGTGCGTACCGCCCAAGCCGACCTTGATGCGGTGAAGTCTGGGGCTGATTTGGCGAGCGCCAATGCCGCAGTTGCTCAAGCCGAAGCCAATCTCAATAAGTTGCTCGGTGATCAGCGCAATGCGCAAGTGGCTGCGCAGGAAGCCAATGTTACTGCGGCCACGGCAACGTTGGCTCGCGCCAAGGCACGACTGGAGCAGGCACAGGCACAAGCCCAGATGGCGGTGCTCACCCGTGACGAGACGACGCTCAAGGCACCGTTTGCTGGAGTAATTGCTGATGTAAATGCCAAAACTGGTGAGTTGGTCACAACGGCACCGGTGGTAGGCATTATCGATATGAGTGTGTTTTCAGTGGAAATCACCGTGGATGAAGTCGACGTGGCCAAAGTGCAGGTCGGACAAGTCGTGGATGTGTTTGTGGATGCACTCGGCGAGCCGACGTTGGTCGGGAGTGTGGTGCGCGTGTCGCCACGTGCTGAGAGCGACCAAGGCGTGGTGTCGTACAAGGTGACGGTGGAAGTAACTCCAGATGCGCGCAACGTGCGCGCTGGCATGACTGCGTCAGCACGCATCATTACCGGTGAAGCCAAGAATGCAATAGCGGTGCCACGTACGGCAATCACAACGACTGATGGTGTGCATACGGTGACCGTAATCAACGGTGATGTGCGTACGCCTCAGACGGTCGAGTTGGGTGTGATGGGTGATGATATGGTTGAGATTCGTAGTGGTCTCAAGGCCGGTGACATCATCGCATTGTCAGAAGGGACCAGCAAATGAGCAATCAGGTGGTGGTCGTTGAACGTGTTTCCAAAGTGTTTGATAGTGGTGATAATCGGGTGGTAGCACTCGATGATGTGTCGATGGGTGTCGAGCGTGGTGAAATGGTGGCTATCATGGGTCCGTCAGGGAGTGGCAAAAGCACGCTGATGACGATTATCGGGTTGCTCGATGTGCCTTCAAGTGGGCGCTACCTGATTGACGGCATTGATGCGAGTGGGCTTGACCGCTCAGCACAGGCCAGTGTACGCAACCAAAAACTAGGCTTCGTATTCCAGAATTTCAACTTGTTGCCACGCTTATCGGCGTTGCAAAATGTGGCACTGCCGATGGTATATGCGCGCGTGAGCCCTGCCGAACGCGAGCAACGTGCCCGGGCAGCCCTCGAGGCGGTGGGACTAGGCAACCGTCTCAACAATCGTCCCAACGAGTTGTCGGGTGGGCAAAAGCAGCGTGTAGCGATTGCCCGTGCACTGGTCAATCATCCGGCCATTTTGCTCGCCGATGAGCCCACTGGTGCGCTCGACAGCCGTACCGGTCACGAGATTATGAGCCTCTTCCGCCAGCTCAACCGTGAGCAGGGCATCACGGTGGTGGTGGTCACCCATGATGCTGAGGTCGGCAAGCAGATGGATCGCATTGTGAGCCTGCGTGACGGCCAAATTAACATGGACGCCTTGCACGAGTACTACGGCATCCAGACAGACGATATCGGACGAGTCATGACGGAGGTGAGCCATGTGGGGTGAACAGCTACAGATGGCATGGCAGAGCCTACGTGCCAACACGTTTCGTTCGTTGCTGACGATGCTAGGGATTATCATCGGGTCGTCGACGTTGGTGTCGGTCTTGTCGCTAGGGAACGCATTGCAGGGACAAGTCTTTGAGCGCTTCATCGACTTGGGCACACGGCGTGTGGCCGTGTTGCCCGGCGATGCTGATGCTGCTGGTGCGCGCATTACGTCGGGGTACGGCTTGCTCTCAATCAAGGACTTTCGTGCACTCGAAAAACTGGTGGCAGATCGCCCTGATATTTTTCGTACGGTGGTGCCTGAAGTCGCCATTCAAGTACGGGCGCGGTCCGGTTCCGTCGAAGTTGATTCGTTGGTCGTGGGTACCGGTGTGGGATACCAACAGGTTCAGTCGGTACCACTCGAGTATGGGCGCTTTTTTACTAGTGACGAAGAGGCATCATCACAACGAGTAGCGGTGATGGGTGCCCTTGTCACTGAGGATTTGTTTGGCAAAGGTCCCGAAAACCGTGCCCGTGCGGTAGGGCAAACAGTCGTCATTAATGGGCAGAGCATCAAAATCCTAGGTGTCATCAAGGGGGCTGGTGGTCCGTTTTCGTCTGACCAGCGCATTATGGTGCCAGCCAGTACGGCACGCTTGCGCATTGCTGGTAACCAAGACTTGCCTGGGCGTGGTCTCAAGATGACGTCCATTTTGATTGGACTGAGCAGTGAAGGCGTAGTCAAGCAAGCAGAGGCGCTCATTACTGCCGTGTTGCGGGCCGAACGCAATCTCGAAGCAGGTGTGGTCGATGATTTCAAGATTAACTCGCCGACACAGGCGTTGGGCATCTTGAATGGCATCAACAGCGCCATCACCGGCTTCATTGCGGTGGTAGCAGGGATTAGTCTTGTGGTAGGCGGTATCGGCATCATGAATATTATGCTTGTTGCCGTCACGGAGCGTACCCGCGAAATCGGTGTGCGCAAAGCACTGGGTGCCACTGACAAAGATGTACTCGGACAGTTTGTCATTGAGGCTGCCACCATCAGTTTGATTGGTAGTTTTATCGGCATCGGTTTCGCAGTTGCGTTGGTGCTTGCGATTGCGGCTGCGGCTGGACTCGGCATGATTCTGTCGATCCCTGCAATCGTCATTTCGTTGCTGTTTGCGCTGTGTATTGGGGTGGGATTTGGCTATTATCCAGCCAAGCGTGCCGCTTTGTTGTTGCCTATCGAAGCGTTGCGCTACGAATAAATCATTGGTGCGTTGCACTGCTATCATGAACATGCATCACACCCCAACACCGGGTGTGATGCATGTCTTATCAAAGGGATCCATGTGCGTCTTTGTGTAGTCATCCTAGGTGACCAGTTGTTGCAGGTGCATCCTGCACTGGCGTACGCGCAACAGCTGACCACGCCACAGCACATCGACATCCTCCTCGTTGAGAGTGATGCGCGCATGCGCTTACGCGCCTATCACCGCCACAAATTAGTCCTCATCCGCAGTGCCATGCGCCATTATGCCGAGGGGCTCCGGGCCGCTGGGTGGCGTGTCACACTGCGTGGTGCGCCGAGCTGGCGTGCCGCACTCACGCAGCATTGTCATGAAACGAATCCAGACCGCATTATTACGATGGCTGCCAGTGAATATGCGCCACGGCAGGCACAAGCGCAATGGCAGCACTGGCTGAGTGTGCCAGTCACGGTGTGCGAGAATACGCAGTTTTTGAGTGCCACGTATAATCCTATTGCTCAAGTCCCCATACACAAAGCGACGGTGATGGAGCCCTTTTATCGGGCGATGCGGCGGCATTTTGCAGTGTTGATGCATGCCGACGGTACACCGTATGGTGAGCGGTGGAACTTTGACAGTGAAAATCGTAAACCGTTGCCAGCTCGTCAACCACGCCCGACCCCCTTGTCAATTGCACCAGATATGGTGACGAGGCAAGTGATGGCCGACGTGGCGGCGATGCCGTTGGCGCAGGGCGATGCGATGACGTTTGCGTGGGGAGTAACCCACGCAGATGCGGAGCAGGTGCTGGCGAGATTTATTGCTGAACGTCTGCCGTGGTTTGGTGATTACGAAGACGCCATGGCGACCGACCATGACACACTGTTTCACTCGACGCTGTCGCCATACCTCAATATCGGTCTACTGACACCACGCCAAGTCATTGATGCGGCGGTGGTTGCCTATCATGCAGGGCTGGCCCCACTTGCTGCAGTTGAGGGATTTGTACGCCAGATTATCGGTTGGCGTGAGTACATGTATGTGCAGTATTGGCGCCACATGCCAGCCCTGCAACAGGCCAATGGCTGGCAGGCCACACGCCCATTGCCGACATGGTTTTGGCATGGACAGAGTGGGATGCGGTGCCTTGATACGGTGATTGCTCGTGTATGGCGGCATGGATATACACACCACATCGAACGCCTGATGATTCTGTGTAACTATGCACTCTTGGCTGGGATTGACCCCGTTGCAGTGAATCATTGGTTTTTGGCTGCATACATCGATGCCTACGACTGGGTGATGTGGCCCAACGTGAGTGGCATGGGGCTCCATGCGGATGGTGGCAAAATTGCCACAAAACCATATATTGCCTCGGCAACGTATATCAATAAGATGGGTGATTTTTGTGCGGGTTGTCGCTATAATCCACGCCAACGCGTGGGGGCTGATGCCTGCCCGTTTAACCTGTTGTACTGGAATTTTTTGTTGACACACGAAACCGTGTTGCGTGCCAATCCACGTATGGGGCCAGCAGTGCTCGGCTTGCGCCACCTGGCGGATGCCGAACGAACGACGATTCGCCTTGAGGCGACGATATGGCTCGCACAATCACAATGAGAGGATGCAAGCGTCATGCGTGGTGTCAAAAAATCAGATTTACCCGAGAAGACATGTGTGACATGTGGGCGTCCGTTTACGTGGCGCAAGAGTATGGCCAAAAACTGGGATGAAGTCAAGTACTGCAGTGATGCATGTCGGCGTTACAAACAGAGTGGCGGCAAGCCACCAGCAACTCGAAAGGTTTCATGAACAACACTCCATTACAACGTGAGTTTGCTGATCGCAGTGCACTCATTGCCTACATCCAAGCCACATTTGCGGATGTGGTGGAGACCGATACGCATGTGGCGGCACCGCTGGGTGGGCGCACACAGGCGTTGGCATTGCTTGCACGTATTGATCCGGCTCGCTATGCACGCTCGCGTAATTACCTCGATGGTGCGGTAACGCATTTGAGCGCCTATATTCGTCACGGTATGCTTAGCCTGGCCGAAGTACGTGATGTGGTGATGCGCTACCCCGATCATGCCAAACTCATCAACGAGCTGGCCTGGCGCGATTATTGGCAACGGGTCTATGCCCAGATTGGTGATGGTATCTGGTACGATCGAGAACCCTACAAAACAGGCTGGCAGGCAACCGATTATGGCGACACACTCCCTGATGACGTTGCGCAGGGCACCACCGGTCTCGCATGCATGGATGCATTCACTGAAACACTAGTGACCACCGGGTACCTACACAACCATGCACGCATGTGGTTGGCCGCATATTTGATTCACTGGCGGCGTGTGGCGTGGCAGGTGGGGGCTGCATGGTTTTTGCAGCATTTGCTGGATGGTGACCCGGCGAGTAACAACCTGTCGTGGCAGTGGGTGGCAAGTACGTTTAGCCAAAAGCCGTATTATTTCTCACAAGAATCCCTCGAACGCTACAGTGGTGGGCAGTACTGTGGTGTTTGTACGGCGCAGTGCCCGTTTCACGGGTCATATGATATGTTGGCAGCGCGGCTCTTTCCGCATATGACCAGCTAACAACAGCAGCAATGCAGGGAGGTGTGGATGCGTGCAAATATTGACACACTGACGGCGATGAATCTGGCGGATTTGTATGAAACATTTGGTGTTGCCCAACGCCCATGGTTGCGTTGGGTAGTGACGGCCGTAGGCTGGTGGCCATCACGGCGGTTGGCACACACCATGGCCATGTGTGATGCACAGGCAAGGGATGCCGGTTTGGCGTCAGCAGGGCAGGTAATCGTGACGGCATACGCCAGGGCGGTCGAACACGTCAACCCACAGGAAGTGCCTCACACAGGGCCGGTATTGATTTGTAGCAATCACCCAGGCTTAAGCGATGCAGCCGCATCATTTGTCGCAATTAATCGCCCCGATCTCAAAGTGATTGCGGCGCAGCGCGTGTTGCTCGACGAGTTGCCCAATATTTCAGCACACCTGATTTGTGTGCCCGACGATGCCATAGGGCGTGCGCAGGCAATTCGTGCGGCTGCACAGCATCTCAAACGGGGTGGTGCGCTGCTCACGTATCCCGCAGGACGCATTGAGTCAGACCCCGCCGTCTTTGATGATGCTGCAGACACGCTGCCAGCGTGGTCTGAGATGGCGGTGCTTTTTGCACGGTTGGTGCCCAACCTCGTGGTGGTGCCGATGCTGGTGAGTGGCGTTATTTCGGCACGTGCGCTACAGAATTGGTATGTACGGCGCATACCAGTGCGCCGTGATCGTGATTGGATGGCCGCCACCCTGCAGCTGATTGTGCCATGGTACAAGACGGGTTTGGTGCGGGTGCGCTTTGGCAATCCGTGTCGCACTGCGGGGAGTGACACTCACCAGCAGTTGGTCGCTGAGATGCATGCGTTAATTGTGCAAGAACAAGGAGTACGGCGTGGCTGATATTGTATGGGTGCATGGCGATTGTTTGCGACTCACCAACCCTGCCTTGGTGGCGGCGCCAGATGCGCCTGCAATTTTTGTGTGGGATGATGCCGTGCTCCGTCAGCGCCGCATTAGCCTCAAGCGTCTGGTGTTTATGTATGAGGCATTGCTTGAGTTGCCGGTGACCATGTATCGCGGTGATGTGGTTACCCACGTGCGCTCGTTTGCACAGCAGCATCAGGCAACACGTATTGTGACGAGTGCGAGTGTGGCGCCACGCTTTAGAAAGATTGTTGCTATGCTCCAGCAGACACATCGTGTTGATGTGTTGCCGGAGCCAGACTTTGTGCAGGTACCAGCGACGAGTGATTTGCGCCGATTTACACGTTATTGGCGCGTGGCTGCCCCTCAACTCGAGGAGATGGCTGCACGGGGCGCGCCATGAGCAGCCAGCGCCAGCGCCGTGTCGCAATCCATGCGAGGAACGATCGATGCGTAGAGGTGGGCTGATAGCCGGCACTCTGATACAGGGCACACGCTGCGCTGTTGTTGGCGCTGACATACAAGCACAGTGAATGCAGATTGAGGCGTTGGGCTTCGGTGCGTGCATGCGCGAGCATGGTGCGTGCGATGCCACGCCGTTGATGCTTCGGGTGCACGGCCACGTCGCTGATATAGAGCTCGTCGTATCCCACAGGATGGTCAATGACCGACAGGATCGTCAAGGCATAGAGGGCGCGCAAAAATCCGAGTTTTTTGATGAATAACCACTCCACGGGCACCGCAGGTATCTGCCGCATAGTGACTCGTGCCCGTAGCGCAATCGTAGCTACTACCATGCCATTGTCAACCACCACCCACATGCCATTCAAACCAGCACTACCTTGGCGCCGCCAGGTTTCGGCCATCAGGTCGAGGCCCGTGGCGAGTTGTCGCTCGCCAAAGGCTGCGATGAATTTGTCATTGAATGCAGCCGCATGCACCGTTACCAATCCGTCAATATCGGCTGTTGTCGCTGGACGAATGACAAATTCGCTCATGCGTCAAACCGTAGCACTTCGCGGCGGTTGCTCGGTACTGGATGGATGCGTGTGAGTGTTTCTCGCCCATAAAACCAGCGCCATGCGATACGCGGGATGCGTGTGACACTCCCCCCCTGGCTGGCATGGCACTGCCACGCAGCGATTTTGGCGGGGACCACGTGTGCACACGGTACCACGGTGGTGATGGCCGTTGCTTCTTCGGCGACCCGTACCATGTCGATATCACCATTGCGCCCAAAGGCACGTGGGTTGCGCCCTGTCAGCTGCAACAAAAAGATAATCACACGTAGCGTGGTCGTAGAAAATGTCGAGTAAAACACATTGGGTACCTGCCACGTACTCTGTGCAATGGCGGCCAAGGTGGCGTGGTGAATTGCAATATGGTCGGGGTGCCCATACCCACCATACGGGGGAAAGGTGATGATGTACTGGGGTTTAAAGTCATCGATGATGCCAGCAATGCGTTGGGTTACATCAGCAATCGGTGCTTGTACCAATGCTTCGGGGTGCGCGTTGTCAGCCGTGCCAGGCATATTACTGTCACGGTAATTGAGGAAGTGCACGGCACCGAGATCGAGTGCGTCAGCAGCTGCCTGTTGTTCGGCAGTGCGCAACGCACGCATGTCGGGATACTGTGCAAGGTATGCGGGGTCACACGATCCACATTCCCCGCGGGTAGCACAGATGTAGTGGACTTCGATACCTGCGCGCCGTGCAGCGAGGATTGTCCCCGCATTGCCAAAGGCTTCGTCATCGGGGTGTGCATAGACGATGAGCATGCGTTGTGCTGCAGTTACGGGACGGCGTAGATAGACTTCGGTGGTTGGTGAATAGTGGCTCGTAGTACTCATGCCCGACTCCTCAGTGTTGCTTGGTAATACTATACCGTAAATGACTCAATCACACGACAGTGTACAAATGCAATGATGCGCATTTGCCATGGGTATGCTATAATTACTACAGCATACAGGAGGAAATTAGTGACCGATACAACGACACGAGTAAGCATCGTAGATATCCTCAGCGATGCGTATGCAAAGATTAATCGCGCACCATGGGTGCTCGTCATTCCATTGATACTCAACGCATATTTGTGGTTTGGTGGTGGTATATCGATTGCACCGCTCGTCACCGAGACACAGGCCCTTTTGCGCGAAATACAACCAGACGCATCGACCCCGAATGATGTCGCAGAGATGCGTGAACAAACAATCGGGTTGTTGGCGCAACTTGCCCGCGAAGACATCCGCGGGCAGGTCGCATGGTTGAATGTGGTGCCCTACACCATCTACTCGTTCAGGGCTGCGGGTGCGAGTGCTGAAGCACTTGGGCTACCGTATATCATGGCGCTGCCTGCCCCCAACGTGGACGCTAATGCGTTGATTGTCGCAGATGCGGGTTCGTTTCTGGGTTTGATTGTGCTCATCAATGTGGTAGCGCTCGTGTTGAGTGCCATCTTTCTGGCGGGGATGCGCAATGCTGCAATCGATGCCCCGCAAGCGAATGATTTCGTGCATCAGGTCGTGCGTGTGATGACGGTGCTCTTTTTGTATGTCATGTTGGTGATTGGTGTGGTCGGGTTATCACTGATCCCCCTGTCCATATTCTTGTTGTTGCTCTTGAGCGCAAGTCCCGCACTTGGTGCGTTTTTTGTCTTTGTGGGGGCGGGTGCCTGGTTATGGGCGAGCATTTACATCGGATTCACGCGTGAAATCATGGTACTCGAGCAGGTTGGGCCGATTCGCGGTATTCAAATGAGTGTACGTTTGGTGCGGGTGAATTTCTGGCGAACACTGAGCTTTTTGCTGATGCTAATCGTAATCGTCGCCGGGAGTGGGATCATCTTTGAGGGTCTCATCGGCACGATTGCAGGGCAGGTGGCGTCTATTATCGTGAGTGCGTACTTGTTGACCGGGCTCGTGATGGCACGTATGCGGTTTGTACAGTACCACTTGCAACAAGGGTTGTAAGTTATTACCAAGCGCTGACGCTGGTGGCATCGTACGTAGAGGAAATACACGATATGAGTGATGGTGTGACACAGGGTTCGACATACGACGAGAGTCAAATTCAAGTTCTCGAAGGCATGGAAGCGGTGCGTAAGCGCCCCGGTATGTATATCGGTCCCACCGATATCAACGGCTTGCACACCATGGTACGTGAGGTGGTCGACAATTCGGTCGACGAGGTGATGGCAGGGCGTGCCACATCCGTCGAAGTGGTCATCCACGATGATGGTTCAGTGACCGTACGTGATGATGGTCAGGGTATCCCCGTGGGTATTCACCCCAAAATGGGTGTCAGCACGTTGCAGGTCGTCATGACCGTGCTCCATGCCGGTGGTAAATTCGGCGGTACCGGTTACAAAGTATCATCCGGGTTGCATGGTGTGGGTGTGTCAGCAGTCAATGCGCTTTCGTCGTATTGTCGCGTCGATGTCTACCGCAACGAGCGCCACTACTACCAAGAGTTCCGCTGTGGGGTACCACAGGGCGACGTCGTCGACCTCGAGCCGACCACATTGCATGGAACCCACACGACATTTCACCCCGATACAACAATCATTCAGACGCTCGACTACAACTTCCGCACGTTAGCGCAACGCTTCCGTGAAATGTCGTACCTCAACAAGGGACTGCGCTTTCGCTTTGTGGATGAGCGCGACGACAACGAGCTCAACTTCTACTTTGAAGGTGGGATTGGCTCGTATGTGCGCCACCTCAACAAAGACCGTACGACACTGCACAAACAGCCGTTTTATGTGGATCGTATCGCCGATGACGTGGCAGTGGAAATCTCGCTCCAATACACCGAAGCATACGACACTGACATGATTTACTCGTTTGCCAACAACATTAATAACACTGACGGTGGTGCACATGTGACAGGCTTTCGCAATGCCTTGACGCGTGTCATCAACACCTATGCACGTGCCAAAAACCTGCTCAAAGAAAACGATACCAACCTGACAGGCGATGACGTGCGCGAAGGCTTGACGGCGGTGATTAGTGTCAAATTGCGCGACCCGCAGTTTAGCTCGCAAACCAAAGAAAAGCTGGTTAGCCCGGTGGCGGCTACTGCTGTTAATACCGTCTTTGGTGATGCCTGGCAACAATGGCTCGAAGAGAATCCTGCCGATGCCAAGCGCATCATCGAAAAATGTGTCTCGGCAGCACGTACCCGTTTAGCAGTCCAAAAAGTGCGTGAAACAGCACGCAAAAGCGCCCTCGAAGGTTTTTCGCTCCCCGGCAAACTGGCTGACTGCTCCGACAACAACCCGGCAAATTGTGAACTCTTCATCGTAGAGGGTGATAGCGCCGGTGGTAGCGCCAAACAAGGGCGCGATCGCCGCTTTCAGGCTATTTTGCCCCTGCGTGGTAAAATCCTGAATGTCGAAAAAAGCCGCCTCGACCGCATGCTTTCCAACAACGAAGTACGCTCATTGATTACAGCGATTGGAGCAAGTATTGGCGACCAGTTCGATGTGAGCAAAATCCGCTACCACCGCGTCTTTTTGATGAGTGATGCTGACGTCGATGGGAGCCACATCCGCACCTTGTTGCTCACCTTCTTCTTCCGCTATATGCGCCCATTAATCACGAACGGGAATTTGTACATTGCACAGCCACCGTTGTATCGCGTGCGGGTGGGCAAAAACGACCGCTATGTGTTTAGTGATAATGAGCGTGATACGTATATCGCTAGCTTACCTGCCAACGAACGCAACCGTGTGGAAATCCAGCGCTACAAAGGGCTGGGTGAAATGAACGCCGAACAGCTGTGGGATACCACGATGAATCCTGGCAATCGTGTGATTCTGCAGGTGACCATGGATGATGCGGTGGCCGCTGAAGAGACGTTTACGATGCTGATGGGCGACTTGGTGCCACCACGCAAGCGCTTTATCCAGACGCATGCCCCAGAGGTACGCAACCTCGACATTTGATGTGCTGGATGATACCGCCAGCGCACGTGTGGATGACATTCCACACGTGCGCTGTTTGTTGTCCGCTAATTAAAACAGTTTTTCCTTGCAAAATAAAAAATAATCGCTATACTAGGTGATACGGATTCGCCATGTGTAGATCACAGGTACAGAAACGCGAGATGGCAGATATGTCACAGGGGCAACAGGTGTCACACGTGCCGCAATGGGCATGGTATCAGTGGGTGCTCGCAATTGCAACGGTCATCGTAGCATGTGTCATGGTATGGCAGGGCATCCAGTTTGCTGGAGTGCCGGATCCATTTGTGCACGGGCTGCATCCCAGTGCGGTCGTCGTGAATACGAGTCTGATTGTATTTCGCGAAGGGCTGGAAGCGATTCTAGTGTTGGCGGCGATTACAGCGAGCTTTGTCGGGGCACAGTCGATGTTGCGTCGCAGTGTGTTTGCAGGAGCGGGTTGGGCGTTGGTGGCAAGTCTTGTGACCTGGTTCATCGTCGTTGCCATCATTGATCGCATCGATGCGCCATTGTTGCATATTCAGGCGGCCACCGGTTTGTTGGCGATTGTGGTGCTGTTGGTTATCATGAATTGGTTTTTGCACAATGTCTACTGGACGGGGTGGATTGCCATGCACACCCAGAAAAAGCGTACACTGCTGGCTGGCGACATCAGTGCGCAGGCCACCGTGTGGGGCTTGGCCATGCTTGGATTTAGCGCGGTGTACCGTGAAGGATTCGAGATCGTCTTGTTTTTGCAAAATGTGCGTCTGGCGATGGGGACACCCACGGTGCTTGCTGGAGTCTTGATCGGGTTGGCATTTACGGGCACCATTGGGGTAGTCACGTTTCTGACCAATCACAAGATGCCGTACAAGCAGCTCTTGATTGCCACTGGGCTGTTGTTGGCAATGGTGCTGGTGGTCATGGTCGGTGAAGAAATCCAAGAAATGCAGCAGGCGGGGTGGTTGGGAACGACTGTGGTGCCCGTTGACATTCCCGGGTGGTTGGGGATGTGGTTTGCGGTGTTCCCTAATGTCGAAGGATTGTTGGCGCAACTGAGTGCATTAGTGCTCGTGATTGGCTCATACCTGCTGTCGCGGCGTATTGTCACCATGCGTCATCGTGGCTAGTCAATGCGTCTGGGGCGAACTCCTGGGAAATTGGGTTTGACAAAGTGCATTATGGTGTCGTATACTTCCAACAGGGTTTTGGGGGTGTAGCTCAGCTGGGAGAGCGCGACAATCGCACTGTCGAGGCCAGGAGTTCGAGCCTCCTCACCTCCACCAATTCAATAGTTCGGGGCAATAGCTCAGCTGGGAGAGCGCAACGCTGGCAGTGTTGAGGTCTGGGGTTCGATCCCCCATTGCTCCACCAATCGCACACCGCAGTCATTCGACTGCGGTGTGTTCGTGTCTGCGCCGGGCGCATGTCAGCCGAGTTGCCAGAGTAGGATATAATCGAGACAATTCCCGTACCAGCAAAGGAGTCATGATGATGCATGCCCAAGAATGGCAAATCAAGCGTGCCAAGCTCGCTACCCTGATGGAACAGCGTGATCTCCATGGTGTGTTGCTGACACGTTGTGCCAACTTGAGCTGGATAACATGTGGTGGTCAGGCGCACGTAGGACTCAACAGCGAAAGTGCCGTAGCGAGTGTGTTGTGTACGCCGCAGGGTGATTATCTGCTGGCCAGCCACATCGAAATGCCGCGCATGCTGGCCGAAGAAGTGCCTACGTTGCCACTCATACCACACGTATTTGACTGGTTTACTCCCGCAGCGCGCGACGCCTTTGTTGACCAGGTCTGTGGTGCGGGACAGTGGGCCAGTGATGTGGCTGGCGCGGTGCAGAGTGTGGCCGGCGAATTGACGGCGTTGCGTGTGGCACTGACCGCCGATGAGCAGGTGCGGTTTGCGACCCATGCACAAGCCACGGGGCGTGCACTCGAAGCCGCGGCACGGGCAGTCCAGCCAGGGATGAGCGAACTCGAAATTGCCGGTATGCTGTCAGCGCACATCTATGCTGCGGGTGCAACACCCGTGGTAGCGTTGATTGCAGCCGATGAACGGATTGCCTTGTATCGCCATCCAGCACCGACGGCCAAGCGTGTCGCACAGATGGTGATGCTAGTGGCGTGTGCACGTCGGCATGGATTGATTGTGTCAGCAACACGGCTAGTGGCATTTGGGGCGCTCGATGCGACCATCGCTCGCCGCGCCGAGGCCTGTGCGGCAGTCGATGCAGCAGCCTGGCATGCCAGTCAACCTGGGCGGCGGTTGGGGGCAGCTTTTGGTGATGTTGTGGCAGCATATGCTGCCCATGGATATGCGAATGAATGGCACAAACACCATCAAGGTGGGGTCACTGCCTACGAAAACCGTGAAATCCAGGCGCGTCCTGATAGCACGCATATCATTGATGTAGGGCAAGCCTTTGCGTGGAACCCGAGTATTACGGGTACCAAATCCGAAGATACCATGCTCATCACTGCAACGGGTGCCCAAGCGTTGTCGCATACGGGAGACTGGCCAACAATCCAGGTAGAGATTGAGGGTAAAAGTTACCTGCGCCCAGCGATTCTGCAGCGCTGATGTGTCTGACCGGTCGGTAAAATTTTGCATTGTGGTGCGAAATTACCCCTATTGTGTGGCTAAACACGCTACAATACCAGCGGTACATGCGAAAGGATTGCAGTATGCGCATCGGAACATTGTGGCGTTTGAGTATGATTCATGTAGCGGTCGCACTAACGTTGTTGCCGATTGATAGCACATTGAATCGTATTATGATTAGTGAACTCGGCTTATCTGCCACGCTCGTTGCGTTGCTTGTGGCAGTTCCATATATGTTGTCGCCGATGCAGATGTGGATTGGCTCGCTAAGCGAGCGCATGCCGCTGTGGGGATTTCGTCGTTCGCCCTATATCATGCTGGGGATTGTGCTGTGTGCGCTAGGTGCCTGGTTGTCGCCGTATGCGGCATTTGCCATCTATGACGGCGTGTGGTGGGGCATCCCACTCGGATTTGTCGCATTTGGTGCATGGGGCTTTGGCTTCAATTTTGCCACGGTATCGTACCTGGCCTTGGCCACCGAGTTGTCGGGCGATGGTCAACGTGCCCGCACGGTGGGTGTGATGTGGTTTGTACTGATTGTCAGTATGATTATCGGGGGGATCACCTTGGCACGTGCGATTGAGCCCTACAGCCATGAGCGACTCATCGATGCCTTTGCGTGGACTGCACTGGTGGCGCTGGGGTTGGGTGTGGTCGGTGTCATCGGGCTGGAGCCCCGCCACGGCACAGTCACCCCGGTCACGCATCAACGCATGGGTGATGTGTTGCGGACAGTAGCAGCCAATCCACAAGCGCGGCTTTTTTTCGTCTATCTGATGCTCTTACTGGTGGCTCTGCTCGGTCAAGACGTGCTGCTTGAGCCATATGCCGCAGATGTGTTTGGTGTTTCGCCTGCGACGACAACCCGCTATACCTCGCTATGGGGGGTGGCATTTTTGCTTGGATTACTGGTCACCAATCGCATGACGCAGTGGTGGGGCCTGATCCGCGTAGCAGGAATCGGTGCCATGGTGGCTGCCTGTGGTCTAACGGGAATCGTGGTAATGGGCATCATCGGTCAGGTAGGTGGGCTCGTGCCAGCCTTGATGGTTTTTGGTCTTGGGGCGGGGATATCGACTGCATCGAATCTGGCGCTCATGCTTGATATGACTGTGGCCGGGCAAATCGGCATTTTTATTGGTGCTTGGGGTGTGGCTGATGCGCTTGCGCGGCTCGGGGGGACGATTTTGAGTGGCGTGGTGCGCGACGTGTTGACCTATACACTTGGGAGCACGTTGTGGGGCTATGTGGGTGTATTCATCATCGAAATCATAGTATTGCTTATCTCGGTGGTACTGCTACGCCACATCAGCACGAGCGAGTTCCAGCGTAACGCGGCTACCGATCCACTCGATGTTGCGTCCCACTTGGCGTAGCAGACGTGTAGGGCTGCCCCCCGCTGAGCCAATCAGCGGGGGGCAGTATTATGCTAGGAAGGGGTGTGACTCAGTGGTGAGCTGGTTTGGCGCCAGTTGACCAATGGAAGCACGAGCTCTGGGCGCACCTGATCGCGGTGCGCATAGACGATGTGCATCACCGAGTCTATCAACGTATCACTGAGGAAGTGCGGTTGCAACCCGAGGTCGATGAGTTTGCTGTGCGCCGCATTGTAGTAGTGTGTTTCTTTTTCTACACGTGGGTTGTCGAGATGCTGGATGGTCGCTTGCATGCCATGCGCTGCTGCTGCATCACGCACAAGCGTGGCGAGTTGGAGCACATTGAATTGTTCGGTGAATTGATTAAAGACCCGAAACTCGCCACGTGCTGCGGGTGTGTTGAGGGCGAGTTCCACACATGCCAACGTATCACGAATATCGAGAAAGCCACGGGTCTGCCCACCTTGACCATAGACGGTCAACGGCATACCAATCACTGCTTGGACCATGAAGCGGTTGAGTGCGGTGCCAAAGATGCCGTCGTAGTCGAAACGGGTGATGAGACGTGGGTCGAGCATTGTTTCAGCGGTTTCGAGTCCGTAGACAACCCCTTGGTTGAGGTCGGTTGCACGAATGCCCCATACCCGACAGGCGAACATGATATTATGGCTATCGTGTACTTTACTCAGGTGGTAAAACGAGCCAGGCTGTTTGGGGTACGGTAGTGTATCGGTGCGCCCATTGTGTGTGATGGTAATATATCCCTCTTCGATGTCGATATTTGGAGTGCCGTACTCACCCATGGTCCCCAGTTTGACCAGATGGCAGTCAGGGGCGTGTTCGGCGATGGCGTAGAGCAGATTGAGTGTGCCGATGACGTTGTTGTGCTGGGTGTAGACTGCATGGCGTCGGTCAATCATCGAGTAGGGGGCGCTCCGTTGCTCGCCGAAGTGGACCACGGCGTCGGGCATAAATGAGGTAAAGACCCCTTCGAAAAATGAATAGTCGCAGATGTCGCCAATGGCGACATCGATATGCTTGCCGCTCACTGCATACCAAGCGGCCACACGCCCTTGCAGGCTGGTGATGGATGTGAGGCTGTGTGCGCCGATTTCGTGGTCGTAGCTGCGGCGTACGAGGTTGTCAACGATCAGGACATCATGCCCGCGTTGCGAAAGATGGAGTGCTGTTGGCCACCCCAAATACCCGTCACCACCAATCAGCATAATCCGCATGGAAGCGCTCCTTTATTCTGTGATAGCGGCACAGTATGCCGCGAATACCCACGTATTTACCACCACATGATACAATGACAGCATACGAGGTAATGATGAATTTCGTATGATGCATGTGTAAAATAATTGCTATACCGGAATGAGGTTTTGTATGATGCGCATGTCGAGTCAAGTCGAATACGGATTACGTGCGATGATTGACATTGCCATGCATGGTACAGATACACCGGTACAAGCTGGTGATATCCATCGGCGGCAAGGTATTGACGAGCACTTTGTGAGTCAAATCCTCTTGATGCTGCGCCGCGCTGGGCTGATTGAAAGCCTACGCGGCCGCCAAGGAGGTCATCGACTTGCGCGCGCTGCAACCCTGATTACCATGCTGGATATCGTCGAAGCCCTCGAAGGAAGTGATGAATCACGCGAACGTCCGCACACGAGCAGCTTGGTCGAAGCGCTGGTGGTTCGCCACGTATGGAACGACACCCGTGAACAGGCCCGCGCCGCACTACGAGCGGTCACATTGAGCGAATTGTGTGAACGGCGCATGCAACTGGCGAGTACCTCGTATATGATTTGAGTTGGGCCTTCCTACTGCGAAAAGTGTTCAAAACCAAAACGTAACCACGACATGACCCCTAATTCAACCGCTGTAATGATGGTCGCTACGAGAAACGGTTTGACGAGCTCAGCTAGGTGCTTGACTCGTATCTGGTCGTAGCCAGCAGCCACAGCCACGGCAAACGTATTGGAAATGAGCAAAATACCGATGATACCAATCCACGAAAGAATGGCAATTGGCCAATACACGACGGATGGCCCCCATACGACGAGGATCGTGTAGACGGCAGCACTGCCCCACCAAATCAGCAATTCACGTGGTCGAGTGATGACTGGCTGTATGACGGGATTTGTACGGAGTACACGGTTGAGTGTGGGCACAAAAAAGATTGCAACAGCGATCCCGGCAAACGATCCTGTCAGCGTGCGCAATGCGTTGTGCGGCTCATATAGGTATGGCCAGCTGAGATCCTTGAAGAGCGAATTAAAGCCATCAACGGCAAGAATAAGTGTAGGAAAGGCGAGTGCACCAAGTAGCCAAGCCGACCCATAGAGTGAATGCCGATGTCGTCCCAATGCCAACAAGATGAGCATACTGAGTGTCATTGAGCCATAGATGCCTGTATTACGCGCGCAAAGTGGCAACTGGTACCCAGCAATGGTGGTGTTGTGGATTTGCGCACAAACTCCGTGTACTGTGGCGTACATGTTCCAGGCGACGCGGTCACCTGGCCAGGCAGGTAGGGGTATCGTTGGCCAAAACAAGACGGCTGCCACAAACGATGCATAGAGTCCAATGGTGAGATAGTGCCATTGTCGTAAGGTGTTCATGGCATACGCTCCAGTTGTAGTGCTAAGGCGTCTGCAGAAAGGATGCCAACATGGATGGCATTAATTGTCCCGTTGCGGTCAATAAAGACACTGGTTGGCAGATTGCGTGCACCGTAGGCCAGTGACACATCACCATCGGGGTCACTGACCAGCATGAAATCAACGCCAAGCTCTTGGGCAAACGCGGGAATCACGTCGATTTGTTGTCCTTTGTTGATACCAATGACACGCGTCTCATTGTGACCATCGAGTGCATCGAGATCAGGCATTTCTTTGCGGCAGGGCTCGCACCATGTTGCCCAAAAATTGAGTACCACCCGTTGTCCGGCCAAATCACTCAGCCGCGCCACACGCCCATCGGCGTAGTGCCACGTGAAGTCGGGTGCTGGCTGATTCACAGTGGCGCGCGCACTGGTATCAGTGAGCGTCGCATTTGCAGCTACAAACAAAGGTAGATTGTTGGGTAGTGATGTGGTATGTGTCGTCATACCGCACCCAGCGAGTAGTAGTAATCCAAACAACAAAACCATGTGCCGCATATCGTGGTTCCACCTACAACAATGTTGCTGACACCATAGCATACCAGTCTGAAATGTTGATGAGAAAGACGCAACCACAGGGTCCGGCGCACCGTAACCCTGTGGTGTATCTGCGGGAAAATCTAGAGATACCCGGTGGGCTATTGTGCCACGATGCGCATATAAAAGCGCCCTTTTTTGATGACGCTATCAGGGGTTACCTGTGCATCATAGCCAGTCACCCGAGTGCCGTTGATGCTCACGCCACCACCATCAACGAGCCGGCGTGCCTCGCTTTTACTGCTCGCTAGGCCACTTGCAACCAATACATCGAGGATGGCGGCAGGGAGTGGCATGGCATGCTCAGGTATGATGTCTGGCGCATTACCACCACTAATCACATGGTCAAAGTACGCACGTGCGTTGATGGCTGCTGCAGGTGAGTGAAACTGCGCCACGATTTCGCCAGCAAGGCGCTTTTTGGCATCCATCGGGTTGCCACGACCAGCCGCCAAGTCTGCCTTGAGATCTGCGATATCACTGAGAGGGATGTCTGTCAGCACCTCGAAGTAGAGCGGCATGACATCATCCGACATCGACATGACCTTGCCAAACATGTCTTCGGGGGTGAGGCGAATATCCACGGTGTTGTCAAACGACTTGCCCATTTTGCGCCCATCGGTACCAGGAATGAGGGGCAACAAAAAGACATCCTGTGGTGTCATCCCCATTTGTGCTTGTAGTTCTCGTCCTGCCAAATTATTGAATTTTTGGTCGGTACCACCAAACTCTACATCTGCCTTGATGTAGACAGAGTCGTAGCCTTGGAGCATGGGGTACATCAACTCGAGGATGGTCAGTGGTGCGCCTGCTTCGTAGCGTTTGCGAAAGGTATCGTGTGACAGCATGTGTGCCAGCGTAAAGCGCCCTGCCAGGTCGAGGGCGTTTTCGAGGGTGAATTTACCGAACCACTCACTCTGCCAGCGAATTTCTGTTTTGTCGCGGTCAATGACACGGAAAAACTGCTCCATGTAGGTTTGTGCGTTTTCACGCACCTTTTCAGCAGTCAGGCGTGGTCGAGTCGCGTCACGGCCACTCGGGTCACCGATTTGGGCGGTCCAGTCACCCACAATCAGCACAATCGTATGCCCAAGATCTTGGAATTTCTTGAGCTTGCGTAGACCGACCGCATGCCCGATATGCATATCAGCGCGGCTGGGGTCGAAGCCTTGTTTGAGGCGCAGTTTTTTACCAGCATTGAGCTTGGCACGCAACTCCGATTCCACGATGATTTCTGCCACACCACGGGTCAGCAATTCGGGGGCAATAGCACTCATTGTTCTCCTCGCAACACAATAGTATTCATGATGTCCGATATCATTCAGCGATGCGACGCATCAGCGTTCCGCACTTCTGCGTTCCACACTGCGATGATTGGGCGCAGGTATCGTATTCACAATCTCGTTGATAATCGTTACGGCACTCACGTTGCGCATGCGTGCTGTGTTTGACACCATGATGCGGTGTGCACACACCGGTGCAGCCAAGTATTTGATATCATCGGGGAGCACATAATCGCGTCCTGCCAAGAGCGCCCGTGCCTGGGCACTGCGAATCAAGCTCAACAAGGCGCGCGTACTCGTGCCAAGCACGATGTCATCGTGCTGGCGTGTACTTACCCCAATCCGTACCACATATTCATCAATCGCCGGATCCACATAAATGAGTGGTACCAGCTGTTGTACTGCCAGGATTTCTTGGGCATCACTGATTGGTGTCAGCACATCGAGTGGTGAATGATCACGATGACTGCGTAGGATGGTAAGCTCATCAGCCTGAGCAGGATACCCGAGACTGATGCGCATCATGAAACGGTCTAACTGTGCCTCGGGCAGGGTAAATGTCCCCTCGTATTCGATCGGGTTCTGGGTAGCCACCACCATGAACGGTGTCGGCAGGGCGTGTGATGTACCATCAACGGTGACTTGGTGCTCCTCCATGGCTTCGAGGAGGGCACTTTGTGTGCGGGGTGTCGCACGGTTGAGCTCATCAGCAAGCACAATTTGCGCATTGATGGGCCCAGCACGAAACTCAAAGCTGACATCACGCGGATTAAACACCGCACTGCCGGTAATGTCGGCAGGAAGCAAATCTGGGGTGAGCTGGATACGCTTGAAACTGCATCCCACACTGCGTGCCAAGGTGCGTGCCATCATCGTTTTGCCCGTACCTGGTACGTCTTCGATGAGCAAGTGTCCTCGGGCGGCTAGCGTAATGACTGCGAGGTCAATGGCGGCACGCTGACCTACAATCACGCGTTCGACGTGCTGTACCACACGACGCAAGAGGGAATTCGCATTGTAAAAGGCTTGTGCCTGCATGGTCATATTTCGATTTTCCATACGGTGTAGTATAGCATGCTCATCTATGCCGTGTCATGGGGTATGGTCGCTGCCGGCAGTGTACTGTACACGTCATACTGATCACCTGTCAACAAAAAGCCAAACTGCTTGTAGAGGTGCTGTGCCACATGGTTATCTGCTTGGGTATTCAATGAAATCCGCTGAATGGCTGTCTGTTGTGTCTGCGCAATGACGCGGGTGAGGAGCTGTTTGGCAATCCCGCGCCCCTGCCAGTGTGGATGTACTGCAATGCGCACAATATGTAACGCGGTCTGAAAGTCGTGAATGGCCGCCACCACATACCCGACTGCTTTATCATCGTGGCTTGCAAGCAAGCCGTAATGTGCTTCGAGCAAGAGTTCATGAAATTCAAAGGGGATTTTGTGCCACTTCTCTGCAAAGACGAGCTGATCAATATGCTGAATGGTGGGTATGTCGCGGATGTCGAGTGTGCGTAGTTGTGCGACTGCTGGGGCACTGAGGCTGGGTAAGGCGCGCTGTACGGGACGCTCAAGTGCCACGATGCTGCCGCGAATGGTGAATCCAACGCCGACGAGAATGTCTGCCAACCAATGGTCGTAATGGTCACTACTGTAATAAAACGTGGTAATTCCGCTGGTGGTGAGGAGCACGTGTGTGAGTTGACGAATCACCATATCGTGATCACTGATATGAATGCCGTCTAGGGCACAGCAACGAATCCATGCCACCGCAGGAGTTGCGGTGGTTGCAATCACGGTAGCTACCGGTTTGTGATGATGCCACGCCACCGCCATCCGCACATGAGCGTGGGGGAGATTGAGCGTAGTCTGCCCAAACTGGATGAGCCGAAACCGTGCCGCATGAACCAATGCCAACACCTGGGGGTGTTGGGTGGCATCAGCCAACGAAAATGTGAGTTGATTGAAGCGGAGTGATGCAGTAAACATGTGTATTATTGTGATGAGTTTGCCGATTGCTGACGGAGCATCTGGTAGCGATGAAAGTATACGACCAGCAAGATACCCGTGATAATCCCCACACCCATGAAGGTCAGCCATGGCAAGTATGGCTGTTGGAGTGACGTTCCTAACCCGTACAGCGTCCCACCACTAAAACTCCCCATACCCCCGCCCACGGCAATGGCCAAGCCGGCGACTCCAAAATATGAACCGAGTGCGGCACTATTGGCTAAATTGGCTGCCACTGTCTGTTGGCTGGGCGATGAAAGCAGACCACCGAGTGAGTAGAGTGCCACACAAACTAAGAGCACAGTAGATGTTGGCGCAATGGCGATGGCGCCGAGACCAATGGACATAATTGCAATTCCGAGGACGAGTGTGCTGGCAGGGGAGAGGTAGCGTTCGGTGATGCGCATCAATGGGTATTGTAACACGATGCTCATCAATGAATTTACACCGTATACCCAACTCACCGCACTATTGTCACCAGAAATATCAGTGGCTTTGAGTGGGATGGCGAGCGTAATCTGTGTCCACATAAACCAGTAACCGAGCAAGAGGGCGTTAAACAGCATAAACCGCCCATCACGCAGTGCCATGCCGATGCCAGCAGTGATTTTGCCTTGCCCAGTCGCAACAGCTACATCGGGCAAGAGCACGTAGGTGGCAATCCAGGCAATGATGTAACACGACCCTGCGGCAATTGCAACAATCCCAAAGTTGTAGTCGAGGAGCCATGTACCGATGAGTGGTCCAATGGCCATCCCCAAATTGCGTACGACACCGAGAATAGAGAAAAAACGTGCCCGGTTTTCGCTGGTGGTGAGTGCCGCAATCGTCGCCGAGCTGGGCGAATCAAAGAGCGCCCCACCGAGTGCTGCAAAAATGGCGCTACCGAGAAGTAACGGAAATGTGTCGGCCCAGGCCATAGCACCAAAACCCACAAAACGCATAATCAGCCCACACAAAATCAACAAGCGTGCGCCAAAACGGTCTGCGAGCATGCCACCAACCACAGTGAACCCCTGCTGGAAGAGCTGCCGCACCCCGAGCACTATACCGATAGTGGCAGTGGCCCATCCGAGTTGCTCCACATAGTGAATGGAAATGAGTGGCACCACCATGAAAAATCCACCCCACATCATGAATGAGTTGATAATCATCACATACATGCCGAATTTGCGTTGGCGCGTAGTTAAATCGACGGGTTGAATCATGGAGTGACCTCTTCCTGTGTGTGAATGGGACCATGGCAAATGAATGCGGTGTGTTGCCCTGCAACCCGTGTAAGCACCACCACCAGTGGTGTGCCGTGTGGGCGTGACAACCGCTTGGCAAGGCTGTCACTGTCGACGGGTGAGCCGCGCTTTTTGACCGTGATTGCACCGGCACCGTACTGGTGTAGGAGCTGGGCGATAGCGCGTTCACTAAAGGGTATCTGATGCATGATGCGCCAGCACCGCGCAAATGGCGTAGCCACGTAGTGGGTGCTGGTCAAATAGGCGATGTGTGGGTCAAGCATGACCGCGCCGATACGCGCTGCCAGTGGCTGTACCAACCCGGCACGGATAATCGCACTGTCGGGCTCATAGAGATAGGTGGTCGGCGGCGCGATAGCGACCGGTGCATGCGGCGTCGTATCATCGATCTGCCAGACCTGTGTATCAGTGAGGAGCGTGGCACGGTGCCGCCAGCTCCACGGTGCATCGAGCCATACCACCGTTTCACGCAGCTCACCGTTGAGCGAGACGCATTCGATGGCGTATGGTGCTTGGAAGGGGAGATCAGCGTAATCGAGCCCAGGTGCACACTTGATGGCGATCATGCGCCCCGGCTTGCGCCAGCTGGCCGCAAGGGCAAGTGGGGGTTGGTAGTCGTCGTGGTGGAGCAAGCGTTTACCGCCGAGACGCCGTCCAGGATCAAAAAATACCATATCGACAGTGGGGGGTAGCGCATAGCTACCCGCATCTGCGTGCACAAATGTGACTCGGTCATGCAACTGGCGCTGCTCGACATTGGCACGTGCCAAGGCGAGGCGTGCAGCGTCATTATCGATGGCAATGCATGGTGCCACAGTAGCAAGTGCCAGCAGATCACCACCACACCCACAGCAGATGTCTGCAATCTGGTTGACCGAGGTGAGCTGGTGCGCGCGATGCTGACTGATGCGTTGGTGACTGGCCTGCTCGAGTGCGGTGCGTGTGAACCACAGCCGGTCACCATCGGGGAATTTTTTGGTGGCCAGGAGCCGTGTGCTGGTTATTTCGTAGAGTGCTGCAGCGCGCTCTGGGGTAGTATGGCGTCGCAATGCACTCATGCTTTGCAAATGCTTTTGCGGATCAATGAGCCGTGTTAATGCGTGTGCCTCTGCACTTTGTACCCATGCCACCACGTCGGTATTCATGCTCCCTCACGGCGTTGCAGTGCACGCCAACTCCCACCAGCAATGACGATGCCAGCGATAATGATAACGAGCCCGATGATGGCATTGGGAGAAATCGCTTCTTGGAGGAACACGAAGCCATACACTACTCCAAATGGTGCAATCAAGTACGACACCATGGACGACTTGGTGGCACCGATGCTACTGATGAGATGGTAGTACATGATATAAGCCACAGCGGTACACACCACCGCCAGTATTACTAGCGCAATGATGGATTTGGTCGATGGCCACGCCGTCGGAACGCCGTCCCACACAAGCGCGATAGGAATGAGCAATGAGGTGCTCGCCAGCATTTGTCCCGTAGACGGTACGATGGGCGCCATGCCGGTAAACACTCGCCGACTGTAGAGTGCCGAAATAGCATAACAGACAGCTGCACCCAACACACACAATTCACCGGCCCAGTTGCCAGTGCTGACGGTAGTAATCCCGATGGCGATGAGCACGCCCACAAAGCCGATGGCCAGCCCTACAATGCGTTCGATGGTGATTTTGTCGTCGTTGCGTGTAAATATATTGATGAGCGCCGTAAACAGCGGCGTGGTCGCCCCAAGAATAGCCGTGGTACTGCTGGGAATGAGGCGTTGGCCCCACGAAATCAAGAGAAACGGGATGACCAAGCCAAATACGCCCACCGAGAAAAAGTTTTGCCAATCCTGGCGTGTATGAGGGAGTGTGGTACCACTACTGCGCATCACAATCCACAAAATAAGCGCAGTAATCGCAATCCGCACTGCCACGAGTGTGGCCGGTGCCACATCTGCGACGATGATTTTGATGAGCATAAAGGCTGCGCCCCATATTGCTCCAAGCCCAAACAACACTGCAGTCTGGCGCGCCGTCATGATGACTCCTCTGGGTATCGCTGTTGCGCCTATCATACCACCATCCGATTGTAGCAAATGGACGGTGGTATAATGCCTAGACCCAATCGATGAGGAGAGTTGTGGTGAATGCCTATCGGAATATCCCGTGGTCAGCGTGGCGTGTGCTTTGTCACAGCGTGATTTTTGGTGTCGGCATGAGTTTTTTTGATGTGCTGTTTAGTTTTTATCTGGTAAGTATGGGCTTTGGGGTCGAAGCTGCCGGCATCATGTCGACCACCGCACGTATGGCCGGATTGGCATTCGGCATCCCCGCAGGCTTGCTTATCGATAAAATAGGCGCCAAACAAGCGCTCATCATTGGTGTTGTTGGTTATACCATTGGAATGATGGTGCTTTTGTTTATGCCCAACCTCATCCTGCTGATTGTGAGCCAATTTGTGGCTGGGTGCATGATTGCCGTGGGCATGTCGGCATTGATGCCCCTGCTGACCCAGGCCACCCCACCTGCCCAACGCACCCTCGTCTTTGGACTCAACGAAGCCTCGATTAGCATGGGGTTGATTGGTAGCATCGTGGCTGGTTGGGTACCTTCTATGTTAGCGCCGACACTCGGTGTCACCGCCCAAGATGCACTCGCATATCGCAGCACGTTGCTTATTGGATGTGTCATCATGCTTTTTGCCATTCTGCCCGTGCTCCGTGGCGTGACCACCCAAACCACCGTGAATGCGCAGGGTGAAATATTAGATACCCACCCCACCGAAGATCATGTGCCAATGAAATCGCGGCGCAAACTGATTGGTTATGCGACTGCCAGTATCTTTGTGGGACTAGCTGCTGGGACGTTTTTGCCTTTCCAATCGCTCTATTTTCGCATTCAGCATCAAATGCCTGACCAACAGGTTGGGTTTGTGCTTGCTGGCGCCACGGTCATGATGGGACTCGGTGCCATGTTGTCAGGGCGTTGGTTGGGCCAGGGCGACATGCGCAAATATGCAGCCATCTTGCGTTTTATCACTGCCCCCGTCTTTGCCTGTCTCATCATTCCGCAGCTGTCGTTTGCACTGGTTGGCTTCTTGGGTCGAGCGTTTTTCATGGGGGGGAGTTTTACTCTCAATGACGTGCTGACCATGCATCTGGTGAATGCCAAACAGCGTGGACGACTCGCCAGTCTCATGACCATGTTTTGGTCGATGGGCTGGGGGATTTCATCCACATTGAGTGGGTATCTCCAGCAGTCCATCGGTTTTGCGCCATTGATTGCGATGAGTGCAGTGGCCTATATTTGCTCAGGTCTGGCGATCTGGTTTTTGGCAAAGGAGTAGGCATGCGTGCACAAATTCGTCTCATCCCGTTTGTGGTATGGCGTATGCTCATTCACAGCATGTTGGTCGGACTGGGGATGAGCTTTTTCGACGTGTTGTTCAACTTTTTTTTGGTCAGTCAAGGCTATGCTACCGACACCATCGGGCTTCTGTCCACGGTAGCTCGTATTGCCGGTCTCATAACGGGTATCCCGATCGGGCGTTTTATCGACAAAGTGGGCGCACGGCGTGCCTTGATTGCAGCGGTCGTGTTGTACGTGATTGCGCTGATTGTGGTGATTTTTGCGCCCAATCGGCTGGTACTAATGTCGGGGCAATTCCTGGTAGGATGTGCCTTTGCCATGCTCTTTGCGGCCATGTTTCCGCTCTTGAGTCTGGTAACTCCCCATGCACAGCAACCGACGGTCTTTGGTTTCAACGAAGCTGCCCTCAACATGGTGGGGCTGGTGGGTAGTATTATTGCGGGCTGGTTGCCAAGTGTCCTGGCACCACTGTTGCAAGTCGACGATCAAAGTACCATGGCCTATCGTATCGCACTGTTAATTGGCATCATGGTGTTTTTTAGTGCCGTGTTGCCGCTGCTTGGCGATATGCCCTATGCCGTGGACACCCACGATGCCAACAATGTGCCATTGGTGGCGGCGCCCGAGCGCAAAACGAGTCGTATCGTGTTGTACGGGTTGGCGGGATTTTTGATTGGCATGGGGAGTGGGACTTTTTTTCCTTTCCAAAGTCTCTTTCTGCGCACACAATTTGCCCTTTCTGATGCACAAGTTGGCACGTTTTTGTCGTTTGGTGGTGTGGCACTCGGTATCGGGGCGATTTTGGCGGGGCACTACATGGGGCAGCGTGATTTGCGCATCTGGTCGAGCGTCTTTCGCATTTTGGCCGCTCCTGCGCTGTTATGTTTGTTGGCTCCCGTGATCTGGGTGGCCATGATCGGGTTCGTGCTACGAGCCATGTTGATTGGCGCAAGTATTGCGCTCAATGACGTGTTGACGATGCGCCTGGTCAACCCGCAACAGCGTGGTTCTGCCTCGAGCATCATGAATATGGCGTGGGCGGCGGGTTGGGCAATTACCTCGACCCTCAGTGGTTACATGCAGACCAGCTACGGATTTACTCCGCTCATCATTCTGGGTGCTGTCGCATACGTCTTATCAGGGCTGAGTATTTGGATGTTTCAACGAGAAGATGCCTAGATGGGAGCGCCATGCATATTGGTGAGCAACAACTGACGCCCCACGAATACGCGTTGGTTGCAGCCCGTGCCAAAGTTGCCTTGATTGAGGCGCGGGCAACAGCCTACGCCATCGCCCAACAGGCGGCACTGGCGTCGGCAGCCGACCCACACGATATTGCAGCCGTCGAATTCGCTTTGCAAGCCAAGCGTGCGGCTATTTTTGCGCGTGCATCGGTGCACCCCTATGCGGCCTATACGGCAGTGCTCGGGATGGATGAGCATCCACCACCGTAACATACGGCGCACATTATTGCGGTGATGCCGTGCATGATGCATATCATGCACAATGTTCCACTATCCGATTGATTGCCGTACAATACATTCATCGTTGATGAAAGTGAGTACGGCAGATGACAACCCTTTTGTACCATACCGATGCGTATGTGCGTGAATGTATCGCCACGGTGATTGGCCATGATGCCAGCGGCACCGGCGTGATACTCGACCAGACTGTGTTTTATGCCACTAGCGGTGGTCAACCCCACGATACGGGTATCATGCAGAGCGCTGCGGGGCGCTGGGAGATAACCGAGGTCAAACGCACCCCTGAAGGGATTGTGCATACGCTGAGTGGTGCTGCATTGCCGGCAGTGGGCAGTCAAGTGACTTGCACTATCGATTGGGAGCGGCGCTATCGCTTGATGCGCACGCATACTGCGTTGCACCTGCTGTGTGGTGTGGTTTTCCGCGATTATGGGGCGCTGGTGACGGGTGGCAACATGGATCTCGACGAGGGGCGCCTTGATTTTGAGATTACTGATTTTAGTAATGAATTAGCCCAAACCATCGTCGACAATGTCAACAACGAAGTCGCCGCTGATCGTGCGATTGTGGTCAATATATTGCCACGCGCCGAGGCCTTTGCTATCCCCGACTTGATTCGCACCAAAATCAACTTACTCCCCGAGGGCATCAGCGAAGTGCGTACGGTCAATATTGTGGGGCTCGACCTGCAGGCCGACGGTGGCACGCACGTGGCCAGCACGCGCGAAGTGGGCACGGTGGTGCTGCTCAAAACCCGCAGCAAAGGTGCTACCAACAAGCGCATTGTGATCGGGTTGCTGCCATGAGCGACGCCTCGGTCAACCAATCGATTCAACAGCAGTTTGGTGCCGTCGCCGCCAACTACACCACCAGCGCCGTGCATGCCAGCGGTGCCGATTTGCAGGGGCTGATTGCTGCTACGGCGCTGACGGGACGTGAGCGGGTCATCGATGTGGGGTGTGGTGCCGGGCATGTCACGGTGGCGCTGGCCCCCCATGCATACCACATCACGGCGGCGGCTCTT
>JACCDO012120291.1_pt1 | contig 31772 bp, 35 predicted proteins | sample 7446101 | NCBI WGS metagenome assembly JACCDO01 (sample SAMN15323440, study PRJNA562643) | freshwater metagenome | isolation source: river surface water | place: USA:Blue River Watershed | collected 2017-08-16 | reverse complement strand
CTTCATATCTAGGGTAAGAGGTCTTACAGCGATTGCCTCTAATGCACCATTTGCACCACGACCCAGTTTAATATACTGTGTCTGAATATCTTTTACACGCTCTCGTGCAACCTTGTTTATTGTTTCAAACTCAGACCTAAATAGTCTTCCAAAGGTTTTTGTGGCTGCTCCAGTGTATCTAAAATATTCTCTGGATGTTAACTTGTTACGTTCTAACGCATCAGTAAAATGCTCTGTGCTTGTTGTTACTTGTCGCATAGATGCCTGGAATTGTCCAGTAGCATTTATTGCGTTCATCAAGTTTTTTGCTTGATTTGCTGATACTGCTGCTGCTGCAGTACCAGACTTTGCCATTTGTGTATGGAAGGCTGATATTTGACGTTGTAGAAGTTTTAGACTTGCTAAAGCATCCGACGTATCAATATTTACATTAATATTGGATTGAATATCAGCCATCCATTAACACCTCGTTATTTAGTTGTTTGCAAGATTGCCTAGCAAAGTTGCGTCAGAAAGTTTAATTCCTGATGCTTCTTCAACAATCTTGTATACAGTTGGAAGATCTAGATTTTCTTCTAAGGCTTCCTTGTCTTCCGCCAATTCTGGCTTGTACTGTTGCATTGCGATTTGTACACAGTCCATGAGCAAATCCATAGACTTTTCGTTATCTTCTGCGACCTTTGCAATATCTTCAAACTTCTTCATAAATGGACGAAGTAGAGAGATCTTTAGTGGTCGGACCTTGACTTTTGTACCGTCAATTAGTGTTACTGTCTTTTCTTCTGTTGTGGCGGTTGCCATCTATTCCTCCTTATAAGGTTTAGTCAATTATACCATAGGACAGGCTTATTTTTTGTTATTAATAACTTTCATAATCAAGACCCATTCCTATACCAAAACCAGCCTTTTCTGCATTTTTACCTTGTAGGGCAAGTATGTCATTTCCATCACTCACTGCACCCTTGCTAAAAACCCTGGCTTTCATATCTTCCCATGCATTGCTATTTCCAGAATTTTTATCTAAATCTACACCCTGCATAGCAGCAGAAAACTTTTTGTCAGAATAGTCTAGTTCTCTTTTAATTTGTAATGTAGCGGTCAACTCTTGCATTGATAAAGAAGACTCTAATTCTTCATAATCTTTCCATATACCAAGCAAAAAAACCTCGGACTCTAATTTAGCCAAATCCAATGTCTCCCAACTGGATCCACTTTCTACCGCTTGAGATTTTACTGTATCTTCTGACTTTTCATTAATTTTGATTCCTGCTGCTATATCAATAATTTCATATATTGTAGGCAAATCAAGATTATCTTCTAACTGCTCTATTGTTTTTATTGATGGATAGTATTGTTGCATTGTAACAAGAGCACATTCAGCCAATATAGCAATTGACTCATCATCTGTTTTTGCTTCTTTAATCTTTTCAAATGTTTCTAAAAACTCTCTAAGATATTTTATTTTTAAAGGAGCAGCAATAATTATGCTGTCATCTATTAAAGATATTTTTTTAGTATCGTATATTTTAGTTGCCATTATATAAGTATATCAAACAGAAAGGCCCAACCCCGAAGGATTGAGCCTCTCATATATTAAGTTGTATTATGCTGTTAGGGAACGATCTACGATCTTTCCGTATGACGCATTGTCGTTTGGAAGAAGACGGAATGATACTTCAAACATTGAAGCCTCATCACGCTTTGCTGATACTGTAACATTCTCAATTGAGAGTGCACGGTATGCAACATAGATTCTTTCCTTTGGCTCTAGAGAAGAACCAGAACCTGGTCCTACTGCTACGAGTCCACGCTCTAGCGGAACGTCACCGATATCACCAGCAGACATCTTGAGTTGTGAAACTCCTGATGCTGTTGTTAGATCTGAGTCGTCTCCAGCAATTGCTACTAGAAGATTTTCTAGTGTTGCTTCTGCGAATGCAGTGTTTAGATTAACTGTCATACCTTGCTTGAACAAACGAGCAACGTCGAGAAGTTGGTCTACTGCTACTTCACCGAAATCAGGCTGGAATGCGAGTTCCAAACCATTTGATGTGTATCCTACGTTGGTATAGTCATTATTTGATGACAATGTATCCTTGTAAGATGTTGTGGATGCTGTGAATACTGGAAGATCTGCTGATGCTTGAGTATCAGTAATTGCTCCAGTTAATGCTTCGTATCCAATTGGACCTGCATCATGTGTAAAGAGTGCTGCTGCACCCACGATGATGTTACTACTTGAACCACGGCTGTATGCCATATATTCTCACCTCTTTCATTTTATTAAAAGGGGGTTTGTTTCCTCATCATAATTATACTACCCTTTTATGATGGATTTATTGGATGCCAGTCATAGTCTATGATGATCTTATTCCCCGCATAAGTACGGGCTGTACCAAAGTCTACGATATCCCTAGTTTCTTCTAGTTGATAAATCTTGAAGTTATGGAAAAATACTGGTTTTGACTCTAGCCAGGCACCTTGATTTGCTACTGCCCACTCGTTAATCTCTTGTGCTGACTCATCTCCACGATCTAAAAGGTCTTGAACCTTTTGAGTTATTCTGATTAAATTTGGAACAGCATTTTCTTCTAAAGCATTAAAATAGTAAAGTAATTGTTCGCACTTAATGTGTGGAAATGGCATTCTTCTCATTTTAAACATTCTGTCATATATTGCAGCATTACCATTAAATACAAATACTCCAGGGGTTCCCTCTGTTAGATTGTTGATAGAAAACTCTTGCGCTAAACCTGCCATATCGGTAGGAACAGTTGGAAACATTGGTATTGCCCCGAAGTCTGGACCAAGTTTTTGTTGTAGGTATGCATTAATAATTGTAGGTGGATGATGTATAGTTGCCATTACGCACCTACCCCTGCGTTAGCAATCCATCGATAGCCTGTTGACACGCCCTTTGTCTTACCCATCTTTTTGCCTGCCTGCAAATTCTTTTTATATACTTGTGGGTTCTCAAGATACTGTGCAATTCCACTTACTCTTAAGAATGCTTGAGAAAAATATCTATTAAAGAACATATCAAACACTTTTTCAAAACCACCCTGAACTTCTGTTCCTCCAGGATTTAAAACTTCTACTGGTCCCTGTGTAAATACTGTCTCTCCATTTTCTTCAAATGCTAAAACTTGTGCAGTTCTAGGTCTTATTGTGACTGGGATCCCCTGTTCCATAATTCTAGCCTTATCATAAAATGGTGTTCTAGAACCATTTTTAATTGATGTTGATTGACTAAACGAAGACTTAAAAGAAAGGCCTAGATTGCTAGTTGTATAAGATATATCATATAGTCTTGCGCTTGGACTTCCTGTTTGGTTCCACTCATATATATGATGTAGCATATCTGGATTAACTCTTGCATTTGAGTCAATAAATTCTTTCATTAACTCTACCGTTTCCATTCCTACTGTTTTTAATAATATAGTTTTTCCTCTTTGAATACCATCTAAAAATCCAATAGAGTAGTCAACAATGTTACTCATTTCCTTCTTAAACTGGTTAGAATTAAATACGGCTCTCATACATCACCTGTTTGATTTTCTGACCTTCTGATTACTACGTTATAGGACTCAACTACTCCAAAGGGTCCAACAAAAGGCTCGTATGTGGCTATTTCAAAGAGGGTCCCCTTACCAGATCTTGGACCAGAGGTCTCCATATAAACAAGGTTACCGCTCTGATCTCTAATATCTGTTATTAAGATATTGGTTAGAGAATTTTTGTTATCACGAGAAGATATTCTTAAGTCTGACTTTGTTCTTCCTACTAAAATAGAATTTTGAGTTATATTAACATTTGGCTTTACTTCTTCTTTAAAAGCAGATCCACCAGAAGAAAATGTACAAGCAAACACTCTATCCAAAATCCATTGTTTCTTTATTGCTCCAAAATCACCCTGCTCTACGATTGGATGATAGACAGATGCCTGAAGCGGATACATGAAGTCTGGGGTTTCGCAAACAACCATTATAAAACTCCAATTTTTGTAATAGACTTATTATACTTTGAGAGTATTTTGTCTACAATTATATTCCCTGTCCCTTGGAAAATACCTTTATCAAATTGAATTCTATATTGATCAGTATTGTAGGAAGTAACGAATCTCTTGTAATAATCTAACTTTCCACATTCAATGTCATGAACTATCATTTCTGTTGCTTTAACAATATCTGATGGAACAGAAGAATATCCATACTCAACTGTTATTTTATAATCCCATGTTTTACCAAACCCTCTGTACACAAACTGTGGGTCAAGTGAGTCTGAAGATGCTGCTGGTAAAACTAGTGGAGCAGATTCAGCACGATTAATATTGTCTATTGATTTTTCAACAATTGCTGTTTTGTCTGATGTGACCTCAAACTCTCTATCTGTTACTAATTTGTTATTTTCATATACTGACAAAACCTTCTTTACGTCATCCCATATTGGTAAGTAATCTGATCCTGTTCCTGTAAAATGTAAAACCTTTTTCTTATAATAAAATCCTTCTGGAACTATTGAATCAATTATTGCTCTTGCAATTTCTTCATTATCAGCGTATGAAGCAATTTCTGATGCAGTACTTGCTTTATTGTTTGGATTAACATATGGCCTGGTTACCTCATATGTGTCATCAAAAATAATTTCATCTAAAACTTTAATTTCTACTCTATACTCAGAGTCATATCTTCCAGGTAGATTGATTGTAATTGTATCTCCCGTCGATAGTTCTTCAAACTCTAAAGTAGAAAATGAAAGGTCCGCCATATCAGTTACCAAAACTGTAACATCTTTATCTGTAATAGATGCAGGGATAGTGTAAGTAACTGGTATGTCTGCGTATGGCGGAACTCTCAATATATCCATCTTTTATTGCCCAAAAGCCTTCTTGACTTCTTCTGGTGTAGCAATACGAACATGTGATCTTGTTAGCCACTTGTCAGCCTGTTCCTTGGTAACGATGTTGTAGCCTTTAGAAATTGCTCCAACCTCTTCCCAGCGAACACTCTTAGTTGAATGAATTGCAACCTTTTCTGAATTATCAACTTCTGGCTTGATTTCTTTCTTAGGACCATCTGCTGCCATTGACCCAATAGCACCTGTTTTTGTAAAGCCCAGCGATTGTACTGGCTCTTTTGCTTCTGGTGCCTCAACTGCTTTTTCAGCAATTGGTTCTGGTGTAACTGCTTCAACGGATGGCACTGCTACGGACTCTGCTGGTGTTTCAACTACTGGAGTTTTAGCAGCCTCTTCCTGTTTTGCTATGTATTCTGATAACGGACTATTATTTTCCATTGTATCCTCCTTGTTTGTATTATATCATTAAAGTATTAAGGGGGACAGGAGAGTGAACTCCCGCCCCCCATTAAAGGTACTGTTTACAGATTATGAATCTGAAGCAGCGTCAGCGAATGCAATTGCATCCTCTTCTTCCCATTGAATACCAAAGCGGACGAATACTGTGTATTCAATTGTGTCCTTCTTTGCTACGTATTCACGGTTTACAGTGATATCTCTTTGGAATCCCCATACACGGTTGGCAGGGAATGTCAAATCGATATAGCCTGCTGGGTAGTAAGGAACTTCCTGAACTTCAATTCCGAGAACACGAGTTGTACGTGCTCCACCGAATGTCTGTCCGATACCATCGAGGTATGACTGACGATTTGCTTGAGTGCTTCCTGGAACCTGTCCAGCAAATGCCTCAGCAACTGCGTCAGCAAGTGTACCGTTGTTCTTAACGATTCCACCGAATGCGTCAGTACCTGCATAGAACTTAAGATTGTTCTTAAGTGCACGGTACTTACGTGGCATTGCATTGATGATGCCCTGCATTACATCAGGTGTCCAGGCATTGTTTGATACCTCTACAACTGACTCATGTGCATCTCCGTTTGTCTTTACCTTGTTGATAAAGCCTGGCATGATTGACAAGAATGCTCCTGTCGCACCATCACCATTGATAGCGAGATCTTCGATATCATTTGCGAATGCGTTGGTCATCAAGCGTACCAAGTGATCTTCTAGAGCGTCACCTTCTACACCATCTTCCAATGATTCTGCTGTTACTTCCCAATCAAGACGAATCTTCTTGGTAGTAAGTTCGACCTTAGAGAATGTTGCACCTGTGTTTGTGTAGTTGCCAACTGCTTGCGCTGCTGCACGAATTACACGCTCACCGACGTTTACCTTCTCAAGTTCCATTGAGTTAGCCTTCATTGTTACACGACGGCCATCCTTTGCTAACACTGTAGCGTCCCAAACATAGTCGATAAAACGACGTGCCTGCTCGGGGCGCAAAATTCCAGAAGCCGCTGAACCACTAGGGTTAACAGCGTTTGCTCCGCTTGTAGATCCAAGAGTTGCTGTTGGAATATTACCAAGTGTATTTGCACCTGGATCTGTTACTCCACCAATTCCACCTGATGCGAAAGCACCTTGGCCTTGATAAAGACCTGGTGTAGTTCCACCTAGATCTCCACTAGCGCCTGGCTGGTTTTTGATTATTTCTTCTGACATATTGTCACCTCCTAGTGATTTGTTCATTTGAATAGATCGGCTGTTTTGAGGAAACTACCGCCCCATAGGGATTTTTCAACCATTTCAGGTTGAGACTGAAAGATATCGCCGATATCTCCAGACTTTCGGAATGCGGTGTCTGCTTCCACAGCGTCTACTCGTTTTCCAAATTCATTAAACTCATTTGTTACTGATGCAATATCTTTTGCAACGGCTGCAAATGAATCCTTTACTACATCAACATCTACCTTTGAAGACTTAAGAAGTTCTACTTCTGCTTGCAAAGATTTTACTGTTGACAATAGATCGCTAAAGGCTGATGTTAGATTATTCTTGATTTCTGCAATTGCTTCAACAACTACATCATCTGACTTAGATACATCTGCGCTTGCGTCTGCTACCTTTTCAACTGCTTCTGCAACTGGTGCATTTTCAGTATTTTCTACAACTGCTTCTTCTGACTTTACAACTTCTGCTGTTTCAGTCTCTTCTGCTTTTGCTACTTCGGTAACTTCTTCAACCACGGCATCTGCCTCTGGAGCGACCACAACATCTTCAACTACATCTGTCTTTTCAACTTGTGTCTTTGATTTTGTCATATGTTGTACCTCCTTGTTAATCTTAGAAGTATTAATGCCTTTAGCACTATCAACTAAGAATTTTATCATTGTTGTTTTTTCATCATCCGTTTTTTCAACGAACCCTATGTTTTCCATCTGCTCTCCAGTAATGGGGCTAAGTTCTGACTCGTTTTCAGATGAAATTACAATTCCATTTTCCTTATCATAAAAAACATTTTCTAATACTGTTGTATCTGCTTTAATTACGTCAACACCGTCAACCTTTTCTACAGATACAATATTTGCAAACTGATTTGCTGGGGAATCTACAAGACTCAACTCAACCAAATCATAATCTTTAATAATTCTAATCTGTGAGTCTGATTTTTCATCATAACCATCATCCCACTTATTCATACGACCACCAATAGAAAATCCTGTTAGTGTGCCGTCCAAAACCTTTTCCCATGTATCTTGTGCACCCTTTGAAACATATGCAGATACAAAAACACCTTTATAAAATTTCTTTGATTCTGGATCAAAGTACTTATCTTCTTTAAAGTTAATCATTTTTCCAACTGCTAATGGTTGGTGCATTTCACGAATATTACCACGGAACTTTGCAAATGCATTCATAGACGCTTCAGAAGTTACAATGTCGTTTTGCTTGTCAAGATTATCTAGAGATGCAAAACCAGAAACAATGCGTCTTTCCTTGTCTACCTTACTAAAAGGCATCGAAAGACGAAGATTTTCCCCATCTGAATTCCAATGGGCTTTTGATATATTGCTCACCACTATATTATATACCCTCTTTTTTCATATCTTGAATACTGAGATATAGATAACGACTAATTTCTCCACCCTGGTCTTGCAGCCCTGAATAGCGCATTAAGAGATTTTTCACTCATCTGAAATAGCCCCTTTGATATACGCATATATTCGCTATCTTTTTGTGCTAGATGAACAAAAAGAAGGGTTAGGTGATCATCTTCACTAGAAGAGGGAAAGTCTGGTCTTCCATGTACTTCCTCTTCACCCTTAATAAAAAAGATAGAGTTTGGTACATTGCTAAAACTTTCACCATTAATAATCAATGGCCAATCGATAGTGCCATCAATAACCATGTCCATTACCCACTCGCCAGTAGTTATATCTTTGTGTTCTCTAAGTTCTGGAACTAGACCATCTTTAATTCTGTAGTCAACTATTTGACTGTATACGATTTCTAGTGAGTCATCTCCAGTTTCTTTCTTTGCTATATTTAAAAACATTGTACTAAACTCTTCTGGCAAAAAGACTACCTTGTAGTACCTAGTAAGTTCTTCACCATAAGACCAAGAACTCATATCTTTTTTTTGATCTAAAACATATGCTTTTATTTTGTCAAAAGTTTCATTATCAAAAAAATTATTTTTATATATAGATCTCATTATGATGAAGACCGACCCTCACCCTTTGGATTTCTTCCAGATACAGTTGAAGTACTGTCAGAATTATTATTTGTTCTTTCTGCATCTCTTGCTCTTGTAGTATTTGCCTCTGCTGCGGTAGTTGGTTTAATATCTAACACTTCGTCTCCGCCTTCTCTTTGTGGCATGTCCAAAATTACTCTTGCCTCATTTGGAGTTATGATTTGATTCTTGACATATCTTTCAAGAATTTGAGATTGTGCAATTTCATCAGTAAGTGTTAATTCGTTGAACACAAACTCAAGAATGTCTGTTTTTTCTCTAATGATTTTATTGATCATCTTTTCAAGTTGTCGTTGTGCTGGTCTAGCAACCTGTTCCTTAAAGGTGCGATCCTGTGCAAGTGCTGCTGCAATAGAACCAGAATCGCCACCTCCAAGTTTAGACAGTGGCACTTGATGTGCTACTAGGATGTCATCACGGTTTTGTTTACGATACTCTTTAAATGAGCCGTCTTGTATACCGTCTTCGATGGGATCCATTTTAAATTCAACTTTATTATTTTCGCTATCTCCTGGAAGTGGAATATATAGCGTTCTGTGCGATTGCCCTCTAAGATTTGTTTGTAAGAACCTAAACATCTTGTCTTCTGCATCTCCAGAAAGTTTTGCACCCTTTAATGTTACAACATATCTTGGTACTGCCTTGTTAGCAAAATAATCAATATTGTACTGTGAAGCAAGTGAGTCTCCATGTAATGAGTTAATAGCCGACATGATGTCAGGAACTCCATAAAATGTATTAAGAGGTGAGTATTGCTTAAAGTGAATAATTTCATTTGGTCTTGAATCAGTTGTTAAAGGATTTGGATTCTTTGCTCCAAAGTTACGGAAGTAAACAATCTTGTTTCCAATGATCTGTACGTAACCATCCTTGAGTCGTCTTACTCGCATTGTAGTTGCTGGTATATGTCCAACATATCCTATCTCACCACGAATAGTTCTACCAATTTCTAGATAGCCATTTCCTGTTGACTGTAGGTCTGTATAAACCTTTTCCATTGTTGCTGTAAATGAGTCGTCATCATTAAGAGATTCTAACCAATCACGCATTTCAATCTTTGCTCGTTCGATTCTCTTTCTGGCTTTTTGTGTTGCGCTATTATCTTCTGCTGACTCAAGCCTCATGAGGGTTCTTTGAGAAACCTTAAACTCGTATCCAAGTCCAACAATGTTTTCTACCTTTGCGTCAATAGCAGCATGATTAGCAAAAGATGTATCGTAGTAGTTTGCCAATTCATAAAGATTCCATGGTGGCGTAATGACATCAAACATTCCATAGCCGTTTACATATACTAGCCCTGGATTTATCTCTTTTGACTGTGCTCCATCAATACCGCTTTTTCCAGCAAGTGCTGCTGTTGTATATTGAGTTGTTGGCTGTACCATCTTTGATGAAAGCCTAGAGGTTCTTCTTTTAAAGTTTGCATCTAGACCGTCTAAACTTTTTAGGGTTTCCCAAGTTCCAGTAAAAGGATCTGACTTTGCAAATGGGTCATCTTTCTTAATTGCATCATCAATTTTTGCACTAATCACATATTCATTATCTTCCATAATTATTCCTCATCACCATATAGAGCAATAGTATCTTTTGCTGCTTGAACCGCACCCAGATCATTAAGATTTGGAATTAGTCCAGACTTCATTCTGTCAACCTGTTCTGAATACTCTTCTTCAGAAACTCTTGTTAGTCCTGGAACAAATACACAAGTTCCATCTCCTGGATCTCCATAGTGCATTGCTGCCTTTTTTAATTCTGCTATTCTAGAAATATCATTTTTATCTGAAGGGATATTCAGCACAGAACCATTACCATCTGTAAACCATTTACCATTTGCTTTTTTGTAGACATAAAGTCCCCAGTCATAGTTTTTTTCAATGACCTGTCTTCGAACATTTTTTACAATTGGTTGACCAGTTTTTGGGTCTATTAATGAATCCATAACTATAAGTATACCATATTAAACTGGATCAACAACTACTTGGCTCCAGTTTACGTCAGAATATCCAGTATATCTATAGTTTCCAAACCTTAAAACCCTGCTATCGTCTACTATAATCTTGTTTGTTCCTGTATAACTCTTATAAACTTCTGCTGGGTTCACACCATAGTAACTTGTTTCTGATAAGACCAGAACCTTGTTCCAATTAAATGATCCGACATTCCAGAACTTCCAGTCCAAATCTGTCGCATTAAGCACCTTAACCCTAAACCAAGGCCTTTCAGAAACATTCTGAACCTCTTGCAAATTTGTTGACTGATAGAATGAAATATTGTTAAATAGCAATGGGCCAGTTAGTCTTATTGCTCCTTCAAAATATGAAAAATCTAAAATATTTGCAAAACTAATGCCAATAAATCCCCAGTCTTGAAGTGTAATTACTGGTTCTTTTACTATCTTGCCGTTCCAGTAAAACCCTATGCCATCTTGTATTAATCCAGTCTTAGAATTAATTGCATAAATTTTTGCTCTTCGTCCGCTAGGATCGCAAGCAACAAGATAAAACTTTATATACGAATCACGACTTTCTATTTCAAAAATTTGTGTTGGTGCATATGGGAAATAGTCACCATCAAACCTAACAGCAAGTTGCATTGCAATAACCTTAAAACCATCAGATCTACTACTATTAACTGGAATCATAAGACCTCTATTTATTAGTGGATCATATTTTCCTTTTAACTGAATACCACTTGTTTTTGTTAAATAAAGATATGGAGATGACGCATTATAAATTGAAAATGGATTATCCTTTTTAAAATTATAATATATGCCAGTTTTTGTATATGGGTATATTGGTGTTCCAAATCTAGTACCAATTGGGCTTGCATCTGATTCATTAAGTGCCTGAGAACAATAAGATAAATTTTTTATATTTACATTATTTATTTCAGAATTTTTTACATTTATATCTATATGCGTTACTATTGACAAATCATTAAAATCAACTCCAGAGGGTGGATAGATGATCATATTGTCTACAACCTCATACTTTGTTGTCATCCAATCTGAACCTGGAATTAGTACACCGTCTCTTGATGGTCTTTCTATTTTTGTAAAATAAGAAGATGGCGCATTTGCCCCAAGTTCTGTATATTGAAAGGTTATGTATGTTTTTACAAGTGCCCCGTCAGTATCATATCTATAGTCTTTTGAAATTTTATTTTTTAAATCTTCATAATCATTATATCCAGTAAACAAATAATTATCTAAAGATTCATAGGTTCTTTGTATTGGGGATCCATACTGATTAGCAAGATCTTCATATGTCCAAGCAACTGGACTAGTCTCTATTGCAATTGTTTTTGTTGGAATTGGATAATTAATATTAAATTGAATAAAATCAAGATCAAAATATTGATCGCCTCTTTGATCAAGAACAGACTCTGCAAAATACGTTAATGGCAGATTATCTTCCCAATATGCGTTTGATGCAACAGCAAGTGTATACTTGTCAAACAAGATATCGGGAATCAGGGTATAACTTGCAGTATGCTCAACTAAAAAGTCTTCCTCTAAAAGAATAACTCCTCCACCAGAAATTGCTCCTGGGGATGTATCTGTTGTCCCTCCGTAAGGTGGCAAAGATGTGGTATCAATTCCTGCATCAATATCTACTATTTCATTATTTTGATAGGCAAAGAATAAATCTTCGTTTAACTTTGGAACCCCAACCTCATTAAATAAGTTTTTAATTTTTTGAAAATTATATTTAGTTGCAAATCCAACATTGTAAATTTTTCCATCAAATGTTGCAGTGTTTGTTTTATCTCCACCAACGTACATTCTTAAATCTGAATAGGACCCAAAAAAATCTGATACAGGATTTCCAAAAACTTCTACAAATCTAGGGATATTAATACCTGCCTCAAAGAACTCATTGTTGTTTAAAATTTCAGAAGAATATAAGATTTCTGATTGTCCATTTATGCTTATAATATATTTTAAAACATTATTTTCTACCTGTATCTTAAAATAATTAGAAGTATTTTCTTTTTCAATTTTAAAAAGTATTTGTGGGCCTATTACACTACCTTTTAATTGAAAACATCCATAAAATGCTGAAACTGGAGTTTTTAAAACATCAAAATTTTCAAAAAATAAATATCCAGATACGTTATTCCACAAAGTATTTGGCTTAAATGAAAAATATTCTCTATTATCATAAAAAAAGTTTGAAGCATCTTCTACTAAATTAGCAACCCTATTATCTTCAAACAATTCTAACTCTGTTTTAGAAGAAAGAAAAACTTTTGGAAGTGGATGAGATATTACAGAAAGTGATCTATTTGATGTTGACATATTATCATTAAAACCCTGATTCCAGGAACCTATTTTAGGATAAGAATAATTTGCAGTATAATCTGCAAAAGAGTAGTCAATTGCAACTGACGTACCGCTATATGCTGTATTTATATTTTCTGGAACCTCAACACCCTGGCCAAACACATACCGTCTTTTTGCAACTTGGCTAGGAACCAAATATGGGTATATTCCAACACAGTCTACGTCTATTGGAGATACATCATCATAAGCATAAAAGCCAATCCAGTCTTGATCTTTGTTGTCGGTATTTAGTTTTGATGGCAAGTTTGCAGAATCCTGTGAATATGGAATTGATATAACCTCTTCTCCATTAATTAAAAAGGATGCATTGTCTTTTCCAATCTTTAAATGAACAAGCATTGGCCTTGTCCACTCTCCAATATAGTTTGTTTTATACTCATTTCCAATTTTTAATCCTACAGAAGGGCCATCCACATAAACTCCATCTGTTGAACCAATAGGACCAATTATTCTTTTCCTAGTATTTGTGTAAGAGTTTATTCGAATCCATGTTTCAAGTGTATATTGTTTAAATTGTCCTAAAGAATTTAACATTCCAGCACCAGGAATAATTAAAGAAGGTTTTCCATTATTTTCAAATAAAGTTGTGTGCCCAGAAGTTCCATAAATCAGTGGTATACCAGCATTTTTTGCTTTTATCATGTTATCAGAAACAAGATAATAGGCATTTAATTCTTGAAGACCATAGCATTTAGCAATAATCCCTTTGTGTGGAGACAAAGCAATTGTTGATGGAATATCTATAACGCTAGTTCCTAAAGAACTTGAAGCAAACTCTTCTGACCATTGGCCAAGAGTTATTCCGTTGACTCTAAATGCATGCTCTTCATTTTTATTTTCAACATATGTAATTTCAAATACTACCCTAATATTTGAGTCATCTGGTGGCGCATCAAAAGTTTCTGATATAAAAATCCATTTATTGTTTACAACTGTATCAAAATTTTTAAGATGGGTGACGGTTTGATCACTTGTCGTATCTACATATTCATACCCAATTGATAAACTTGTAATATAGGAACTTTCTGAATAAAAATAACCACCTACACAAAATGTTTTTAGGTATTTACTTAAATCTTGTATGTTAATTAACTCTTGGCTTTTTGCAGTAATTGTTGTTGTTCCATCTAATGAACCAGTTGCAACAATTCTACCAACATAACTATCAATAAACGGTGTATCAGAAGTTTTGGTATATGCGCTTGCCAATCCACCATTTATTGACCAGTTAGAAAGATTTCTTTGTGACTCTGATATTAAAGAAATATAGTCTGCTCCATCATCAAGAGCCCATAGCCCAATAGGATGTTCTGCAAACACCTTTTCTGCATATAAGTTTGATAGAGTAGACATTATAAGTCTATTTTACCATAGAAGACTTCTTATTTTTTTAATTTTTAGGAACCCACAACTTCTCACTACCCTTATTGTGATACCTAGCCATCACAAATAGTAAGTCTGAAAGTCTGTTCAGATATTTTGCAATATTTGTATTTATACCATCTATTTTCCAAACCTGACGCTCTGCTCTTCTAACAATAGTTCTGGCGTTGTGCAGTGGCCCAGTAGGTAATATAAAAGAGTGCAGCGGTTCTAAATATTTATTATAATCATCTATAATATTTTCTAAATAGATAACTCTTTCTTCAGAAATTTTTATTGTTAACGCTCCAGCAAGTTCTGCACCTAAGTCAAAAAGATCACTTTGAATTCTATCTGTAATATCATTATGAAATTCGATTGCCATACCGATAGCAGAATTTGCCTCATCTATCACACCAATAGCCTCTATCAGGTCGCTACTTTTGTCTACTATTTTGTTGTTGGCGGTTGATGTTTTTCCACCGTCCCCTGTTTTTGTATAAATACGAGTTAGATGAACCATTAGTGTCCCGTCAAAGATCTCCAAATATCAATAGTCATCTGGTTTGCTATATATAGTGCACAAATATTTATAACTAGTTGAAAAATATATTCAATAGTTTTTGGTTTCTTTTTTTGCAAAGGAAACTGTATTACATTATTTAAATTTTTATATGCTAGTTTCATGGAAACCTAACCTTGCCATTGTCAGCAAACACTAAGCCAATGGAGTCTCCTGGATTCAAATATTGTTCATTAATTGCAAGTTGACCCCAGCCCCACTCTTTAGTAGGGAAAGGCAAAAATTGTTTTTCTTTAATAATAATTGCCCAATATGCTTTTTCTGATGGCATTCCGTCGCATGGCTCAATTGTTGCATTTGGCAAATTGTTTACTCGACAAACAACAGCGTCACCCCATCTTTTTGTACCTTCTATTGTTAAGCCAGCCTGTTTTAATAAGTCTAAGGCAATAATTTCTGTAGAAGATTCTACGCATTGATTTGACTTTGTATTATTATTTAATGAGCCGTAATCAATATATAAATTAATACACTTACTGTCTTCATTTGTTACAAGAGGCAGACCAAAGAATGCCAGTGTAATAATGACTATAGACATTAATGTTTTTTGAATCATTACTATCCAATCTTTATTTCGCAATAATCAGTAGTGCAGTAAGCCTCACCTTGTGCTTCTAGATTATCTACTCCGTCGTAAATAGCACTAAAGTCAATATGCTTCAGTTTACCAATATAGGACTCATACTCTTCTTCAGTAATTTGAGTGTATGGCTGTTGTGGATAAACAGTATTTCCCATTGGCAGAAATGAGACTGCCTTTAATTGTCCCTCGTACATATGCAGTGCTGGGACAACATGCTTTGACTCTGTTTCCTTATCAAATGAAAGTGTTACAGAAACACCATTATCAGACCAGTACTTCTGAGCAGTTGCAGCAAGTGCGATCTTTTCAAATAGGGTTACATCCTTTTCAGATCTTGGGTGACCTGACTTGATTGGGAAGTATACGACTGATGTGTTTGCTGATACTACGTCATCTTCGATTGTGTACCCTGCTGCTTTGAACAAGTGCATCATTGGATCTGTGTTTCCAAATCGAACTGCACGAAGGAAGAAGTTTCCTCCAGGTCCCCAGTGAACTCCAGGAGTTGCGCCAGAAAGAATTGAAACTGATCCTGATGGCTTAACTGTTGTTACACGAATTGATTCACGAACACAAAGCCATTCTGAATATGAGTGATCATATTTACGAATTGTTGTGTATCCTTCGTCCATCCATTCACGAACCGTTGGCAAACCTTTTTGATCAGCAAATGATGCAATGCCAGTAAGTGATGTACCAATACGACGATTGCGCTGCATGATGCCATTAGTCTGTTGCCAGTGTGTTGGAACGAGTGTTACAGTCTTTCCATAAAGATATGCAAACTTCAGGGTACGCAGGAAGTCCTCCTTGGATTCATGACGATTCAGGTGCACTTCTACAAGTGTACACAATTCGTATGATTCCAATGGCTGCTCCGCACATGGGTTAAATCCCATCACACGATAATCTTTACCGTCTGGCGCATCCTTTAGTCGTCCATAATTACGAGCAACATCAAGCCAGATAAAACCTGGTTCTCCATTTTCTGTAATCAAATCTACATAGTCTTCATACTTAGTCCCCACCTCTGCTGAGATAGAGTTATTAGACATCCAAGCCCAACCTGGATTTTCTGGGTCAAAAGAATTGCGCTCTGGAAACACTTCTGCATTCTTAAGATTCATGAATGCTTGGTCACCTTCATTTCCTAAAGCAAGGGTTGCAGAACGACGAACATTGCCAGATACTACACAGGTACCAATTAGGTTTACTAGGTCTACAATGGCACGAGAATCTAGTGTTTCACCTGCTCTGGAGCCGATTACACGGTCTATCTGATCATGCAACTTAATAAGAGGTGCAGGTCCCGATGCAACGCCACCAAAACCTTTAATTGGTGCTCCAAGAGGTCTAATTAAGTCATAATTAAACTTTTGAATACTTTGATTTGGTCTTAGGTAAGAGTTAATTAAAAGTCGTACCGACTCCACCCAACCCTCACGAGTGTCTGGAATTTCAAAGATCTCTTCTGGCTCCGTCGGTGTATAGATTGCAAAATTCTTATCCTGTCCAACAGTGTCAAAGCCTACACCAATGCCAAGCATTAATGCATCCATCACCCAAGCAAATAAGGCTCCTGGATCATTTTTATCAAGATCTTTTGTTGAAACCATTGCACAATTTTGTAGTGCTGCTGAGTTCTTCTTTTCCATAGTCATAGGAGTTCCAAATGCCCACATGCCACGACCTGGTGGTGTCCACTTTAACTCAAACATTCTCTGGAATGCTTCCTGTGCTGACTTCTGAGCCTTATAGTCATTCCATGGCAAACGATTTTCCTTAGCATGATTCTTCTGTACGGAATACATACCCTCGATTACACGACGACAAACTTCGTGCCATCTTTCCTTAGTTCCATCTTCCTTCATTCGAGAATATGTACGAATAAAAGTAATCTCTCCAAGTGAATTTTCTGCTGCATCTTTGAATCCAAATGGGCTTTCTGCATTCTTGTACTTTTCTACAAAATCCTCTGGAAGTTTAAAACTAAAAAAATCTGACATGTGTTTCGTCCTTTCTAAAACGGAATAGAGTTAATTATAGCAGAGTTTTATTAAAAGTAAAACTCTACCTAAATGTATTGTTGAGAGTTTTATTTAAAAGTTTTCTTTTGCCAAAACTTAAGTCTATAACCATTTTGAAAAGTAGATCTAACCTTATTACTTTGTTCTTCTACTTTTTTTGTTGAGAAGTTTTTGTCTAATTCCATGACCCAATCTTCTCTTTTAAATGGAAAAATTTGAGACATTGGCGTTCCCTGCTTTATGGTTCCTTTAAAATTCTTTTTTATTAAAAAAGAAAGATGTCCATCAGTAAAATAGTTATCAGTATCAACTACAGCATCTATAGCCTTTAGTGGTGATGGTGGTTGGTGCATTGGGCTTGTAAAAAATGTGCTATATCCAGCACTAGTTTGTACCATCCAAGTAGGATGAATTCTTAAAATTTTATTGCAATAGATATCGCTATCTATCGGCAAATGAGATACCTGTTCTTGTGAATGTTCACTTATTAATAAGGAGTAATACTTGTTCATGGCAGCAGGAAGTTGAATGTTAACATTTCCATCAGTTGTGTCTATATATATATCACATGGTACCTTTAGAAGATATCCCATTGCCATTGCATCAAAAAACGCTTGACATTTTTTTACTGTTAACCTCATGACACCCTTGTCAGGAACATCGCTACCTGAAATTGCAGGTTGCTCTTTATACCAAGTCGGAATATTTTTAGTTGCCTGCTCTGGTTCTGGAACAATATTAACTAATTGAGGATACATTTGAAGAAATCTAACAGTGTTCATACAAGCCTTTCTTTTATATTAATTATATCATATTAAAGGGTTTGCCACAATGTTAGATCCTGTAATCCTAAAAGATAACTTGGAGCAACATAGAAATACAATAACTCCTCATCATCCTTTACAAATGTTGAGTTGTCTACTCCTTCGGACATTATTAAAATATTTTTAGAATTTGGCTCAACTACAACAAACTGGTCTTTAATATAAATATTTTCAATAATAGTATTTTTTTTATTTGTATATATTTTACCATAAAAAGACAAACTTTTATTAAATCCAGAAGTAAATTTTACTCCATTATGCTTATATAATATTTTTTCATTAGAAAACAAAACTTTATAGTCTTGTTTTTCATAATTTATATTATTTTCTTTACACATTTTTTTTACTAGTTTATTAATAGATAATTCTACGCTAGTCTCTATATTATCAACAATGTATTTCATCTTCTTGAAACCATTCTACCAAAAAAAATATATGGATATATTGGTTGATCAAATAACTCTTCTCTTAAATCCAATGCTTCTTCTACTGGGGTATCTTTAATACGATCAGTATTTAAAGCAGCAGAAAACAATCTGTTTCCACTTTCTGGACCATAGTCGTGTTTTAAATTTTTGTTAAATAAAAAATATAGTAATTTTGCACCGTAAGCCAATGCTGCCTTACCTACACCATTATTCCTATATATTGGCGATACATACATTCTGTCTGTAAAAACATCTCCAGAATCATCATGTTTTTTCCATGTTGCGTATACTCCTGGGTAATCATTTAAAATATAGTCTCCAACATAAACAGACCCGCTTGGATATTTGTCATTAAAGTATACTATTGCTATTCCATCTATAGGGATTTTTCCTTCAAAGAATACATAGTGTACCCATCCACCTTCAAGTTCTTCTGGGTGCTTAAGTTCTTTAAAACCAGAAGTGTCTATACGCTCAAACACAGAAAACTATTCTGATCAGTATCCATCATAGACCAAGAAATGGTCTGTGTAAAACATATCATATGGTTCACAGTTAATAGAGATAACCTCATGTGGAAGGTTTGAAAGGATGAACTCGGTTACTGGGGTCCATGTGTTAGTATCTGTTGACCATAGTTCGTCTGTTTCTAATACATCTGCAGCCATTATAATTCTGGCAACACCATCTCTTTTTATAAGCATACCGTGATTTGCTGAATAAAACTCTCCGTTTAGAGATACGGCTTGCTCTGCTGTACGTGATCCTATATTTACAATTGTTGTTACCTTATCAGGAACCATCTGAAGATCGGATGGATTACGGCTCCAATTAGCAACATCTTGTAGTGTAAAGTTAGATCCTAATCCAGGAATTTCTGTAGAAACAAGTTGATCCCCAACCTTAAGAGTTGATGCCTGTGTATATCCATTTGTAGTTAAAACTAGTGTATACATACTAACAGATTTACCTGCACCGAATGCTCCGAATGCTGAGAAAGCACCGAAAGCACCGAATGCTCCGAATGCTGAGAAAGCACCAAAGGCACCGAAGGCTCCGAATGCTGAGAAAGCACCAAAGGCTCCGAAGGCACCAAAGGCACCAAAGGCTCCGAAGGCACCGAAGGCACCGAAGGCTCCGAAGGCACTAAATACTGTTGTAACTGATCCAGACTGACTAGAAGTTTGTGAATTACCATTTGCATTTGTAGCATATACATTATATGTCTGTGCAGTACCTTGCTCTTGACCAACATCTACAGATGTTGAAGATGTATCTCCTGATTTTCCATCGTCAGAACTCCAACGATAATTAGTAATAGCCTTACCACCATTTGCTGGGGCTGACCATGAAACGGTATCTACACCTGCTGAAGGAGATGATGCTGATGGAGCACTTGGCGTTGCTGGGACAGTTGTAACTAACACAGAAGATGATACTGAAGAATATGGAGATTCTCCACTAGCATTGATGGCCTTAACTGTAAAGGTATAGTTTGTGTTAGATGACAGTCCTTCTATACGAACTGGAGAAGAAGAACCTGTTGCAGTATGACCACCACTAGATAGCACTGTATATGATGTTGCTGCGTATACACCTGATGGGGTAAACGCTACATCTACTGCGCCATTGTCATATGCTCTATTTGTTCCAACATCTGTTACTGATGTTATTGTTGGTGTTCCTGGGGCCAAGAAGTCGTTGGCTCCTTGACTCATTCTACCTGCTTGCTTTGACATATCTTATTCTCCCTTAATTTGTATTATGCTGATAAATCTCCGAAGACTAGCCATCCACCTGGTGTCTTCATTGCTGTTGCAACTGAATTAGTTGTTCTAAATTTTAATCCAGGGGTTCCAACTACGCCATTATCAGAACTAAACTGTGCTCCAGTACCAGATTCTTGGTAGAAGTCAATTGACTGTCCAGTTGAATATCCTGTTGCAGGAAGTGTAATAGTTACGGCTCCTGTTAGTGGTACAAACTTGTCTGCTTCTCCTGCTGCAAGTGTTGCAGATGATGAAATTGCTGTTGCAAATGTTGTAATCGAAGGAACTCCAACCTTTACCTGTGTTCCATCTGAAAACACTATACCAGATGAAGGAGTTACTGTCGTTGCCTCAAGTGCTCCAACCGCAAGGGCATCAAGTGATCCTTGTGTAAAGTCAACTGTTGTTGCTGGCTCTGTTGTTACATCCTTAAACAACTTCCACTTAGAGTCAGATACGTCTCTTACGATACCTGCGTGATAGCCAGTCTGACCATCATTGTAGGCAACTACAAGACCAAGGTCAACTGTGTTTGCTGCATTTTGATGAGCAAGTTGAACCATATTGTCTTCAATCACAATAGATGTTGCTGAGGCATTAAAACTTCCACCATTAACTGTTATATTTCCATCAACAACAAGGTTGCCGTCAATTTCCATATTTCCAGTAAATGTCTGATTTGCTGCATTTTTGTAAGCCAACTCTGCAGTATTTGTAATGCCATGTACGTTCTCTGTTAGAGATGCGTGGGTGTTAACAGAAGTATCTACATAACTTGTAGTTGCAACTGTGTTATCTATATCAAATCTATTGTCAACTGAATTCCAATCAATTCCTGTACCAGCAAGAGTTGATTGGTCTACAGTTGCACCGCTAATAGCGTTTGTCAAATCTGTTTGTGTTACAAGAAGTGATGTATCTGCAATTCCATGGACATTGGTTTCATCTAGATTGTGAACTGAGATTTTATCGTCTGCTGCTTGTCCTGCTGCTGTAATTGCTTCAGTTTTTGCTGTATCAATTGCTGATGCTTGTGCTGCAGAAACTGGCTTATATTCATCTGCTGTGTCGTCTACATTTCCAAGTCCAACCATGGCCTTAGTAATACCAGAAACTGTTCCTGTAAATGTTGGTGACTCAATAGGTGCTTTAAGACCAAGTGCTGTATTTACATCTGCAGTTAATGCTAGTGCTGATGTATCTGCAATCCCGTGAATATTTTCTGTAAGATTCTTATGAGCCAAAACACTGTTATCTGCATATTCTTTTGTTGCAATTTCTGCAGTATCTGCAATGCCGTGAACATTTATAGTATTTTGTGTATGAGTTAAAAGTGACTGTCCAAAGTAATCTCTTGCTTCTTGAAGAGCCCCTGTAGCAGTAACATTTATAAGATCAACTCTTTGATTTGTTGCGTATAGTGACAAAAAGTCAGGATTGTCACCAAGTGCTGCTGCTAACTCATTGAGTGTATTTAAAGTTTCTGGGGCTGCATCAATAAGATTATTGATTGCTGTCTCAAGTTCTGCTGCATTAGCAAAATATTGTAGGGCAGACCATGTGGATGTTCCATTTCCCATCTTAAATTTATTTGTGTCGGTTTCAAAACCGATCTCACCTGCTGCCAAAACTGGATTTGCAGCCGTCCATTGGGCTGCAGTACCTCTGCGCTGTTGCATTCTTGTTGCCATATTTTATTTCTCCTTATGGGGTCTGCCCAATTTCTTATCTTATTATAACATCAATTTTAATTGAAGTTATCTGTTGCACTGCCTCCGTCAAACACAACTGTCCATTCTGTTGTAGAAGGCCCTCCTGCATCTAGTCCTATTCCGAGTGGGCTATTAAAAGAACCACCTTCATAGAATTGAGACACTATGAATCCAGTTCCGTCAATTGCTGTATCGTGAATATGTTGTGGAAGATTATTTGTATCATCAATAGTTGCTTGGGTATACCAAACTCCGTTATAATAAAAATTAACCCTATTTGTTGAGGTATCTAGCCACTGTGATCCATTAGTTGGTGAAGAAGGAGCAGTTGTGCCTACAGCCATAGACAATGTTAAAGAGTCTACATACTCCTTGGTTGCTGCATGTGAAGCAAGAGTTGGTTCTCCTACTGTTACTGCGCCTCCGAATGTTCCGCCGTTTGCTACGATCAGTCCATTCTTGACCTTGAAGTCTTTTTCTACTGTTGCCATTTACTACTCCTTCTTCCAACTATTTTTATTTTTTATTACGCAATTAATGTTCCAACAACAGTAACTGTTGAGTTATTATTAACAGTTGTAACCTGAAGTTCTACTGCTAGACCATTTATTGCTGCTGAGATTGTTGATGCTGAACCGTTAGTTCCAACAATTCCATATTCAGTAATTGCAATGTTATTTGAAGAATCAAGTGTCAAAAGGACCTTTGAAACTTCAGTGTGTGTTCCATATGCAACCTTTACAAGATATTCTGCTGAACGGTATGAAGCCGATGAAAAAGAATGGGCTACTTGAATTCCTGCTGTAGGTGCTGAAAGTGTTGCTGCAACCTGCTTGGCAACTGAGTTTAACTCAACTTCTGTGAAGTTTGGAACAACTGCTTCAAGAGCATCTACTGCACGAGCATCTGTGAAGTAAAGATTGGCTCCTGGGCCAGTTCCTTCAGCAAGATCATTTGTTGTTGAATCTGCAACACCGTTTTCTGCGGTAATTGTAAGACCACCATTACCTGTACCAGTAATTGTGATATTTGTTAATGTTGCAGTTGTAAGAAGTGCTGCTGCTGAATCCTTAGCACGAGCATCTGTGAAGTATTGACTTGAACCTTCTGCAACATCGTCTGTATCAAGATTATCAATACGAGTATTTGTTGCTGAATCAAGTCCAGAAGCATATCCTTCTGCTGCAGTTTGTGCTGCTGATGCTGAACCTGCTGGATCATAGTTTCCTGCAAGTCCATCAGCATAATCTTCAGCATTTGACTGTGCTGTTGATGCTGCTGTATCTACATAAGCCTTAGTTGCTGCTTCAAGATTATTTACTGGGTCTGCATGAAGAACAAGAGCACCAGTCATGGTGTCTCCAGCCTTTGCAACCTTTTCTCCTACTGAGGTAGCAAGGTTTGCTGCAAAGTTAGCGTCATCGCCAATTGCTGCAGCCAATTCATTGAGTGTGTCAAGAAGTGCTGGTGCAGAATCTACAAGATCTGCAACCTTTTGATCAGCATAAGCCTTTGCATCTGATTCTGCTGTATCAGCATATGATTGATATGCTGTGGTAATAGCAGCCTCACGAGTGTCTGTGTATGCTTTAGCAGCATTAGCCTTTGAGGTAGCGTCTGCTGATGCTGTAGCCTCTGCTGCAGATTGAGCATTTGCTGCTGCACCTGCTGCATCATACCATGTGTCTACTACAAATCTATCAATTCCAACAAAAGATATAGCATTTGGTCCAGTACCAGGATAAACTTCAAGACCGCTAACTGAACTATCTCCGATTGCTCCATGTGTATTTACAGAAATCTCTCCATTTACAATATCAATACCCAATCCTTCAGAAAATGCTCCACGAGCACGAGTATCTGTGTAATAAAGGTTGTTTGAACCCTCTGAAAGACTGTCTGTATTATGATTTGAGATGTCAGAAACTGTACCTGTTACATCACCAACAAGATCTGCTGTAATTGTGCCTGCAGCAAAGTTGCCTGAGCCATCACGCTTTACGACCTTATCTGCTTCATTTGCTGAGGTGGCTGTACCACCAATTAAATTGACGACATAATTTTGATCGTCTTGCTTTTTTGTAAGAATATCATAGCCATTAACTGTAGCAGTTGTACCTTCAACGACGAGACCACTCTTAATCTTAAAGTCTTTATTTACTGTTGCCATTTTTTATATCTCCTTTTATTTATGCCTTAAGTCCCATACGTGCAAAACGTACAGTGACTGGCTTGATCGCAGGATCTGGAGTGACTGTCAAAGCCACGGTATTTCCAGTGCGAGAGACATTAACGGTGCCAATATTCCCATCATTGTCGATTGTTCCATATTCGCTGACTGATACATTTGTACCGTCAACGAGAATTGTCATTTCAGTTGCGTAGAACTTATTGTCCCCTGCTGTAGTCTTTGATATTGAAATAATATACTTGACCATACGCCAAACTGTAGCATCAAAGTTATCAATTACAGTTACGTTCTCAATACCAGTGATTGTATTTTCATTATTTCCTGCTGATCCCAAGTCTGTTGACTGAGATGACAGGGTGTCAATTAAATCTTCATAGTTTTCTTGAGTAGGTCTATCTCCTGTTTGAAATAGGCTCTTAACTCCTGGAATTGATATCTTTGCCATACTGAGATTATAGCATGTATTTTAATAATATAATTAAAGAATATAGTTACTATACCCAATAACCTGTAAAGGAATTCCTGGAGTATTTCCCAAGCCAATAGCCTGTATTTGAAGTGCTGTAAACCTAACTCTAAATGGCAAGATCTCTTTAATTACTGATTGGCGAGTAAAGTCTTGTATTTGTATTTCTGGATAATCAATAGGAAATATTTTTTCTGTCTTATTTTTTAAATTATCAAGGATTACTGCTGTTGCCATTAATCTGTTACATCTTCAAGGATCTTCATGCTACCCTGGCAAACTGTCCATACTCTTGTTGGGTCTGATACTTGAATATCAAAGATGTCTCCTGTTTGAAGTTGTGCCGACTCTTCTGCCGTAAGCCAAACTGTGAACTCTCCAACCAAATCATCTTCATCTGCCCTTGGAGTTATATTCATAACAAGCACAGCATCATCAGTAATAATTCCTGGCTTTGTGTTTGGTCTTTTAATTTTCATTGCAATATCCCACTCAGATCCCTCGCCTTTTAGAACAAGTGGTTGTTTAGCATCATCTGTTACATAAACCTTAAAACCAGAAGTATCTCCACGAACTACAGTCCAAATAACTGTTGGTGGTTTGTTACCGATATCGTATGATGTTTGAGATCCTCTTTGAATAGCCATAATGTTATTATATCACGACAAACCGTCTTTGAGTGCTCCCCATGTACCATTGCCTTTTGTTTGAACAACTATCATTCCACCATTTGGCTTTGTTGCTTTAATTGCAAGCACCCCTACATATCTTGCTGGACCAGTTGCTGGACGACCTGCGACTAAATTTCCAAGATTGTCTACATAAATTTTTGTTCCAGCAACAACATCGCCAAAACCTGTTGTATTCATTTGTATAATTCCAGAAACTACCGCAATACCGTCACCGCCAGTAGCACTTGAAGGTAGCATATCTGATTGCAATAAACCAAGTATCGGAAAATCTGGGTTATGATCAGGACTTGATGGATTATATTTTTGCACAAGTGGTTTTAATTTACCATCATGAGAAGTGCTTCCAGAAATAAATACTGGAGTTCCTGCGGGTAGTGCAATAGAAGAACTTGCATTTCTTACAGGAGAAGAAACGCTTGTCATTCCTAATGGTGGCAAAATATCATTTAAAGCATCAACTAATACTTTAAAGTCTCCGTGTACATTAACTGGATCAGATGCAATAGGATATTTCATATTAGGATAATTAGATGACTGGTTAGGCATAATCTTTATTATACCACCCTATAAAGTTGACTTTTGGCCAAAATTTGTGTTATACTTGGTAGTAACACCTACCAAGGTGTTATTGTTTTCTAAGGAGGAAACTATGATTAAATTTATCGAAAGAAACAAAGAGATCATTAGCACACTCAGTATCGTGGTATTAGTTAGTGTTTTTTCAAATTCTGCTAATGCTTCTGTAGATCTTGATACTAAAAACAATCTTAGCCTGGAACAGGCTCAGACTGAAAAGACTACCTCGAAAGAGGTTTTTTTGGTTTCTAAGGCCAAAAAGTTGGAGAGTTTTGAAAACAAGACATCTCTTACAGACCTAGAACTAAAAGAACTGCTTTCTCTGGTTGGCTTCAAGGGTAGAGACCTTGTTGTTGCCTGGGCAGTAGCAAAAAAGGAGTCTAATGGTAGACCATTGGCATTCAATGGAAACCACAAGACTGGAGATTCATCCTACGGGATGTTTCAAATTAATATGATAGACAACCTTGGTCCTGACCGTAGAACCAAGTTTGATCTTGATTCAAATGCTGAGTTATTTAACCCCGTGAAGAATGCAGAGATTGCATACTACATGACAAACGGTGGAGAAGACTGGTCTTCTTGGAAGGGTATAACCCCTAAGACCAAGTACTGGATGACTAAATTTCCTAATTAGTATATAAAAATAAATTACCCCCTAGAGAAATCTGGGGGGTTTATTTATCTCTTCTTGGTGGCATTCCATATCCACGATTTTCTATAACAACATGAGAAGAATAGTTAGGAATAAAAGTTAAATATTTTTTAGAAAGTCCAGTAAGTTCACAAAACTGCTGGACTTTTTCTTTTGGTATATCTAGCATACCTGACATTAATAAGGACAGCCTATCTGTTGATTCTTGCACATGGCTCCAATAAACTTCTTTTCTATCATCTGCCCATGGACGTAATGTTTCTCTTGTAACGGTTCCATTTGGCTGCTTATGAGACTCATGGTGAAAAACATCTCTAGTTCCTATTGAATATATTTCCCAATTTGCTGCAAAAGTTCTTAATGATAAACAGATTTCCTCGGTATTAAAAGATTCTTTTTTTGATATTCCAACCTCGTCAACCCATTTTTTGGGAGCAAAAAGATAACAACAGGTTGCCCAATATGACCTTACTATTTCATTATTTTTTAAAACACTATACCCTGGAAAACTAAAACCAGGAATAACCTCATTATAGTGGGAGGCATATTTTGAAAAAGTATCAACACCAAAATCAACTGAATTATCCGACATAAGTTCATAATTTGCTGGAGCATAAGCAATTATAATATTTTTACCTAAAGAGTTTATTTCTTTATATCTAGTACAAGCCAAATCATCCCATCCAAAAGACGCATAGGTATGAGAATCAAACTGTATAAAAAAATCATACTCCAGGTCAATCTGTATTGCTAAATTTCTAGCCCAACCAAGTCCACCTCTATATTTAGAAATATCATAATGCAAATACCTAATTTGATTTGAAGGTATAAAAGAAAAATCAAAAGTTTCAGAATCTTCAGAAACTAAAGAGAAAAACAATCTATCTTTATATTTGGCCTCCTGCCACAGTGATTTGATTGTTGTATAAAATTCTGGATCACAATAATTAACAACACTAATTAATATTTTTTCGTTCATTTTTTCTTTCTTATGTGTGTCTCTAGATATTCTGGTCCCTCAACAAAATACCAATGATCTGGTTCTGCAAAATGAAAAAAAACCATAGCAACATTATTGTTGCTTGGATTTGGAAAATCTTCTCTCCAGTGTTCTTGATCATTTCCATAATAAGCCAACGCTTGATTTGGCTTTAAAGAATATGGAACGCCCTCAACAAAAAGGGGCCAGATTTCTTTTTGATATACACATAAGTCTAAAGTATATGTGCAAGCGTTATCATCCTTGTGTCTATACAGACTAGCATCTGGGCCTTCATAGTGTGCAAACAACGAGTATGTTGGTAATAAGTTTTCGCTTTTAAAAATTTTTCTAGCAATAGGAACCAGTTTAATTGATATTTCTTTTAAAATTGGCAAAGATTTTTCAGAAGCAATATACCTAGAAAACCCATTCTGATATTCAAGACTTTTTGGATCAGGAATAGAACTTATTAAATTATCGTAATCTATTTGATTTAAAACATTCTCTATGAGAATAGGATTTTGAATATTCATTTAATCCAACTTGCTACAGCATATCTTGTTCCATCAGTAACTTCTGAAACTGAATGATTATATACATATGTTGATGGGAAAATTATCATTTCATTTGCTTTTGGTTTATATGATATCTCAAATCTTGGAAAGTTTATTTCTCCACCAGTATAATTATCGTTTAAATAGTAAACACTAGAAAGTCTTCTATGGTATTGTGGATGATCATCTATATGATTTGTAAAATATTGACCCTTTCCATATTTTAGAAGTTGATAATTGTCGTGATCAGAAAAATAAACTCCGTAACTAGCCATATATTCTTTTTCTGCAACAACCAAAGTGTTATAAAATAGGTTAGCAATATTTTTCTGAAATGCATCTACAAGTGTTGAATACTCTTCATCTATACCATTAATAAACGGAACAGATATAGAACTTGTGTTTCTTACTTTTGTATCTACCCCGCCAATAACTGTTGCAGAAAACCACTCAATACCAGAAGATGTCATTCCTTCTTCTATATCGTTCACTAAATTTTCATGACCATCAATTAGATCAGAATAAACAACTATGCCTGGAGCAATTTCTTTTTTTACCATTTACCATTTTCCTATCGGACAAAAAGCCTTTTCAAGTTTTGTTTTTGCTTTCATAAAACAACCACACTTTTTACATTGTGTTGTTAGTTTTATTAACTCTGGGCAACTTTTGCAAAGACTATATCTTTCTGCTGCTTTTTCTTCACTTGCCCATTCAGTGTTTGGATTAACAAGATCCCAGGGACGAACCTGTCTCTGTTCATTGTTTTGTTTACTTTTATACTCTTCCCATTTATTCATTCGTATTGCCCTGGTAGTTTAAATGTATCATCTAAGAACTTCCATCCTACTGTAACAATTCTTCCATACTCATGACCATCGTCAACATTGATAGCCTTTGCATCTGAAAGCAAGATAGAGTATAACATTTCATCACATAAAATTGTTTCTACAACTTCATTGTTTTTAATAATATTTACTGTATATGAACCAGTTTGTTCGTCAATGCTATTTTCTGTAAAACTATCTGCAGAATAAAGCATTGCTCCAATATTAGAATCAACAACATCAATATGAACAACTTCATCACCAACAACATATGCTATAGCCATTCCTGCAATATTGTTTGCTAATTTATTTTGTTTGTCTTCTGCTGTTACCCATTTAACATCCTTATAATTAATCACAAATATCTCCTTATTTCTCTAATAATATTCTATCATAAAAAGACTCTACTGTCAAAACTAGCACGAGGATAGGCTTCCAAGCGGATCACATGCTCCTGGATACATGCAGTATGGAGAAGGAAGGTTGGCGTAGTCAGACTGGCTACATGTACGATTTGAACTTGCTGGTGGAGTTGGGGTAGGAGCAGGTGGTGTTGGTGTAGGAGCATAATCTCCCTGACAAATATTTGGACATGATCCTGGAGTTATACACCATGTTCCATTGCCATAGGTTCCACATGCACCACCATAACTTACGCAAGTATTGCAGTCAGCAGTTGGTGTTGGAGCAGTTGGTGTTGGTGCAGTTGGTGTTGGAGAACAGTTTGTAGACTGGCAAGCAGGGAAGTCCCCAGTTGTGTATATACATTGACGTGAGTAGCCAGTACCAGAACCAGAATTATCATATCCTGGAGTTGTATATGAACAGTTTCCTGTTCCACCGCACTGATAACTTTCAGTACACTTCCACTGTGCAGTTACTGCAGTTGGTGTTGGAGCAGTTGGTGTTGGTGTTGTAGGAACACAACCATTAGTTTGATCTATATTTGGACAAGAACCTGGAGTTACACATGTTCTATAATATTCTGAACCAGAAGGGCATCCAGAATTTGGTCTTGTTGCATATGATCCATCAGCATATGGAGAATAAGTATTACATGTGTTACAGTCAACTGTTGGAGTTGGGGCAGTTGGAGTTGGGGCAGTTGGAGTTGGGGTAGATCCACACAAAGACTGAGCATTGGCCAATGCAGTTTGATAATTTGTGGTTACTCCTGATTCAGTACATCCTGTTGCACTTTGATATTCTGCTCTAGCAGTATTGCTATTTGGACCATCAATTACTTCTGGGAGACCATTACAGCATCCATAAGCATAATAGAATGTTTGAGTTGGTGTTGGGGCAGTTGGGGTTGGGGCAGTTGGGGTTGGTGTTTGAGAATATTGATATACAGTTATTCCAGCATTAAGACCACAAATATCTGTTGTTCCTCCAGCAGGACTCTGAGAAGCAACAGTTCCATTATTTTGTTGAGTTGCACCAACTGTTGTATAATCTAAGTATTCAAATAACCATCCAGAAGCAACAATTGCATTTCCTGCAGCAGATTCTGTCATTCCTACAACATTAGGTAATGTACAATTTGCAGGTGGTGTTGGGGTAGGAGCAGGTGGTGTTGGTGTTGGAGCAGGTGGTGTTGGGGTAGGTGTAGAAGAACATCCTGTTGGTGCAGGTCTTGCAGATACTATTGAGCAATCAATCTTTGTCGCTCCTATTCCACTAAGCAAGTTTGTGTATACTGAACAAGCCTCATTTATATTTGTTGTCAAAACATTGTTTGCATCAACTGTGTATGATTCTGAATATGGCTGACCGTCAAGGCAATATGCAAGATAAACTGTTCCAGGGTTTACAACTGGAACTGATGGGCATCCGCCACCATATCCAAGAAGAGCAACTATTTGCTCACTAGTTAACGATGGATTTGTTGTTGTTCCAACAACTACAGTTGAACTTGCTGTCGCTGTTCCATATGCTCCACCTCGGCTACCAACGATTACTGGATCGCAATAAGTATAAATGTTATATGTTCCTGGGGTTGGTGTTGGTGTTGGGGCTGGATCATTTATACAAGAAACACCCAAACTGGTATACAATGGAGAAGATGCTGTTCCCTGTACACATGTAAAGTTAGTTGCTCCATTTTGACTTAAACTATTTCCAATTCCAGTACATGCTTCATTTACTGATGTATATCCACCATAAGATATGTCCATACCAGAGTATCCGTTTATGTATCCACTGCTATCACAATATGCATAGGTTATGTAGATTGGTCCTGATGTTGGTGTTGGTGTTGGTGCTGGAGTTGGTGTTGGGGAAGCACCAGGAGTTGCAGCAAATGTTATTGATCCTGTAGAACTTTGATATCCAGCACGGGATGCAGTTATATATACTGTATAAGATTGGTTTGGTGTTAGACCGCTAATATTAAATTCTTCTGGAAATTCTTGATTCTGTGTTCCTAAAGAAGAAGAATAAGAGTTACTATAGTCGTGATTGGTTATAGTAACATTTGCATAAACGGAACTAGGATAAACATTCCATCCTGTTGTATATGTAAGTGTTGGCGTTGGAAGCGTTGGCAATGTTGGTGTAGGTGTAGGGGCAGGTGGTGTAGGTGTAGGGGCAGGTGGTGTAGGTGTAGGGGCAGGTGGTGTAGGTGTAGGGGCAGGTGGTGT
>JACCDO012174199.1_pt1 | contig 31796 bp, 32 predicted proteins | sample 7446101 | NCBI WGS metagenome assembly JACCDO01 (sample SAMN15323440, study PRJNA562643) | freshwater metagenome | isolation source: river surface water | place: USA:Blue River Watershed | collected 2017-08-16 | reverse complement strand
TTAAATTGTGTAGCTACTTCTTCGTGAGAACTACCATTTTGTAGTAGATCATATATGTGACCATATAATTTACATTCAATCGCATATCGTGAACGTTTTATTTTTGACATATTAAATATTTCATCTACTGTATTACCCTTCTTAAATTCATCAATTACAAAATCTTTTTCTTCTTCGGTCCACTTATTCATTTTATTATATTATAATATTGCTATTAAGTTAACTTAATTAGATAAAGTTATTATTTCACTTTTTATTTTTTAACACAATTAATATATATATAATGATTGATAAACAAAAACAAACAGGTGGTTTTGACGTATTCCCATTATCTGTTAACTATGTTAATACAACAAATGGATTAGATTTATTTACTTTTCCACAATTAGCTGAATTAGTATTTACAACAAATACTTATGTATCACCATATGATTATAATTACTATAACAACTATAACTCATTTCCTACATATACTACTATAACAACAACATCGCCAGTTATGCCAGTATATGCACAAAGCTATCCAGTATCACCATCATACTTTTTAAATAGTCCAGCATATAATGATTATTTTAATGAAAATAGTGCATATGGTCAAGTACGTAAAGAATATAGACGTCTTAAAAACAAAGAGGAATTATATGGATTATCTCATAGTGAAAAGAAAGAAAAAAAATCTCTTAAAAAACAGTTAAAATATTTATAAAAATATTATTTAATTATTAGTTAATTTAATTAATTAATAATAATGAACTTATTTAAAAAACAAAAATATAGTATAATTACTTTTATATTATTAATAAATATATTGCTTTCTAGTACTTTTATTGTATATGATAATAAATGGTATATATTTATTATTTTCTTAGCATTATCAACATTTATGAACTCGATATATGCTATATTACTTATTGGTAATTATATTTATTCTAAATTTAAAGTCTATTGTGAACCAATATCTTATAGCATAAATAACAATATTTCTAATAAAAATATAGCTATTGTAGTACCTTGTTATAACGAAAATAAAGAAGAATTAAACTTAACATTTGATTCTATTTTTAGACAAAAAAATATCGAAGATAATAAAAAAATATTATTTGTTATTTGTGATGGTAAAAATAAAAAAACTAAGACACATGAACATTTAATTGATATTTTTAATTTAAATAATGTAGAAAAACACGAATTTAAGTTTGGTTATAAAACATGGGATGATAAATATGAACCTTTAACTATTTATTGTGGTATTAAAAATAATATGAATTTTATCATATTTATTAAAGATAATAATAAAGGTAAAAGAGATAGTTTAACTCTTATTAGACGATTATTAATGTATTATAATAGAAGAACAGAAAAAGACATATTTTATCATACAAACATTATTACATATTTTAATAGTAATATTATTAATTTATTTATATCAAAAACTAATCAATATCTAACCACAGATAAACAGAATATATTAAATATCAAAACACTTATAGAATTTGGTGAGATAGAATCAGTTAATTCAGGTACATCTGATATTAGTGATTGTGTATGTTATATTGATAATATATTAGAAGATAATAATAATTATGATGATGATAATACTAATACTAACTTAGATTATATATACGGTACCGATGCTGATACTGAATTAGATGATATGTGTATATATGAGTTACTAATGAGTATATATAAAACAGATCATAATACAGTTGCATGTGTTGGATTTGTTGATTTATACATGAAAGATACTTATTTTAATTTATTAAAATTATATCAATTTGCTGAATACTATACTGCTCAATTACTAAGACGTAATTATCAATCTATATTTACTCAAAAAGTTAATTGTCTTTCTGGCTGTAATCAAATGATAAAAATATGTGAAGAAACCTGTGGTGATAAAATATTATATGTATTTAATAAAAAACCTGAAATAAATGCAAATATCTTTAGACAAATATTAAGTTCTGCTAGTGAAGATCGCAATCACGTTACTTATATGTTTCAGTTATATCCATATATTAAAACTATACAAAGTTTAAAATCTAAAGTATATACTAAAGTACCTTTAAATATTAGTAGATTTTTATCTCAAAGAAAAAGATGGAATCTTGGTACTTATACAAACGATGTATTAATATTATTAAATAATAATCATGTATTTATTGAAAGAATACAATCTGGTGTTAATATTATAATAAACTCTTTAGCTATATTTATATTTATTGCAACGGCTATATTAATTAAAACTCTTATTGAAGGTCCTAATATTATTATGTTATATTTATCTATTATAATATTTATTCCTATATTTTATCATCTATTGACTCCGTTTATTAAATATAACAGATCAACACCTATGATAGCTTATTATTACATAAGTTATATTTATTATTTAGCTTTTGGACCTATAGTTAATTTATTTTTACACGGATATACTCTATGGAAATTAGACGATTTTAATTGGAATATTGTATAACCGGGCGTTGGGCCCGGTAAATTTGTCAAGTATATATACTTTTTTTCACAAGCCCTGAAAAGCCCCTATATTTGTGTTTGCTTATATACTTTCTTTCGCAATTTTTATTTATTTTATCGTTTTTATATTTTTTCTCCTCTAATTTTATTCTACACAACTACTTTTATATATTATAACCATTAAATATATTTATTATGAATACTTTTTAATATTTTAAACCATATATAAACCATTAATATTATTCGTCATATATACTTTTATATATTATATTTATATTTATAATATATTGAGACTAATAAAAACTCCGGTAAAACTCCGGTAATTTTAATACACGTATATACTTTCTTTCACACATTCCATAAAAACTCCGGTAATTTTAATACACTGATATACTTTCTTTCGCAAATTATTTATAAAAATATATAAAATTACAACAATTAAAAATAACTATATAAATAATGCTATAACTATAGTTTTATGATGTATAAATTGATGATTACATATATATAAATAAATTGCAAAATAACTATATAAATTATGCTATAACCGTGTATTTGTCGTCAATATTTTGATCACTATAAAAATACATAAAAATAAAATTTTAACTCCTAAAAAATCTCAAAATTCTGGACCCTTCAACACACACAGAAATGTCAAAAAAATCGGAAAATATATAGTATACATATATACTTTTTTGGTATAAAACTTAGTACTTTTGACACAAAAACATTATTTTCTTATACTTTTACATGTATTAATATTTGTATATAGATGTACTTTTTTATCATATTATAAGTCAAAAAAAATGAATGTACAAGTATAAAGTAAAAAAATTATACTTATTAATTATAATTATTAATATACTATTATACTTTTATTTATTTTATATGTCAAAAAATTTATACTTAAAAATATAATTATATTATAATATATAGAGAATGAATTATGAATGTAAACTTTGTAATTATAATACAAAAATTAAAGCAAACCTAAATAAACATTTTAAAAGCACATCACATATTAATAAAGAAAATATTAATAGTTATTGTTATATATGTAATAAACAATATATTAACAATACTAATTATAAAAAACATAAAAAATATAAACATGAAAATAATAATATTAATAATAGAAATAGTAATATTTATAAATATAATATCTCTATAGATACAGAAAAAACTATTAATAATAAATTAGAAAATATTAAAGATAGTATTGAAAATAAAATTGAGAATATTAATGATAATATTAATAATAAAATAAATACAGTTACTGAAGAAATTAATGACGTCAAAGAAGAAATAAATAACTCTAAAAAAGAAGTTGTAACTGTAGTTAATAAAGCTATAAATAAAGCATCATCTCTAATTAAATATCTTATGGAAAATCATAGATCAGTTCCACCACTTAAAAAAATTACTAAACAACAATGTATTCCTATATTAAGATTAGATTATGAATGTCCAGAAAAAGAGAATGATTATTCTCTACAAAAATTATTTATAAGAGATCATGCCAGAAATTTATTTATTCCTAATATTGCAAAATCTATTTTAAAAATGATTAATTACAAAAACAAAGATAGTCAACCAATATATAACACTGATTGCACTAGATATAATTACGTTGTTAAATTAACTACTGACTTATGGAATGAAGATAAAGCAGGAATTAAATTTACTGATTATATTATTAGACCTCTACTAAGATACGTAAGAGAATTAGTTGAAGAATACATAGAAGAAGATTTAGAAAAAATAAACATGTATAAAAATTCTGCATATGAAAATGAACAATTACTTGATAAAAAAGAGCAAGCTTATACTTTTGATATTGCTCTAACTAACGATTATTTAATTAAACCAATACTAAAAGAACTATCTCCATATCTTAGATTCTTACAGCTAGAATTAGAAGAAATGGAAAAATTAGAAGAATTAGAAAAAATACAAGAAGACTTACAAGAAATTATTAATAACAATAATGATATTTTAAGTAGTTATAGTGAAAAAGATAGCGATTGTGACTGTGATAGCATCAATGATAATTATATTACAAAAATAAAGAAAAGAATGATTAAAATTTAATTTATTTGTATATTTCTATTATAATCAATAGTTTCAATATTATTTTCATTAGGATATCCAATAGGATTACAAACAAAATTAACATTATGTAACATACTATTAGATGAAGTATGAGTATGACCATAAAACCAACATTTTATTTTATTATTATTTTCTTTAATTAAATTATCTAGATCACAATAAAACCATTGATTGAATTTATCTACACCTGGTTTTTTATATTTATCATCTATTAATGAATACGATGGTAAATGATGAGTTATTACAATACAATTATCATTATTATACAATACATTACTTAAAAAATTAATACATTGTTTGTTTAAATTATTATAATCAACATAATCAAAATCTTTAATCTTATAAACATCATTTGCTACAGTATAAAAATTTGTTACTTTTGACCATAAAGTTGTTCCTATAAAACAATAATTATCATAATATTCATAGCTATTATTTAGAAAACTAATATTATCAAATTTCATAAAATATTTTTTTAAATATTCATTAATTTCTTCAATAGTGTATTTTCTATTATAATATTCATGATTTCCTGTTATAACAAATGTATGTTTAAAACTATTACTGATATAACTCATAAATATATCATAGTTAGGTAAATATGGATTACCAATATCTCCTGCTAATACACAGATTGATTTATTATCTGGTAATATACTATCTAATAGATTATCTATGTTATTATGATCTTGAAATTCAAGATGAATATCAGATATATATCGTATAGTTGTCATATATTATAATATATTATAATTAATTAAGTTATTTACTTAATTAATTTAATTAGTTTATTTCAATTTTTATTTATAAAAATTATTCATCACCATCACCATCATCATCATCTTCTGCACTACTAACTTGTTCAGCTAATTTTTCTTTAATAAAATCAAAAGGTTTTTCTAAATATTTACCATTAATATATTTAACTACTTTGCCATTGATTGATTTATTGAATAGTTTTTTGAAATAAGTATCACTATTAATATCTTTAATTTTTTCATAGATTTCTAATGCATCATTCAAGTTATCTTTTTCTTCAAGATATATTTTTAGCAATACTATCAAAAAGAACTCATTAAATACTGGTAATTCATTTTGTTCTTTTATTTTATAGACTCTTGTTACGAATTTTTTAAATTTATCAATATATTCTACACATTTATCTTTTTCAAAATTAAATCTATCTAAACTTTTCTTATTTAATAATTCATCTCTCAATATATTGTCATTAATAGTTCCTACATCTAGTTTATTTTCTTTAATAATAATTAGACATCTTAATACAAAATATATATAATTAGTCAATTTAGTAGCAATCTTTTTAGTCTTTACATCTAAAATATTACTAATTCTTTTAAATACATCATGAGTTTCATAAGTCTTATATTTCATAAGATTATATTCACGTAATGTATTAATTACTGGATTATCATAGTTTCTTATCATATCTGTAGTAGATACACGTTCGCCTTTTTGTAAACGTAAAAACATCTCATTTTTAATTTTATCAAAGACATCGTCCATTTTTTTATCATAATTGTTGATTTTAATAACAATAAGTTTTTTATCATCAAATGCTGATAACTCGTCTGGTGTCATATATCTATGATTTCTTGTAACTTTATCTAGCTCATCTGTCTGTGAATAAAAAACATCAATTAATTTATCATCTTCTTTACGTAAATATCTAATATTATGTGGAGAATGTTTATTAATCGGAGTACCTTCTATATAGTGCTTTAAAACAGTTAATCTGTGTTGACCATCCATACATTCATATCTGTAGCCTTTTTTATTATTAAGTTTAATAAGAATAATAGGAGGAATAATATAGTTATTTACTACTGAATCAATAAATAAATCTTGTTTATCATTAGACCATGCAAACTCTCTTTGATATGATGGACTTAAATTTAATTCTTTTTCATTTTTAAGATATGTTTCATAAATATATTTAATTTCATATGAAGCAAAATCATATTTGAGATTTTTTAACATTTTTAGTTTAGATTCATCAGAGTCTAAATCAATAACTTCTTCTTCTGATTCGTTGGCTGATTCGTTATTAAGCATAGTATTCATATCATTATCACTATTATTATCATTATCAGATTCAGTTAATTCTTTATTTTTTGGCATCTTTTAATAATTATATAAATTAATTATTACTTAACTAATATTTTTCTTAGTTAACTAATATTTTTTGTTTTTTTTAACATCTAATAATATATTTACTATGAAAAATAAATACATTATTATTATTTTAGCTATAATATTTTTATTTGCTATGTATTATCGTAATAAGAAAGAAAATATTGATGAAGAAAAAGAATCAGTTATGTATGTACCAAACTGTAATATGTTAAACGACGAAGAAACTTGTAGTAAAACAAGAGGTTGTTATTACAGACATGGATGTAAATATAATTGGAGTGCATTACAATAAAAAAAAATATAAAAAAATATAATTAAGTTAACTAATCAATGTGTTTTTTAACTAACACATTAAAACAATCAACTAAATCTTTAAACTGAGTTCCATAATGACACTCAATTAATTCTTCTATTATTTGTTTAATTTTTTTTATATTTTTATTAAATAGACTAATATCATCAAAATATAATTCATATACTTTATAACATAAACAGTTTGCATAATAATTATTAATTTCATATTTATCAGTTAGACTAATTATATCATCATGTTTTAGTAAATTATTAGAGAATAGTACTTTAATAAATTTTAGAATATCTTTAATAAGTTGATCTATATTTTGATCTTTTAATAGATTATTAAAAAATCTTTTTATGTGATGACGATTTAATTGTTTATAATCCGATGATGATTCATAGTTTTCATAATCTACAATAATAGTTCCTACATAAGCTATATATTTTTTAACTTCATCTAATTGAATATCTTTAATATCATTACTATTTTTATTAAATATTATTTGTGAAATATCGTTAATTAGATTACTTATTTTATTATCATTATTATTATTTTTATTAATATTAACGTTATCATTTTTAATACCTTCATTAATAGAATCTATGATATCTGCCATTTCTTCATCTGTTAAATTTTTGTATTCTCTAATAAATATTTCTGTATCAGTAAAATCTTGTTTTTCATCGTCTGTTAAACTAATAATATTTTTATTAGTTCTATTAGATATTTTTTTTGCATTAAGAGATGTTCCATCAAAAAATATATAATTATCTTTAACTTTTATGCCAAAATCATCTTTTACAAATAATTCTAATGCATTGATTCTATGCTGACCATCTAAAATATATGTTTTATCTCCACGGACATTAAAAATAAAAGAACCTAATGGTTTATTTTCAAAAATAGAATATATAAACTTTGCATTTTGATCTTGAACCCATTCTTTTTCTCGCTGCGATGGTGGCAAATCAAAGCCTTTCTTTTTTTTAGAATAGTTAATGATATGATCAACGCTTACTATACGAGATTCAAAATTAGCATATCGAGTTATATTATTCATATATAATTCTTTAAGACTTTTTATTAAGTTAACTTGTAATTAAATTAATTTATAACTATATATTTATAATTCATTTTTTTATAAGTATATTAATATAGTATGTTTTCAAAAGAGTTATTATTTATAATGATAATAATAATATTATTATTAACTACAGTAGTTCATAAAATATTAAATAAAAAAAATAAATTATTATCATTTTGGATAGCATTTAGTATATTTACTATAATTTATGTATCATATATGTTAATAAACAAAAATCATTTAGTACACTATAGTTGCACAAATAAATATTGGAATAGAAAAGATTATAAATTAAATGGAGTATTTTTCTTAGACACATATGGAGAATATAAATGTGGATGTGATTTGAGATATAATAATCCAACAAGTATAGTATATTACAACGAATTAATAAATATATTAATATCATCTGCTTTAATTTTTACAGTAAATAATACTTATGTATTTAGACAATTATTAAAAGCACAAGCATTAAATACTTTTGTATATTTTGCAACATTAAAAGATTATTCTAATATGAAATATAGAAAATCAATTTATTTAGGTATATCATCTTTATACACTATAATACCTATTATATTATTATATCAACTTAAATAAATTATATCAACTTAAATAAATCATAATTAATATTAATAAATGGATGATAATTTTTATGTAGAAGATTTTGAAGATTATACCGTTGATAAATGGCATGATATTTTTAATAATATCTCTATAACAGATATACACAATAATAATTATAAATGTTATAGAGACTTTATTTTAATAGAATTTAGTAAATTAGAAATATTATATTTTTTAAGAAATAAAACATTTTCTGTTAAAATGATTGATAAATTACAAAATATTCTTGACGGAAAAGATTATTTTTTTAAGTTATCTAATCGTAGTCCAAAAGATATATTAGAATATAATAGTATTTATGAGATCAATGATGATGATCATAGAACTATAAAATTACAAAAAAAGTTAAAACAATTAGAAGTATTAAAAGTATCTCAAATAAATCAAATTGAATATTTATTAAATAATAGTAAAAGAACAAAAGAAGATATGGTAGCCTTTTCAAAATATAATGGTAAAACTATATTATATCTAGTATTTCAAGAATGGAAACCAAATCTTGGTATATCTACTGAATATAGATGTTATGTAAATAAATCTAAATTAGTTGGTATATCATTATTTAAACCAGAATATTATTCAACAAGAACAGTTATGCCAGTAGAAATAATACAACATTTTACAAATCAAATTATTCCTATTTTTGATAAATTAAATTTAAACAGGTATATTTTGGATTTGTATATATATTATGATAAACCATTTGAAGTTCAATTTATGGAAATTAATCCATTTATATCAGAAGCTCATACTTTTTCATTTGAATGGGATGATATAAATAATACTGATACTTTATTGGTAACACTTTAGCAAAATTGATTTGTTAAAAAATCTAAAGATATTCTAGTCGCATTATATTTTTTTTATTATTTAATAAATAATAAAAAAAATTGAAATATATAATATTCTATATATGCAAGATAACATATGCTATATTATTCCAAAAAGTACCGCTTTGCTCACGTCAACCATGACTTCTCTAACTGTTTCAAACACTTCATCACCGCTATCATCACCTACAATGTCTGTACAGACAGATACTACACTTGAATCTGTAGTTCCTATTATTTTGCCACCACTTGCATCACCTCAGGAAGTTGTTCATACACCTGTTGCTAAAACTGGATTGCCCTATCGTCCGCCGTCACTAACTCTACTACCAATGCCTCCACGACATGAGTTTACTTATCAAAAAGCATTCACTTATGATCACGATGCATCATTAATTTTTGAATACAAGGGTTGTAAATTGTATATCGGTGCACTCGAACATTCAATTAATACGAAATTGCACAAGGAAAAGAATATTAGTGCTATTGTGTCAGCTCTTCCTGAAGAAGTAATGGAACCACGTCCTGAAATTAATTCTGAGAATTATAATTTGTTGCGCATTTCTGTAAATGATTCACGAGTAAATGGATTGAATCTCGATCATTTTAAGGAATTTGAAGATTTCATTAACGCTCAATTTGAACAGGGCCGCAATGTTCTAGTTCATTGTCATATGGGTATTTCTCGTTCAGTTACTCTTGTTATTTCATGGATCATGAAATATTTTAATATGAATGACACTGACGCAATGAAACTAGTAGTTGCTAAGCGTCCACAAGCCTCTCCTAATTTTCATTTTTGTTGCCTATTAATGAAGTATAATACTATTTTGAATGGAGGATCTGTTACACCTGGAACACCTCAGTAAAAGTTATATTATATTGTTTCATTAATACATCTAATGGTATGTTTTTATTATAGATTAATTCTTTATAAAAATTAATTGATTTATCACTTAATAAATCAGTACCTCCTACGACTTTTTCATATATTTTTTTTATTATAGCACAACCAATTTTATAACATAATGCTTGTCCTGGTAAAACAACATATCTATATGTTTCTGATTCAATAGATTTATCAGGCATAGCTAAATATTTTTTCATAAAATTAATAATTTGATCAGGTGATTTACCAGATGCATGTATAGAGATATCAGATATAATTCTAGTAGTTCTTAGTATTTCATATTGTAATTGACCAATTCTTTCTAAATCAGTATAATTAGGTGCTAATAGTTCTGTAAATAGAGCCCATCCTTCAGAAAATCCATTGCACATTCCAAACCATGCATATAATAAATCACATTTATTTGTTGGTGCATTATTACAATAATTTAATTGTGTATGATGACCAGGAACACCTTCATGAAGTGTTAATGGTAATGCTTGATAAGTATTAATTTTATCCCAATTAGCTACATTTAAATAAAAAGTATCATAAGCCCAATACGCGCCTCCCATAGTTTCATTATCTATAATAGTTAATTTAGGTTTATTAAACTCTTTAATTTGTTTTTGATTAATAAAAAAATCATGCATTTTGTCCATAATTTGTTTATGATGATCTATAAATTCTTCTTTTGATTTATATTTATATTGTGGGTCAGCATGTAAAGCTTTAATTATATCTATGATATCAAGAGATGCTAAATCTGGTCTGACTCGTTGTATTATTATTCTCATTTCTTGTGTTAATCTACTTAACTCAGTTACTGCCCATGCTACAAGAGTATCTAGATTGGCATAAGTTAAGTTTAAACCAGTATATATTCTAACAAAATGTAAATATTCATTATTTTTAAGATTATAACAACCAGGATTTTGGGTACTAGTTATTTTAGTTTGTAGTCTAGTAATAAATCTAATAACATTTTTATTCATTTTATTAAAAATAGAATAAGTTCTCAAATATTTTTTATAAATTAACTCTTTATTAGAATCATCACAACTAATAGCATTAAATACTTCTTGTTTACTAAATTTTTTATAAACAGATGTTTGTAACCATTTATTAATTAGAGTACTATTAAAAAAATTAATAAGTTCGCTATTTAAAATATAATTCCAACATTTTCTAATTATTTTTGGTATTCTTCTAATATGTTTTCTTTTTTTATAAATTATATCAAATACATCTGATTCAAAAAGATATGGATTACCTAAAACAAAGTTAATATCTATTAAAAGATTATTAAAATGATTATTGCCTAATAAAATATATTTTAAATAATTATGATTCACAAGAGTATCATAAATAAATTTATATTCATAATCTTGTTCATGTAATTCAGGATATTTTTTTAATTCTTGTAATATTGTTGATGTAGGTTTTAACAAGTCTCTTGTTATCTTAATACTATCGATTGCAGATATTAAAGATTTATTTTTACTTAATGCTAATTTTTTTGCTATATTCTCTGTAACATCAGAAATTTTAATATTTATATCAGTAGCCATTATATAATATGATTATATAATATGATTATGTAATAATAAAAAATTGAATTTAAATAATTAAATGATTTATATATTATATTAGCTATTAACTAAATAACAATCAATTAATATAATGACGGATTCTTTTACAGATAATTCAGCAACAGATAGTTTTGTAAGTGATATTGCTGTAGAAACGGACTTTCAAAAAGTATGTGAATTTAATAAATGTTTTGATTTTCCAGTACATCATGATTTTTCTGATATGAAATGTCTTAAACTTCGTATTGATCTCATTGATGAAGAAGTAAAAGAACTAAAACAAGCTTATGATAATCAAGATCTAACAGAAGAAAAAGATGCCTGTGCTGATATTTTATATGTTGCATATGGAATGGCATATACTTATGATTATAATTCAGATTTTCATATGAGTGATAATTTTATACATAAAACAATAGACAATAAAACATATCCCACTCTTTTTAAGAGTCTTCTCTATAATTATACAAATAGTGATCGCACGTATCTATTAAATAAAATTCTTGAAATTAATATTAGTATTGCTCAATCTATTGATCATAAAGATAAAAAAACTGTAATGAAAGATTTACATCAACTAATTTATTATGTATATGCATTTCAACATGCATCTGATTATGATTCAGATTATATTTTTGATATAGTTCATAAATCAAATATGTCTAAATTATGCATCAGCGAAGATGAAGCAATTAAAACAGTAAATAAATATATTAATGAATATCATAATGGTACATCACCATATGATTCACCATATTATTATAAACTAGAAAATGAGTTATATGTTATTAAAAATAAATCAACTGGTAAAGCACTTAAATCAATTAATTATACCAAAGTTAAACTATAACTTTTGCATATTATTTCTTATTTTTTTATATTTTTAAATATATATGAGTGAAATTTATATACAATATCTATATAGATGTTTATATCCATATAGAAAAAGACGTATATATTATAAAAATACTGAATATATACCTTCACCATTATCAAAATGTATGAATCGAGATGATTTAATTAAATTAAGACAAGAAGAATTAGAAGAATTAGAAAAAGAAGAAATAAATAAAAAACTTGTTTTAGAAGAATTAAGTCAGTCATTAAAATCAGAAGATTTATTTTTTATAGATCAACTTTGTGATTATAATGATCAAGATAGCGATCAAGATAGCGATGAAGACTGTGATATAAAAGAAATATTAAATGATTCTGATAATAAATATGAAGATTTAGATGAAAATAATGATAATCTAGATAAAGATTTAGAAGATATGATTTTTGATATTATAGATCTATAAATATTATAATTATATAAGTTATAATTATATACATGAATAAAAATATAATAATTTTAGTAATTTTAATAGTATTAGTTGTTTTATTAATTATTACTTATAAGAAAAAAACAAATAAAATACAACAAATAAATCAAGTTAATTCATCTAATTATAATTATTTTTGGGTATATTGGGATGATCTAAATGGAAGAGATAATAGACCAGCCTATATAGATTTATGTTTACAAACTATTAAGAAACATACTACTAAAGATTTTAATTTAGTTATGTTATCAAAAGAAAATATAGATAATTATTTACCAGAATTAGTAGAACTAAGAAAACAAGTAGATTTAGATAAATTAGTATTAGCTCAAAAAGTAGATTTATATAGAATTATGTTATTATATAAATATGGTGGATTTTATGTAGATGCTGATACTATATTATTAAAAAATCCAATAGATTTATTTAATATATTAATTAATTCACAAGAATATGATTATATAGGATATGGATGTACTGGTAATATATGTTTTCCAGATGATCCATCATCATATGGTAAACCATCAAATGGTGTAATGATATCAAAGCCAGGAACGTTATTAATGAAGAATATTTACAATAATATTATCAAAAGATTACAAAATAAAGATAAAGATTTTAAATCTCCAGATAATTACTATGAGATAGGTAAATTACCAATATGGGAAGAATTAAATTTACTTATTAAAAATAATAATTATAAATATTATCATATTAAATCAGAAATTGGTGTAAGAGATACATCTGGTCAGTGGGTTACAGCATCTAGATTATTTTCACAAGAAGAATTTAAATTTAAAGATGAAGATAAACTAATAATGGTTGTATTATATAATAATATGATGGATGAATTAAAAAAAATAAAAAGAGAAGAATTATTAAATTCAAATATGAATATAACGAAATATTTTAGAAAAGCATTAAATTAAAAGTATTAAGATGCGTTAATATAATTTTTAAAATTAATTAAAACTCTCATAATATTAATAGGGATCTTATAATATAGAACATTTTTAGTAATTAGATCATTTAAATTTTGTAAATCTTCATGATTATAAATATAATTAAATAAATTTATTAATTGATTAATAGATTCTGGATTTTTTTCATCAAATAAAAATAAATATCTTTCATCACGAGTTTCTATTGATATTTTAACATATTGTAACATTTTTTCTGTTTCTTTTAATAGATTTTTAAATATATCTGAGTTAGTAAAATTAATAACATTTTCAGTATCAACTTTAACTATTTTTTTAAATAAATCAGATTTAATAATAGTAGATACTTTATCATTATTTTTTGATGAATATAATAATTTTTGTGTTTCTGAATTAGATAAATTAATATTATTTAAATAATCTAATAATGCTATTTTATCATTAATATTAATATCAGCTAAACGATTTATAATAGCATCAATTTTATTATCTTGAATAGCTTTTGTAATAAAATCCATAGTCATATACCTATCATAAATAACATCAAGAATATTATTTGATGTTTGAAATTCTAAATCTAATCCACTATAATCTTTTAATAGATTTTTGATATAATTTAAAAAGTTATTATCATCTTTATAAATAGTTATAATAGTTTTAAATGGATAGGCATCAAAATCTTCCCATTGAACGTCCATAACTTTATTTGGAATAATTCTATTATTAATATTATAATCTATGTAATAACCATCTGGTTCAACTCTCATTGTAACAGGATAATGAATTAAAAATAATTTAAGATTATAATAAGTTGCATTTCTCTTTAAATTTAACATATATTGAGCATATTTTTTATTTGTATCTTTAACATAATATTCATTAGTTTTATTCATAGTAAACATTAAATCTTCATTATATAATCTATATCTTTTAAATAAATCGTCATTTTTTTTAAATACAATAACTTGTCTAGTATAACTTTTTATTGGTTGATAATTTTCTATATTTGTATTAGAGATTTGACAATTATATAACACGATTAATAAGATAAGCGATAAAATTAGAAATATTAAAAATAAATCTCTATTATATTTTAATAATTTATTTGATATTTTTTTAGTATCCATATATTATTATGACATTAAAAAAATAATTATTTTTCGCTATAAATAATTATTTATAATTATTATTATTATTTTTTAAAAGAAAAATATCCATTTTTTTTCATAATTAAAAGTATTCCACAAATAGCTAAAAATATTAATGTTTTCATAATTTTTTTCTTATTACAAAATAACCATATCATCATTTTCCCATCTGAACCTACCCAACTAGATCCTTTTATAGGAGTTAAAATAAAATTAGGATCTGGTTTACATACTTCGATATTACATACATTGCAATTTTGTACTATATTAAGAAATTGATATTCTTGTTTAAACTTTTTCTTATTTCTAACTCTGTTTACCATAATGGGACCGGTAGATGTCATAACTGTAAGATGTTTACCAGTAATAAAAAATGGTGTTGGTTTCATCATTTGACGAATACATTCTAACCAGAATGGATGTTTTGTAACAGTTGATATCATAATTGAATTTGTTGAAACATTTGGAGTATTTATTGATCTTACAAGACCAATTGGTTTAGTTAATACATCATCTAATTCATCAAAGCTTTTATTAGCAAAATAATCTAAATCTAAATAAATACCCCCATGTATATATAATATACAATATCTTACTGCATCAACTCTTTGGATATCATATGGAAAACTATCATATGTTTTTAAAAAAAATGGAAAATGTGTTTTTACAAAATTTCTATTATCTTCATCTGTAAATAATTTATATTTATATCTTGTATTCATTTTTATAACAGATTGTTGTGCTTGTTTCCATTTTTCAGGAATTTCTGTATTTTTCCATGTTTGAAATATAAATTTAATCATATATATATATATTATAACATTTATTTATTTATTGTGCAAAAATTATAAAAAAATTTATTTATTTTCTAACAATACAATAGCTAATCTTCTTATCATCATCGTTACTATAATATTTATCAGCTGAATATTTGCTATTAAGATTTACTTCACATTCAAGTCGTTCTTGCATATAGCTTAAATGTTTCTCGACAATATTAAAATTATCTTGAACAATCTCGATAGAGATTTTATCCCATACATGTAATCCCATATTCTTACGTTCTAATTGAATAGAAGTAATAAAGCTCTTGATATTATAAATATCTTGAATATTCTGATCATATGTAAAATCAATTTGAGTCATGATATCACGATCGAAATAATCATTATTATTAAAAATTGGTTCTAGTGTATATTCATCACATGTAATGATATATTTATTATCGCCAATATTAACATCTAGATTTTTATAAATCTTGTCTTGTAAAGTTAAACTTTCTAGATAAGTAATAATTTTCTTACTATCGTTTCTGTATTTCTTTCCAATAATAGATTTATTCACAATAATCTTATAATTAATACTACCAGTCAGTTGTTTGTAACTAATATCTAAGATATTTAATTCTGATTGGATGTAATCAATAGTATCTCGAATCATATCAATGTGATCTTTATTATCAGTATAAATTGTACAACCTTTAATAGGAGTCTTTACTGATGTATGTGTTTTAGTACTCATACGAGCAGCTCGAACAAGTTTAGCAATACGCTTTAACAACTCAAAAGTTGTAATATACTTATCATATTGACTAAATACTTCAAACGTATATTCACTGTTAAGTATTTCTTCTCCAAACATCAATGTAGTAATAAAGGGAGCAAACGGAGTTAGCATTTTACCATAAGATTGTAGAATATAGTTTAGAACAGACGTAGACATAATCCAATCTTGGTTGCCACACTTTCCTTTCATACGATCACGGTTAAATTTAATATACCAATTAGTAATATCATCTACTAGATCGATAACAAGTCGAACAGCTTTAGCAATTTGATAGCTATCCATTAGTTTAATAACTTGGTTACCAATATTATTAACATAAGAGATAATCCAACAATCCATTGGATTAGTTGCTTGTTTCCAACAATTTTTATCAAAGATAATATTTTTTAGTTTTTGATTATGAGTATGCTCTTTTAAGAATTCATGAGCATTCTTAAATCGATATAATACTTGTTTAATATCATGTAATTCAATATCTTTAAATGCAAATGATTCAGCATTAGTAAGTGGTGACTGAAGTAAATATAATCGAATTGCATCAGCACCATATTGATCAATTAAAATAGTAGGGTCAATAAAGTTTCCATCTTTTTTAGAGATTTTCTTACCATTTTCACCTAATACATGACCAACAACCATAATATTGTCTGCAGGCTTTTTATCAAATAGTGCAGTAGATAGTACCAATAGACTATAAAACCACCCGCGTGTTTGATCAATACCTTCAACAATAAATTCACTTAAACTATTTTTATCATCAAAGATATTCTTATTTTCAAAAGGATAATGATGTTGAGCAAATGGTACACAACCACTTTCAAACCAACAATCAAATACATCTTTTACTCGGATATAATGTTCTCCTTCATAGTCAAAAGTAATATCATTGATAAATTCAGGATGTAAATCATCTACTTTTACACCAGAATATTTGTATAAATCATCGATAGAACTAATAACCATAATATTATTTTTATCAGAAATCCATACAGGAATCGGGGTACCAAAATAACGAGAACGAGAAATACACCAATCGCGAGCATTTTCAAGCCACAAATTAAATCGAACAGATCCAACATTTGATGGATACCAATTAATATTAGCATTTAATTCGATCATACGTTCTTTAATTTTTTGAACATTAACATAAAAGCTTTCACATGTACGATAAATCAGAGGAGTTTCAGTGCGATAACAATAAGGATATTGATGACTGATTTGTTGAATCTTAATTACATGACCCAAACTTTTGAGATCTTGAATAATTTGTGATTCAGCATCAAATACTAACATACCAGCATATTTATCTACACGACTGATATATTTGCAATTAACATCAATAGGATCTAGACTACGAATAATATCATCATTGATTAGGTTCTTCTTACAAACACGATAATCGTCTTCTCCAAAAGTAGGAGCTAAATGTACGATATTAGTACCAGAAGTACCAGATTCTTGAACATAATCATCTTCAACTACTTGAAAGAAATTACTATTATCGATAGTATCATAAAAGTTATAAAGTGAATTATATTTTAGTCCAACTAGTTCAGAGCCCTTTACAGTTTTAATAATATTTTTAACTTTGAGTCCACAATTTTTATGCGTATCTTTACCAATAATATAAATAGATTCACTACCATCAGTATTATCAACAAGTACATATTGATACTCGAGATTTTTATTAACACAAAGAGCAACATTTGCAATAAGAGTCCATGGAGTAGTAGTCCAAGCAACTAGATAAGTATTATCTTGACCAACAACTTTAAAACGAACATAAATAGATTTAGTATTAACATCTTTGTAGTTTTGTGATTCTTCTGAATTAGATAGAGGTGATTGTAAAGGATAAGAATAAGCAACAACTTTATAGCCTCGATAAATCAGACCTTTGTTGTAGAGTTCGCCAAATCCCCACCAAATACTTTCCATAAAGTTAAGATCCATAGTTTTATAAACATCATTAAAGTTAGTCCATCGACCCATCTTATTATAAACAGGTTCCCAGTCTTTTTCAAATTTAGTAATAGTTTCTTTACAAAAAGCATTAAACTTAGCAATACCAATACTTTCAAGATCATCGATAGACTTAATATCTAATTCACGATTAGCAATACTTTCAATCGGAACACCATGACAATCATATCCTAGCTTATTATTACACTTATAGCCCATCATATGCTTATAGTTAAGATAAGCACTTTTAATAGATCCGATAGCAAGATGCCCCATATGCAACTTTCCAGTTACAAAAGGAGGACCATCCATAAAATCGAAAGTCTTGTTGTTACGTGAGTTATCATAAATGTGATACATGATTAATAGATCTAATGTAGTTATTATTAAGTATATTTAAATAATAATAAATATATGATGAATTAAAATTCAATTTTTTATTAGAATCTAATAGATTTTAATAAAAATTAATAAGAATTATCTTTAATAATTAATAATTAATTATTTTTTGTGTGTTTTCTTAATCCAGTAAAGAGCGCATAAACCACCAAGAATTTGAGCAACAACGTATGTTGTTGTTTGACCAAGAGTTAATTGACCTTGAGCATATTTAACAAGACTTACAGCTGGATTGACATGACCACCTGAAACATTATTCATAAAGAAAATAACAGCTGCAAGAGCTATAGCAATTGGAATAGCTTCACCAGATGCTAATATTACTCCAATAAAAACAAAAGTACCAATAAATTCGGCTACAAATTTAGTAAGATCCATTATAATATATATATATACAAGATAAATAATTTTATATTTTTATATTTTATATGAAAATATATAGTGGAGCAGGTATTTTACCAATAACTTTAATTAATAATAAATACTATTTTATAACATTTAAATTATTAAATAATTTATTATCAGATGCAGGAGGAACTATAGAAAATAAAGATGATGTAATAAATACAGCATGTAGAGAATTATTTGAAGAATCTGCTGGGTTAATTAAATTAGATAAAACTATTATTAAAAATAAATCTATACATATAGATATCAGTTATAAAAATAAATATTATAGATGTTATATAGTTTTTATAGACAATATAAATATTAAAACTTATAATGATAATATTAAAAAATTTAATAAATTTAAATATAATCCATATAGTGAAACAAAAAAATTAAAGTTAATAAATTTATCTTTATTTATTAATTCTAAATTAGATAATAATGTTATTATAGATAAAAAAACAAATAAAAAATATATTTTATCGCCAAGATTAAAAAATATATTTATAGAATTATTTAAAACAAATAATTTAAAAAAAATAAAAAATATATTAAAATTAAATAATCTAGTAAAATTAAATAAAGTAAAAAAAAATATTAAAACATATGAATATTATACAAATAAAAAAATATTTATAAAAAATATAATTATTTATAAAAATTAATATAAAATATATATTATATATGTCTAAAATACTGGAATTATTATCTAGTAATGAAAAGTCTTTACAAGTAGGCGGCGCCAAAGGAAATAAAACAATGTTAATATTTATTATAGCAATAATTTTATTTTTAATGTTATCTTCGGGCGTTTTTTTTATGCAACAACAACAACAACAAGCAGATGCTGCTGTTAAAGCACAAAATGAAGAAAAGGCTGCTGCAGAAGCTAAAGCCGCTGCAGATGCTAAAGCCGTTGCAGATGCTAAAGCCGCCGCAGACGCTAAAGCCGCAGCAGACGCTAAAGCAGCAGCAGACGCTAAAGCAGCAGCAGACGCTAAAGCTGTGCAAGATGCCAGAACTGCTGCAGCTGCCAGAACTGCTGCAGCTGCCAGAACTGCTGCTACAGCAGAAGCAGAATCAAGAGTAAGAACAGAACAAGAATCAGTCGCAAGAGCTGAAGCTGAAGCTGTAGCAGCAGCAAGAGCTGAAGCTGAAGCTGTAGCAGCAGCAAGAGCAAGAGCTGAAGCTGAAGCTGTAGCAGCAGCAAGAGCTGAAGCTGAAGCTGTAGCAGCAGCAAGAGCTGAAGCTGAAGCTGTAGCAAGAAATATAGTTGTAGATGAATTAAAAATAACACCAGGACGTGCAGTAAATTTAACTTATCCTAATGATTATTATTCATATAGTTTACAACATCATAATATTGATTGTAGTAATAATATTTTAAATGGTATGAAACTAGCATCTAATGATAGTGGTTTATCTTATAGATACACATGTGCAAAAACATCTGAATTAGGAACTAATCAATTAAAAAATACAGGAAGTAACGATGCTGGAGGCGGCAATACTATTTTTCTTGATCGTCATGATATAGATTGTAGTAACAATGCACTTCTTTCTAGATTACAATACATTAGAGAACCAAATGGAACTATACGTTATGATTATACATGTAAACCAAAATCAAATCTTAAATGTCGTGATATTTCTACAGACTTAACTTCAGAAATAAATCAATTTAACGTAAAAAGTCTTGAACCATTAAATGTACAATGTAATAATAATGAAGCATTATCTAGAGTAAAACTTGAACGCGATTATGTAGGAAACTATAAATATTTATATAGATGTTGTTCAAATTCAACACCACCCCAACAAGTTGGAGTTTGGACAGATAAAGGTTGTTGGAACGATAATGAAGTTAGAACATTAAGATATAATATTAAAGACCCTGCAACTATTGATGAATGTAAAACTGCTGCTATTAATGCTGGTTATGATGTTATTGGTTTACAATATGGAGATCCTAATAATGATACTAAAGGACAATGTTGGGCTGATAAAATGTCTAATAGTAATTATTCTACATATGGACAACCAACAGGTACATGTAAACAATATGGTACTGCTTATGTTAATCGTATATATACTCTAAACAATAGTACAACACCAAAACAATGGACAAATAAAGGTTGTTATAATGATGCAAATACGAATGGTTCTAGAATTATTCCAGGAAACTGGGCTGATCATGGGGGTATGACTTCAGATAAAGTTATAAATAAATGTAAACAATTAGCTGTTACTCGTGGAGATAATTTAATTGGTGTTCAGGCCGGTTGGGCTTGTTTTACTGGTAAACAATCAAATGTGAATTATGCATCAGCAGGTCAACCCACTACTTGTCCATCAGCTGGTACTGGTACTGGTATGATCAACAATGTTTATACATTACAATAAATAAAATATTAAATTTGATACTAAACAGTATATTTGATTAAAAATAATAATTTTAATCGAATAAATTAATGTGCTTTAGCAACAACCATAACAGATGCACCCATAAGAATAAAAGCAATCATATGTTTTTTAGTAAAAGGTGCTTTAATAGTATATCTATTAAGTATATAAAATATTACTAATTGGAATGCATGAAATATAAGTGCTAAATAACTTTCAGAATAACCTAATATTTCAGAAGATACACCAATACCTGGAATTAAAATTATAAATTCGATAAATGCAATAAACCATAAATATATAATTCTTTTCATCAGTTTTGCTTGAGGAAATAAATATCTTCCACCAAACCATGCAAAAAATTGTGCAATAGAAGCTAGTGCTAAAACAACCCATGGAAATGTATAGGATGGTAAAAATTTATTATAGTGTTTAAGAACACTAGTTAATTCATTTGTTGCATTTGTTTTAATCATTATATAAGATATTTATATAATAATTTTATAATAAAATGAATAATTAGAGACTGCAAGATTTTGTTTCAACATATTTAATACCCATATTTATTTCTTTATCTTTACAGTTATTATTTCTAAAATTTATTGTTTCTCCTGTTTGACAAATATTACATGATGTACATGGGTGCGCTGCTTTATTAATTATGTTATTATTTTCATCAGTCCATTTACATTTTAATTTTTTTTGATAATCAGTCATATTTTCTGATTTATTTCTTAATACCATAAAAATTACTACTATTATAGCTAGAATTATAATAATTTTAGTTGAACCTTTCATATTATATATACTAAATATTTAATAAAAAATTTATTTTATATTAATTTATTTTAAACCAAAAACTGCTTTTGCACTTGCAGTAACAGTATTTGCTGTATTTAAAAGCTGATCTTGTGGAGTTAAATTTTCTCTTTGTTTTTTATTTTTATTCATTTTTGTTAACATATATAATATTATGAGAGCGCCAATTATAATAATAATCGTTTTTGTTGAACACATTAATATATTATAATTTTATATAATAAATTTATTCTATAAAAATATTATATAATAATTATATATTCTATACTTAATGAATAAAATATTAAAATCATTATTTCATAATAATATACATAAAGGAGGAGCTAAAGGTAAAAAAACAATGATATTAATTATAATAGCAATTATTTTATGTTGTTTATTACTATTAGGTGCTGCATTTATATTTCAAATGAATAATATAAAATCAGAAACAAAGACAGAAACAGAGACAGAAACACAAACAGATACTAAATACACGGGTCAAGAAACAGGTAAAGAAATACGTCAAGAAACAAGACAAGAAACGCGACAAGAAACGCGACAAGAAACAAGACAAGAAACAAGACAAGAAACGCGAGAAGAAACAAGACAAGAAACGCGACAAGAAACAAGACAAGAAACAAGACAAGAAACGCGTCAAGAAACAATAACAGCACCAGCGCCAGCACCTGCACCAGCACCAGCACCAGCACCAGCACCAGCGCCAGCACCAGCACCAGCACCAGCACCAGCACCAGCACCAGCACCAGCACCAGCACCAGCACCAACAACAGCACCAACAACAGATCCATCATTAGATTTATTACAATCAACAGATTATGTAAGTTTAAGTGATGCTGATAATTTATTATTAGCAGAATTATATGGAGAATCACAAACACCAACACAAACACAAACCGATCCATCATTAGATTTATTACAATCTACAGAATATGTAAGTTTAGATAATACAGATAATTTATTATTAGCAGAATTATCTGGAGAATTACAAACACAAACACCAACACAAACACCAACACAAACAACAACACAAACAACAACAACAACAGAGCCAACATTTGATTTATTACAATCAACAGACTATGTAAGTTTAGATAATACAGATAATGTATTATTATCAGAATTATCTGGAGAATTACAAACATATACAGAACCAATAAATACAACAAGCACACCATCACCTTATAATAGTTATGGTATTAAAGTAAATGAATATGGTATTCCTGTAAATTCACTTGGAAATCCTATAACTGGTTTAATGATTAATGCAGCAGGTATACTTGTTAATGCACGCGGGCAATCAATTCAACCAGCAAATACTGCATTATCTGCAAGTGGTTATATAGTAGATATATCATCTAATGTAGTTGGTATTATTGATAGAGTAAGACCAACAGAATGGAAATGTGTTTCTGGTAATATTTTTCCAGTAAGACTTAATAATAATAATAACGTAGAATGTTTATCGACAGATGGAATTAATTGTTATAATAATAATGGATGTATAAATAGTTTATATAATTTACCTACAACAATAAATCCATATGAATGTACACAAAATAATTATGATGATCCTAATCACTGGTGTTCTTTATCAAAAACAGCTTATGATACTAAATTAAGACCATGGAAATGTATAAAAACTAATAATGGATATTATGCTCCAGTAAGATTAAATATAAATGATGATACAGAATGTTATGCTAGTGATCAACGAAATTGTAAGTGGAGAACTACATTTAATTTATGTAAAAGTGATTTAGATAATAAAGTAAATATTAAACCATTATCTTGTGGTGATATGCATTTATCACAATGGGGGTCAACAGGTTATAATAGTTCAACTCATTGGTGTAACGCATTAAGACCATTAGTTGCAGATGTAACTAATACACCAATATTATCAGATGTTTCTTTAACAATTCCATCACCACCATAAAATAAATATAAATATATATATATAATAATATATAATGTTTAAATTACAAAAAGGTGGTAATAATGATCCACAACGTAAAAGTGGTAAAGGTAGTAAAAAAATATTAATAATTATTATAATTTTAGTTGTTGTATGTTCATTTATATCAAGTGGTGCATATATGATGCAACAACAACAACAAGCTGCAAAACTTAAAGAAGAAGAGGAAGCAAAAAAAAAAATATAAAAAATATATTATAAATAATATAATTATTTATTTTTTAAAATAGTAATAATTATAATTATTATTATTATTAAAGATAATATAACTATACATAATCTTAATAATGGAGCGTGATCTATTTTTTTAGGTTGTGGTACAACTTCTTGTTCTTGATATATAGAATCAAATAATAAATCTTCTTCTTGTTCTTGTTTAATTTCTTGTTTAATATTATTCATAAATCTTATAAATTATATTTATAATATTATTTACAACAACATAAAATACGTGTTTTAATAAAAGATATTACTTTAGTTTTATTAAATGATAATTTACCATTTATAGCAGAAATTAAACTATCAATAACTACAGGAACTGTATTTTCTATAACAATATTAATAGTATTTTTATCATTTTGTGATATATCTTGACTATTAACTAGTTTACGAATAACACTAATTACAAGCATTTTCTTTTGTGGGCCAGTTAGACTTTTATATTTTTCAACTAATTGGATTAATTCTGTAACAATAGAAATAATATTTGTTACATCAATAGTTTCTGTATGTGTTGATTTAATGTAATTATATAAATGTTCAACGCCATCTATTAATATATTTTCTGGTTTAACTTCTATTGTTTCTTTAACTTCAGATGGTGCAATAATAGCATCATCATTAGTTTTAACTTCTTGTTTAACTTCTTCTCTAACTTCTTCTCTAACTTCTTGTTTGACTTCTTCCATTTATATATTATAATATAATATTTTTAATTTCTTAAACTAAAATCTGTCATAAATATAAAATTATTAAAAAAATCATTACCAAAATATATACATCCTTCTAAACATTCTAATAAATAAGTTTTACATTGTATATTATATCTATCAAAATTATATGGTATAATTTTATTTTCATCACAAAAATAAGTATACACAATATCATCTTCATTAAAAACTAAATTAATATTGTAATCAAAACTAATTAATTTTTTATCTATTATTTTTCTAGTATAATATTTTTCTCTAATATCTAATCTTTCTAAATCATCATTATTTACTTCTATTAAAATACCGTTTGTTATAGAATTAATATCACTTTTAATACCTAAATAAATATTATTGTTTGATATAGACTTTATCCATAATCGTTTAATATTATAAACATTTACTGGAGTATATTTTTTAAAAAAATTATTATTTATTTCTTTATTATATTTTGTATTAATTAATGATCCATATGCAAATAAATATATTGTCATATATATAAAATTAATATTATAAAAATAAAAATAAAATATTAATATATATGTTAACATTTAATAATATACAAAAATTTATTAAAAAAAATAAAGTTATAGTACTATTTTTTATAATATTAGTATTATTTATTATATATTTTTTAAGTGATAAAAAAGAACATTTTGATGTATCTGGTATTACTGCAAATATATCTACATACGAAACTAATACAGATATTTTTCCATTAAATGGAAAAACATATGTTCCTCCAAATTATCAAACATCTAGTGTTATATTATACGATGATTTAATTGTAACACTTGATCCATCGCAAAATTTACAATATATTAATTTAACTCCGACTGGTGCAAGAGGTACATATGTTCCAACTGATAGAACATTACAATGGACATTATCTAATATACAAGCAAAATCACTAATAGGATCTCCTTATATTTTTTATACTATCTCAAATGATGGCTTGTCAGTAATAGGATATAGTAATCTAACAACAACATTTATAACGCCATTTGATTCTACAAAAATAATAGTATCTATTAGAATAATTTCACCACAACAAATTAAATCTGTAAATATTAATATGGTGGGTATATACATATTAGATACTGCAGGACAATTATATTATAAGGGTACTGATTTATCTAATCAATTAGTTAGATATACACAAGATACAAATTATAATAATATATTTTTTGATGCAAATATGACGATTGCAAATAAAATATATATACTTGATAATAATAATAAATTATTATATATACCATTAGAATCTCAATCGACAAATAATATACAAGGTGTACCTACACAAACTATTAAAACTATAACTGGTGGAGATCCTAATGGTTTTTCAAAAGTTGCAATATTAAATAATTTGATGTTTGCAATAGGATTAAATGGAAAATTATATTATAATAATTATATACCAGAATTACAACAAAATATAGGAATATTAAAAGCACAACAAAATGTTAATATATATACAACAATAACTGCATATGGAATTAATAATATAATTAATCTTCAAGAATTTACAACTGATATAACTAATCCTATAATAGATGTATGTATCGTAAATGATTATGTATTTTTTGCAGATAATAATAATTTATACTGTATACCAACATTAATGAATTCAATTATAATGCAGATGAAAGATACACCGATAAATTTTTCAATTAAATACTTCAAATTTTTAGGTATAACTAATAAAATTATTAAACGATTATATAATAATAATAACCATTTAACATTATTATTTACAGATGGCTCTCTGGCATATTTTAAATATGATAGATTACAATCATCGATACAAAATATAATTATAACACCAACACCTACACCAACACCAACACCAACACCTACACCAACACCAACACCTACACCAACACCAACACCAACACCAACACCTACACCAACACCAACACCTACACCAACACCAACACCAACACCAACACCTACACCAACACCTACACCAACACCTACACCTCAAAAAACAGTACAGGAATCATATTTAGATTCAGATTTAGATCCAGATTTTAAAATAGAATCACAAAAATCAGTAACATCAGAATCTTCAGAAAAAATAATACAAGAATTTATGCAACAAAATAAAAGTTTACATAAAACTAAAGAACAACAACAAAATAAACAAGATAAACAAGATAATAATCAATCAACAGCAAATGGAGAAGTTATATTTTTATCATCATCATGTGTATGTCTATTAATGATAATAATTATATTTATGTTAATACCATCAAGAAAAAATAGAAATAAGTATTATCCACCTCCTTCATATTCTCAACAATATCCACCACAATATCCACAACAATATCAACCATATTATTCATGATAATAAAAATAAATAATATAAATAATATAAATTTTATTAATATAATAATATATGAAAACACAAGATATAGTTATAATAATAATAATAATAATAATATTAATTTTATATTTAAAAGATAAAAAAGAATTTATGAATGAATCAGAACCAAATCCATCTAATAATGATTCATCAAATAATAAAGTACCACCAAATAATAAAGTACCACCAAATAATCAACCACCATCATCTGATATGGGACCATTTCCATTTATATCATCTATGACATCATCTTGTCTATCCTTTTTATTCCCAATTATAATTATATATATAGCAACCAGATCAAAAAAAGATAAAGTTGTTTACTATCCACCACAATCACCGTATCCACCACAATCACCGTATCCACCACCGTATCCACGACAATAATATTTTTTAAGTTAATATAATAGAAATATAATTATAATAGAAATATAATTATATAATGAAGGTTCAATTTCACAATTATAATGATCGATTAAGAAAAGCAGCTGATATACTAGCTATCGGTATGTTTTTCTTTTTAGCATATTATCTATACAAAGAAGGATTAATTGGTTTTAGTATATTAATGATCGGTTGTGGTTTAGCTGATATATATTTTTCATATGATGCTATTAAATTACATGGTCTTAAAAATATATTAACTTTATAAAAATTAAAATTTATTTAATTCTGTAAAATAATTTATTTTTGCTTTTAAATTGTCTTGAAATAATAATATTAAAAAGGCAATTGGATAAGGATTTTCCCATTCTCTTAATTTTTTATGTCTAAAACCTACAAAACCTTGAGGAGGACTCCAACCCTTCCATCCATCAAACGCGAAAGGTATAGCTTGTATTATTTGTCTAGTTGCATAAACTGTCATACCTATTATAGCCATTTCTACTAATATTTCAAAAGCCAATTTAAACTTACCTACTTTATTTTTTGGATAATGTTTTTTATTAAATCTAAATACTTTTGATAAAATTCTCGCCGATATATAACCAAAAGCAGAAGCTGATGCAAATAAAAATCCTACATCTATAATTTTAATACCTCTTATAGATACTTCATGTTTCCAATTAGATTTAAATGTACCATATGGATTTGGACTAGCCATTGTATATAATATAGTTTCTTAATTATTATTAATTAGTTCTTTATTTATAATTATAATAATAAATAAATATATATGGTAAACATTGGGAATTTTAATGTTGGTGCCGGAGATGGTATAGTCTTAGGTACAATAAATATAAATAATCTTGATGCAAGTAATGGAGCTTTATTATATTCAAGTGATGGAAAAAGAGTACAGGGGTTAAATAAAGTTAAATTTAATACATTAAGTAACGTAATAGATTTTACTGATATAGGTATTGTAACAACTGGAACAGTAAGTTTTGGTGCAGCATCTTATGCAACAGCTACTATGGGTTATCTACATGTTATTGTTAATGCTGATATTAGTTCTAATCTTACAGTTGATGGTAGTGGTATATTTGGTTTAGGTTTAACTGCAGGCAATATATACACATCTGGATTTGTATACGCATCGGGTAATATAAATACTTCTGGTAGTGTAAATGCATCTGGCAATATAAATACTTCTGGTACTATAAATAGTTCTGGTACTATAACAGGTACTAATTTAGCAACACCTGGAACTGTAAATGCATCTGGTAATATAAATACTTCTGGTACTATAAATAGTTCTGGTACTATAACAGGTACTAATTTAGCAACATCTGGAACTGTAAATGCATCTGGTAATATAAATACTTCTGGTAGTGTAAATGCATCTGGCAATATATCAACATCGGGTAATCTAAACACATCTGGTGTATATATTACAGGTAATATTTCTGGTAGTAGAATAACTGTAAATACAAGTAATACATTTACAGGTTATTTAGCAGGTAATAGTATAACAACTGGTTATGATAATGCTGGATTTGGATTAAATGCATTATTAAGTAATACAATTGGATATTATAATGCAGCTATGGGTTCATATGCATTAATATATAATACATCGGGTATAAATAATACCGCGATGGGATCAGAAACATTAGTACATAATACAACAGGATCTTATAATACTGCTTTAGGACATGCGTCGTTATATATAAATACTACAGGTAATAATAATATAGCATGTGGTGATCAACCATTACGTAATAATACAACAGGAAGTTCTAATATAGCAATAGGTAATGCCGCATTATATGATAGTAGTTTATCTACAGAAAATCTTGCAATAGGTCTTGAAGCATTAAAAACTACTACAACAGGTGCTTATAATGTTGGTATTGGTAATTATGCATTATATGCAAATACTACAGGAAATTATAATATTGGATTAGGTTATCAATCAGGAAAAAATTCAACAAATAATATATCAAATACTATTAATTTAGGTCCAAATACTAAATTAACATCAAATAATTCTGGTATGCTTAAATTTACTGATACAGAAAATAGTACTTATCCGGCAAGTAATGAGTTTTGGTTTGGTGATTCTTCTACTGGTTGGATAAATATTAAAGCTGGTGCTATAACAGGAACGAGTCTTGCAACATCTGGTGCTATAAATGCATCAGGAAATATATCAACATCTGGAACTATAACTTCTTCAGGTGCAATTACAGGATCAAGTATCGAAACATCAGGTGCTATAAATGCATCAGGAAATATAAATACAAGTGGATCATTTTATGCAAATGGTGTTTTAATTACTGGTGCAAATAACTATATGGTAAATATAAATAATATAGCTATTGGTGTAAATGCAATGGCAAATAATGGAACATATAATTTAGCAATTGGAACAAATGCATTAAAAATGAATTCAACTGGAATATCAAACATTGCAATCGGTAATTCTAGTTTACTAACTAATGTAGCAGGCAATAATAATACTGCTATTGGATATGCATGTTTGACATATGCTACTAATAGTAATAATACTGGTTGTGGAAATAGTGTTTTATTTGGTTTATCAACAGGATTAGGTAATAATGGTTTTGGTAGTGTATCACTATATAATACAACTACTGGACAGTATAATTCAGCATATGGAATAGGATCATTGGTTGCAAATTTAACAGGAAGTTATAATACAGCTATTGGTGCATATGCAGGTTTTGCTTCATCAAATAATATATCAAACACTATTAGTATTGGTCCATACGTTAGATTAACATCAAGTAACTCAGGTATGCTTAAATTTACAAATACACAAAATTCAACTTATCCAGCAAGTAACGAGTTTTGGTTTGGTGATTCATCTACTACATGGATTGATATAAAAGCAGGAGCTATAACAGGAACAAGTCTTGCAACATCAGGTACGATAAGCGCTTCAGGTAATATATCAACTTCTGGTACTATAACTAGTTCTGGAGCAATTACTGGTGGAGCTATAACAGGAACAAGTCTTGCAACATCAGGTACGATAAGCGCTTCAGGTAATATATCAACTTCTGGTACTATAACTAGTTCTGGAGCAATTACTGGTGGAGC
>JACCDO011802019.1_pt1 | contig 31804 bp, 29 predicted proteins | sample 7446101 | NCBI WGS metagenome assembly JACCDO01 (sample SAMN15323440, study PRJNA562643) | freshwater metagenome | isolation source: river surface water | place: USA:Blue River Watershed | collected 2017-08-16 | reverse complement strand
TATCGTTTTTAATAATGTTTAATTTTTTATACTTTCCATAAAAATTTATTATTGGTTTAAATATTTTAATCACTAAATTTAAAAATTTAAAACCAATGTTATTTAAAATATATATTAGTTATTAAATAAAATGGAATACAAAAATGAAAATTTAAGTTGCATGATTTGTTATGATAAAATTTTGGATTCTGAACAATATAAAATTAACTGTTGTAAAGCTATTATGTGCAAAGTATGTATTAGTTATCTTGATGATTATAGATGTCCTTTTTGTAGACAAGATATTGAATCTCTAAAATTAGATCCTAAATTTCATGTTTCAAGATCATGTCCAAGTTCTCATTCATTACAAATATTTAATGATTTTCAACCTACTGATAATATATATGTTGAAATTATACGTCATCATAGAAGAAAAGATAGAACTAATCGTATTAATGCACATAATGGTACAATTTCTAGTAGTTATACAAATAAATATAACGGACCTTTTCATGATGCAGCACATCATGAAAAAAATCGCAATTCACTTCAAAATCAAATTAAAGAAGATTTAGATTATTATAATAATGAAAAAAATGGTATTCATACTATATTTTCATCTGAATCATTATATAGTTCCAGTTTATTTGATTCTCAATTAATGAATTCACAATTATTTAATGAAATAACTATTGATGACAATAATGAAAATAATATAGATGATGAATGTATTTTTAAACTTGACGAAGATTCATAAAAAATAATTTTTATTAAAAATTATTTTTTATATTAATATTTAAAATTATTCAGCTTTAGGTTCTTCAACTTTAGTTTCTTCAGCTTTAGGTTCTTCAGCTTTAGTTTCTTTAGTTTCTTCAACTTTAGGTTCTTCAACTTTAGTTTCTTCAGCTTTAGTTTCTTTAGTTTCTTCAACTTTAGGTTCTTCAGCTTTAGTTTCTTTAGTTTCTTCAACTTTAGGTTCTTCAACTTTAGTTTCTTCAGCTTTAGTTGCTTCTTTATTAAGTAAAGGTTCATCTTTAATTGCTTTATCAATAAAATTTATGATTTTATTTGGTTCATTAGTTTTTTTACTTCTAATAAAATTAAAAAATGGTAAACAACAAGAACATTTATTTGCAATTTCTTCATCATTAACAATTACATTAATGTCTGTTAAAATATCAATTGCATTATTGGCTAAAACAAGAGTATCAACATATGTTTTATTGGTTTCATTTAAGACATTAATAATTTTTTCTGTTGGTAAATCAGTAATTATTTTTGTTGCCGATAAAATACTGAGAATTAGTAGAATTAAAAACAATAACATATTTATAATAAAAACTTTAATATCAGATGTTACTAAACCTAAAGTAAAATTTTTTATTAATTTTGTTAATCCATGAATATTTTTAATGACCATAATTAGAATTTCATCATTAGTAATTTTACCGTCAATATTTGCTTGAGTCATGTCTTGAATACATGTGTTTAAAATATTAATAAAATCTTCACGATTATGATCAATAAACATTGCGATAATATCTTGATTTTTGCCGTTATTTATAAATGTTAATAAATCAGTAATAAGTTGATTATTAGAAGATTCTTTTAAAATAGTATTAATAAAAGAATTGACAGATTCAAAAGATATAACTAAATTATTATTTAATACGATGTTAGATACAACAACTTTTAACTTTTCAGAATTCATAATATATATATATATATATTATAAATTATAAAAATAGATAAAAATAAACTAAAAAACTTAATATAAAGATTTATAAATTATTGTATAATAATGGAAGAAAATAGTAACTATTTATTGAATTACAAACATAAAATAGAACGTATGTTATTGTTACATAATAAAAAATTTGATGATATGTTAGAAAGTAAAACAAAAAAACAATTATTTATATTAAATGATGAAGATGTAAATGACATATTATCAAATGAAGAATATGAAACTGGTATATATGGTTTTATTAATTATCAGATAGATTTAAAAATAGATAAGTTATTAGATAGAAGTTATACATTTTATAATAAGGCAAGTGTAATAAAAAAAGTATTAGATATAAAAAACAATAATTTAACAGAAGAAGGTAATAAAAATAATTATGGATTTTTACAGTTATATGAGAAAACAGAAAATGAAATAAAAAATATTAAGCAATATTATTTGCTAAAAAATGGAAATATTAATTATTTAAATAATTCAGATAATAAATCAATTATATTAAAAGATTTACCGGATGAATATATTATTACAAAAATTTATAAATTTATAAATGATAAAATAATGTTATTAACAGTTATGACAAAAAAAGACTACTATATTGAAGATAATGATAATATTGAATATGTAAAATATTTTAATATTGTTAAACAAATGTGTGGAACAAATGAAAAGGCTTTAAAATACTTATTGGATTTTGATAGTATATATAGATATAGAAAAATAATAAATAAAGATAATAATAATGGAAATATGGATATAGATGATGTGTTAGACTTTAATTTTAGTAAATATATAGATAATATAAAAATAAACAACAAATATGAAAGTAAGGAATATGAAAACATATTATTAAATAATTTAAACGCAGATATAGATGATATAAATAATGATATAAATGAAAAATATAATATTGCAGAATTAAAAGATACATTTAAAATATTATTTGAGATATTATTTAGAATGTATATTGAAATATCAAATAACAGTTTAAATGAACAAGTAAATGTAAGTGGTACTAGAGGTATATCATATTGTTTAAGTAAAAAATTAGTATCATATATTCCAATAAATATGAACGGGATATATAGTCAATATACAAGTAAAATATTAATAGATAGACATTGGAAAAGATTATTAAATTATGGAGATACGAATATATGTATAGATTCAAAAGAAATTATAAATACATGTTTTAGTATGTTAAAAACGATGACATTAAGGAATATTTTAGAATTTGTGGAAGAAATGATAGAATTAAGAAAAAGTTATTAATTATGGTATAAAAAAAGTTGATAATATAAATTATTATATTAATATTAATAAGTATGTATTATTAATATAATAAAAATGTCACAATATGGTAAATTAAACATAAATGGATTTGTTGATTATTTAAAAGAGATTCATTATCCAAATAAGATAATAATTAGTTCATCAAATAATCCAAATAAAATTGATGAAATATTAATAGATAAAAATGTATTATTAAGTAAATTTTCTGACAATAAAATAAAAAATCACTGGACATCAGATAAAATATCATTAGATAATTTCATTGACTTTTTAGTCAATCATTCAAATGAAAAAACAAATACAAAAGGAAAATATCATGAATATATGGATTACCATAAAGTATTGTACAATTTATTTGATAAAACAAATAAACGCCAAATATTTCCTGATTATAGTTTATTAACAGATATTAATATAAGAACTAAAATAGAACCAAAACGTGTTGAATATTATATGGCATATTGGATTATGGAAAAAATTAAATCAGATCCATATATTGGGGAATTTTATAATATTATAAATCCATCATTTCAAAAATATTTATCTGAAAATGATCAAAGATTTTACGATATAGTATTTGATAGTCTTAATATAGTTATAGAAATTCAAGAAGACAGTTCAAATCATTTAGATAATTCAAATGATATATTAAAGGAGTCGTTAGCCAAATTTAGGGGTAAAAGAATTTATTATTGTAAAATTGCTGGTTATAAAGATCGTCATGAATTATATTTATTGGAATTTTGGAAAGATTTATATAATGGTATATTAGCAGGATTATTTAGCAATTCAAATTGTAGACGTAAATATGTATTATTACGTTTTAAACAATTATTAAATGAAGAATATAAAAAATATAATAATGAATTAAAAATATATTCGAAGGTTTTACAATATAATGAAAAATGTGAATGTATAAAACGTCAAATGCAAAAAATAAAAGATACCATTAAAAACAGTAATGATAAGGCAATAATGGAAATATTTAAGTGGAAAGATATTAGTGATAAAAGTATTTCTACAGGAAGAACCCGTTATACAATTCCCATTCAAGAAATTGCTAGAATGATACTTGGAGAAAACAAACTTGAAGACTTAATTATAGACTTAAAAAAAAATTATTATTGTTATGAATATGATGATGAAATGTATTTAGATTGGGAAACAATGATGAAAATAGTAACAGTATCAAATGCAGTATCTAATAATCATAAAGATTATTTAATGACATATTTATTATATGTTCAAAGAATTTATGAAGAAATGTTTGAACTAAAAGAAGAAGATACAAGTATTCGTAAAAAAAATGATGATACTATTGCTATTATATCTGAAAAACATATTGAAGATAAAATAGAATCTAAACATAAACCACGAATTAAAGATTTAGAAAATAAATGTCTTTCAATGGAAATTGAGTTAGATGAATATAAAAAAGGAGTACAGAGACTACTTAAATTAACTGATCAACTTCATAATTGTATATATTCTAAAGCCAGTAATAAAAAAGAGGTTAAATTAAAACAAGAAGCAGAATTAATTATTAATGGATTAAAAGAAAAATACGAAAATTTTAAAAATGAGATATTAACAGTTAATAAGACAATAGGTGAGAGTATATTTTATGAAATTCCAGAATTTCCTATTATATATACTGGTATACCAGAACACAGTATTAAATTTGCAGAATTTGAAGCTATATGTAATTCATATAATATTTCTAAACGTATTCGTGATTCTGTAATTGATAGACTATTTTGTTGTAAATCATCAAAACCATCAGTTATTAGTTATATATTATTTAAAAATGATCCTAAATTACAAGATACTAATGATGATATAGATTTATTTGACTCCGATAATGATTCTATTTTTGATGATGGATCTTATCATAATTCTGAATCAGAAGATAGTATGGACATTAATGATGACAATGATGAAGAAACAGAATTAAAAATAAATAAAATATCAGTAAATTTAATTGACAGTAATGAAATAGAAATATCAAATAAAGGAAAAGAAAAAGTAAAATCAAAAAAATCTGTACTTGCTGATTTAGATGGTTGGTAAGAATATATTATAAACAATAATTTTATTTATTTTATGAAATAACAACTTTAGATTTTTTAATTGAATAAATACTGTATAAAATAAGAAGAGTTTTATAGATATTATTACCTAAAATTGTTGATCTTGTAGTATAAATTACATCATTATCATTACTTATCATATATATTAAATAAAACATATAAATTGGTATTATAATTAACAATAAATTATTAAGACCAAGAATAAAATCATCAATAGATTTATTCTGTGTATCAGATAATGTAATATTAAAATAAAATAATATAGAGTCTAAATAATTACATAAACTCGATAAGCCTGTTATTATTAAAATTAGATAAACAAAGAAATCATCATATGTTAATTTTGGATTTATATATTTATATATTGGATTAGTCATTATATATTAACTTAGAAATTATTATTTATTTTTGTATGCCGATGGCATTTATGCCTGAGCAGCTCAAAGAGCTTACTTTTGTAAACGTTTTTTTATTTTTGCAATTTTAATTAAAAAGTCATCATAAAATATACCATTTATACCAGTTATTAATATTTTTTCACTTACTAGATTAATTAGTTTTTCAACATCTTTTAATTTAAAATGATGTGTATTAATATCATTTTCATTATAATTTAACATAAATGACCATGAATCATGAATAGATGTATTAATATCTCCTTTGTCATTAATTATGTATATTATTATTTTAATTGAAAATACCCAATCGGATGGAACAAATTTTTTTTTAGAATTAAATATTAGAGATATATGTGCTAATTTATTATTTTTATATTTTTGCAAATTTTTTTTAAATTTATTTTGTAGTTCATTTAATGGTTTTTTTATTATTTTAAAAGAGTTTAAGCCTTCTGGTGGAATTAACACAAAAAAACTAGATAATTTTTTTTCATTAATTGATGATTTTAAAATATTTAGATAATCTTCCATAATATAGAATTTCTAATTAAATTTTTATGAAAAAAAAATAATTCTATATTATATACTATAGTATGAGTAATTATTACGAAAAATATTTAAAATATAAAAGTAAATATTTAGAACTAAAAAATCAATATGGTAGTGCTTCAGAAGCTAATGCAGCTGAAGTAAATACTTGTTCTATTTGTTTAGAAATAATTAACGGTGATGGTATTACATTACATTGTACTCATCAATTTCATCGTCAATGTCTATTGGATGCTTATAATAGTCCTAGTCATCATATAAATTGTGCATATTGTAGAACACCATATAATGAAACTGACTTTACACAACTTGGTATTGATCTAGCTCATGTTCATGAATATGTAGATCCAGAAGTAGCAAAAAAAGCAGCTGAAGATCTTGCTGATATGGAATTACATTTCGCTGCTAATAGAGGAAGTATGAGAGATAGAATGGCAGCTTTTGATCGTATAGAAAATAATCGCGCAATTGATGGTATTATTGGTAGATATGGATCAATTTTAGGTGCATTAAGACAGTATAATGAATCTAGTAGTCGAAAACAAGAAGAACCTAAAAAAGCGATTATGGCATTATTAAAACATAATCCTGCATTGGCAAATTATATAGATCCAGAATCTGGACGTCATATTTTGTCATTTATTGATGATTTTGAAATGGGAATCATATTAATAAATGCTGGAGCAAATCGTAATTATGTTGATAATGCTATGCGAAAACCATTATCATATATTGATCGAAAACTACGTAAAAGAATACGTACTAGTGGACTTTAAAATAAAAGTATATAAAATAATTTATAATATTTATTTTATATATTATAAATTATTTTATGAGTAATTATCACGAAAAATATTTAAAATACAAAAATAAATATATCGAATTAAAAAATCAATATGGTAGTGCTGCTGAAGCCAAAAGATAAGTTCATGATTGTCCAATTTGTTAAGAAAGAATCCGTGATAATGAATGTACTTTACACTGTACACATATATTTCATAGAGAATGTTTACTGGCTGCTTATAATAGTGAATATAGACATGTAACTTGTGGTTTATGTAGAGCACCATATACATTAGAGGATCGTACTTGTATTGGTATTCCTATAGTTGATCCTAAAGCAGATCCTAACTATATAGATCCTATTGTTGCAGCACAAGCAAGAGAAGATGCTGAAGATTTAAGACTTATTCAATTAGCAAATCGTGAACCCAGATATTTTGGTTATGTAGAAGCAATTAGAAATTACGGAAATATTATGAATGCATTAAATAGAAATAATGCTGTTACATTATCATTAGATGCTGAAGAAGCTAATAATAATGACAATGATGAAGCTGTAAGTATGACATTAGATTTAGATGCACCAGTTGATATACATGCAAGAATGCCATTATCATATGTTGAAAATATTGAGCTCCATAGAGAATTAATGCGTTTTAATAGACCAAGACCATCTAGAATAAATAAACAAAAAGTATCAAGTAGTGTACGTAAATAAGATTATTTATATATAAAATTTTAAATTAAAATATAATTTTATTTGTAATATAAATAAAATTATATAAATATCTAACCAATAATAATGAGTACAATTGAAAAATATATAAAAGTAATAGATTCAAATGAATTTCATTACAGAGGTAATATTATAAAAAAAAATAATCAGTTTAATTATTTTAATTTTGAATATAAATATGAATGTTTTAACAAACATAAAACAAAAGATGGTTATATGTATGTAGGACCATTAGATTCAGCATTAATATATGGTGACAAAATCACAATATTTGTTAATATAGAAAAAATAAATTTATTAAACTTATCACTAAGCAATACAAAAAATATAAAAATTTATTTAAATAAGCTTTCAAAAATAAATAAATTTTTGGCATTTTTAATGGAATTTATTTACGGAATGTATGATAATATATATAATATTAATACATATGATCTAACTATTGATGAAATAGCTGACATAACTATTGCTTTTTTTGAACAATATAATGAAGAAAAATACAGAAAAATAAATGATATAAAATTATCAGGTGTATTAATATTATTATTGTTATTCTATGGTTTAGGATATATATTTAAAAATAAAGAAAATTATGAAATATCAGTAAATAAAGTATTCAATAAAATACCAATTATATTTAAAATTAACTTTGATTTTGAAAAAAAGAAAATTATATTTTATAAAAATAATAAATATCATAAAATATTCTTTTTTAATGAACAAATGTTTGAACCAAAAAGATTATCATATTTTTATTTAGACATAATGTTTATTATGATGTTTAATAAAAAATATAAAAAAATAAAAATATCTAATAATAAATATTTAATAAATGGAATATTTGCAGATGATGAATTTACAAGTAGTGGAATGTGTTATTTTACTATGGAAATATTATTATTATTAAATATTGAAAACCAAGGAGATACTTGTATAGTGTCAGATTATATCTTATTTAATAATTTTGATATTATACCTAAATATTTACTTATATTAAATAATGAATCAAATGATCAAAAATACTATTTACAACGTATAAATAATAAATGTAGTAGTATAGATAATTTTAGTTTTGTTAAATTAGATGATTATGTTTCTTTTAAATCATTAAAGGAATTAAAAAATTTTGTAAAAAAATTGAAAATTTAATTTTACATTAAAATTAATATATAACAATCTAATAAAATGAATGTCGCAAATAACGCACACTAATATTCTTGGTGCCTGGATTGGTCCTGAAGATTTAATTAATGAATATAAAGAATTTTGTCTTATATATTTTGAAAAGTTTTATAATTTAGATGAATTATCATGTTTAACTAATTCACCTAAATTATTTAAGATAAATACAGATAAATTTAATCATATGATAAGATATGGTTTAAAATATTATTTTGATTATTTACCTAAATATATTGGCAATTATTCCGTTATGAAGGATACAACAATTGGTAAACTTCATTTTGGAGTAACAGATGGAGGAATAATTAGTGGTATACCATATTTTGGTTCAAATTTACCGATTGATATTATACAAAAACTATATAATAAAGTTTTTTCAAAATTAAGAGTATCAAATGTTGACGAAGAAAAAGAACAAAATATATTAAATTGGTACAAAGATAATATTAAAATAGAAATTACAAAATTAGAAATAGATGGTTCATTATTGGATAACGAACATATTAAGCGTTTAGAAAAGTTAAAGTTAATATATAATCGTTTAGTAAAACAATGGGATGAATATAATGAAAAATATAAATTGTTTTACTGTAAATTACAAAAATATAATCGGAAATTAATACTTTTAATTAATGATTATGATATTAGATTAGAATTAATTGATTATATTATTAATGTTTCTAAAGAAAGAGAATATCATGATTTTGAATTTCAAAGATCAATTATTAAATTACAATCAGATGATTATATTGATTGTAATATTACAATTGATACAATAGATGATATTGCATTTGATTATAATAATCCAATAACATGGTTAATATTATTTAAGGACTATAAGTTAAATGAAATTAGAAAAACAAAACCAAGAGCACCAGCAGAGAGAGTAAATGATTTTAATTATTCATTATATTTGCAAAATGTATCAAATATAAGAAATTTTTTAATAAGTCAAAAATGTAATTTTTTCAAGATTACATTTTTGATTCCCTGTAACTCTGAATATGTAATTGAATATTCAGATAAATATGGTAAATGGCATAAAAAGATGCGTTTAATAAATAAATCTGGGCCATATACTAACTTTATGTAAATATAATTATAAAAGTTTGAATTTTTAATTGTTTTATTTTCATTTAATAAAAAAATCATATATATAATTAAAATATTAGATTTATTAAATGGAAATAAATTTACATCAAGAAATAATAAAATTATTAATTAATACTTTACATAACTGTAATAATTCAATAACAGTTATATGTTCTGAAGAAGAAACCGATAACTTTAAATTAAATAGTAATTTAACTGTTAAATTTAAAAAATTAACAGTTGTTAATTTTTTATTAATAACAGTTACTGAAAAACAAGAAACAAAAATTATATCAAAACATGAAGATTTATGTTTTAAAATATATGATGAATATTTATTAACAGGTAAAATAACAAAAATTATAAATTTTATAAAAAATATGATTAATAATTTTACTATTATTAATAAATATTTTGATTTAGAAAAAACATATGATATTGAAAAAATAAAATTTAAAAAAATCAATAGTAAATTACTTTTGAAAACAAATAATATTGATATAGTAATAGATAATAAATATTATAATTTTAAAAATGTGTTAGAACTTATATCAGATAAAGATTTATCAAAATATAAAAACTATTATATAAAATTTTTTTATGAGAAAATATTGAAAAAAATAAATTAATTAAGTTATTAATACTATTTAATTAGCAATGGAAATCAATATATTATTAAAAACATTTTTAAATCTTTCAAAATTTAACTATTTTGGCAATAAAACATGTAATAACTGTTTAAACAGTTATAAATATTTTATAAAAAACCAACATGAATTATATGATATTATTAATAAAACAGAATCATATTACATATTAAATAATCTAATTGGTAATAAACATATTCTGGAAAAAAAACTAAAAAACACAAAATTATTTACACATTTAATTGGTGAACCACATTATAAATCAAAAAGTATTATTGGTTATCATTTTAATGAACAATTATTTTTAGATAAAAATAATGGATTATTAAAATTAAATGATATTGAACATTATGATTTTTTACATAAGGCAACAATAAATAAACAAATAGACGAAAAAATTTATTCAAAAAAAAATGTTAGTTTTTTAGATTTAGATTTTACAACATATATTTGTTTTGCAACTTATTGTGATATTAATAATTTACATGGTACAAGATTATCATTTAATAATGATAAAACAATAATTTGTCCAAAGGAAGGATCAGATATTATAACTTTTTTTATTAAATAAAAATTGATTAAAATAATTATTATTATAAATATTAATAGTTAATTTAAATAAATGGTAGCCATAAATATACCTGCATATAAATCACCTAAACCACCAAATAATCCTAAAAATATTTTTATAACTATTTTAATGTTGTCATCAGCTTATTTTATTAATAAGCGAAAAAAATTATTTTGATGTAAAATCTAAATAATATTTTAAATCATCAAATTTGTAAATTTTATAAAATGAAATATTCAAAGGTAAAAGCTTAGTTTCACATGCTATTTTAAGTATATCATTAGACAAATCTATATTATGAACATCAATAGATGAATCAATATCTAATTCAAAAATTTTAGTTGTTTTATCGAAATCATATAATGTAACAATATAATCTACATTAAAATTAGATTGATTAGATGTTGTTTCCATTTATTATAATAAATTATATATAGTTAAATATGTAACTATATATAATTTCAATTTATTTATTTCAATAAAATAAATGGTACAATATAACCTATTATAATTCCAAATAATACATCTGTAATATGATGTTTATTATCTTTTATTCTTGATTCAGTACAAATAGAACCATAAATTAAATTAAATATAATAATAAAAATGGATAATGAATAATCAAGCGTATTAAGTTGGTCTTTATTATTTAAAAACATAAATGATAAAATAGTTAAAGTTGCAAATGATGTTGATGCATGACCTGAAATAAAAGACTTATAACCATCATATAATAAGTCTGATAAATATGGATTATTAATTTTATGTAAAACATGTTGTTCTTCTTCGGTAACATTATTTTTTATAAATTTAATACGATCAACAATATCAGGTCGTGGTCTGAGCATAATAATTTTAATAAATTGTGTAATTAAATCATTAATTAAAAATGCGATAATATATGTGTGTAGATTATCATTATTTTTAGAAGTTATATTATACATTATAAAAAGACATATTAAATTAGGAATAACAAGATGTGAAATTAATGGAAAAGATTCATTTTTAACAAAATGTGTAGAATGATTATAATTACAACATCTTGTAATATATTTATTACTAATATAATTATATATTATTTTATTTTTTCTGTCTGGTTTTATATGGTAAAATATAAAATAAACAACTACGATAACAGTGTATATAATTAAAAAATTATTATTTATATAATTTTTTATCATAACATATAATTTAAAATATTTTTATTCTTTTGTTGAAGTAATTAGTTAATTAAATTATTCATATATAAATTAGAGAAATCATTTGGGAATAGAGTTATTCCATTAATATAAACCTTTCCAGTTACATTTGATATACCAGAACATATACCCCATGAATAATTATCAGCATCATTACTATCTAATTGTTTGCCAAAATTAAATGATATTTGACCACTTGTATTTTCAATATAATATTGTGTTTGATATATAGGTTTATTTTGTTTATCAATTAATCTCAAAACATTATATTTATAAGCTAAACATATTGATAAATAAATTTTATGCATCATATCCATATCATCTAATTTAATTGTGTCAGGTATTAATTTATATTTTAAGTTAATGTCATCTAAATCTTTATCTTTTATTCTATCTAAAACTTTTGAAAAAGTTTTTTTGATTTCATTCGCTTTTTCAAATACCGGAAGATTTAATAATTCTAATTTATTTTGCATTTCATAATAATTTGTTAAAATATTATAAACAAATAAATGTTCAGAATAATAATATGTTACAGCATCTGGAAAGTTACTATTAATAAATTGTATTTTATCTTGTGGCATAGTATTTGGTGGAAATTTAATTAAGTTATCTATTTTATAGTCCATTGCAGCTATAATAGATACCATTGAATAAATCATTGGTAGACTTAATAATCTACCATAAAATGCCAATAGTGATAATTCTAATGGATATCCACTTAAATCATTTATAATTTTACCTAATCTACTTAAACATCCTTGGTATTTATCCCATTTATTATAATCTAACATTTGTTTCCATGGTATTAATTTAAATGGAACATGAGTTTGTGTCATTTCATTTTCTGTTTTTTCATATATACTTTTTTCAGATTCAGACTCTAATTCTGAGTCAGATTCAGAATCATATATAATAGCGGAATCTTCAGATCCACCATTTAATTCCAAAAAATGATTAATACTAGATTTAATGATATTTCTATTAGATTTATTAATTATTACCTTACGTTTATTATTTAAAGAACCACCAGATATTTCTAAATCAACTATTTTAATAAGATTATTAAAATGCAAAAAACGTAAAGATGAAATTAATTGCCATGGACTAACTGGTGTAATTAAACTTTTTGCTAAATTAATAGCATCTGATAAATATAATTTATATTTTATAAATGACAAAATATGATCATTTAAATTAGCTAAAGCAATATTTGGTTTAGGAAAATCATCAAATTCAGAAAATTTTTTTTCAGTATATAAATGATAACATACACCTGGTTGAGTTCTTCCAGCTCTACCCATACGTTGTTTAACTTGTGCTTTAGTTGTAAATTTTTTATCTAGAATTGTCATATTTTTTTGATAATTAAAATAACTTAATAATTCTAAACCACTGTCTAATACATAAATTATACCATCTAATGTAATAGATGATTCTGCTACATTTGTTGCAAAAATTATTTTACGTTTATATTTAGAAGATAATGATTTATATTTATCTTTATCAACTGCTAATTCACGATTATCGTCAGTCATCTTACCATAAACCTCTGCACAATAATATGAATCACATACATCAGTAATTTTCATTTGTTTAGGACATAACATTTTTAGTTTAGAACATCCTATTTCTGTTTCTCTTTGTGTTGTTACAAACATTAAAATATCTCCAGAATCTGTTTTTTCCAATAAATCAAGGATAATAGAAATACCTATGTCTAAAAAATTAAAAGTATTTATTTTATCATTTGGTTGCATATATATACTCTCTATTGGATAATTTGATTTTCCACTTATTTCAACTTTACCAAATGTTATACCGTCTTTTTCATAGAAATTTTTAAAAATTTCTGGATCAATAGTTGCACTCATAATAATAACTTTAAATTCTGGACGTTCTTTAACTATATTTTTTAAAAAATATAATAATAGATCGATTGGAACTTGACGTTCATGTGCTTCATCAATAATAACACCTTGATATTCAGACAATAATGTATCACCTTTTAAGATTTGTGCTAATAATAACCCATCAGTAGAATATAATAATTTAGTTTTATCACTAGACATATTTTCAGGTGCACCACGAAATTTATATCCAACATAAGAACCTAATAAAACATCTAAAGTTTTTGCACTATAATCAGCATTATATATAGTAGTTAAAACTTTAGGATTAGTTACAACAATTTTACCCGTAAAATTGTTTTCTGTTTTTTTATTATTTAGCATAAAATATTTTAATAAAAATTTTGGTATTAATACTGTTTTACCTGATCCAGTTCCTGATATTACTAATGTTACTTGATTATTTTCAATACTGTTAAAAAAATTAAATATTTGATCTTTGTTTATATATAGAGGTAATGATGACCATGCTTTAGCTAATTCAATATATTCAGCTGAATAAGGTTCATTATTTAAAAAATTTGGTAATGTTGCATTCATATCAAGAGGGTCATCTAGAGATAAACCTTCAATAGATACTTTAGATTTATTTTTTTTACTCATAATTAAGTATTTATTATATTTTACGTAGAAAATAATAAAAAAATAAATTATTTAACAGGTTTAAAACTATATACTCTTAATACTTTATCTTAAATTAATTAATATAAATTTACATATTTTTACATTTAATAAAAAATATTAACATAATAATTACATCTATATTTTTATTGATTATTATAAAAACTATTAATAATAAATAAAAATATAACCTAATGTAAATATAATGATATTATCTATAGATGAAATAACAAATATAATAAATGAAGATTATTATATTAATGATTCAATAAAAAACACATGGTCAACATTTATAAATCATATTACAAATTATAATGATTTAAAAAAGAAAGCAATACGATCCTATCAAAAATTATTATTGATAGATTTTTATAGATATTCAAATAATATAGTATTTGAAATGTATAAAAAGATAAATTTATTAAGTCTTGTAAATAAAAAATTAGAATTACAAATTAAAAATGATGTTTATGAATTAATTGATAATTATCTTAAAATAAATTATAATGGAATTAATAATATAAACTAATGAGTTATAATTCTACAGTTGATTTAAATAGTTTAGATTTATATAATAATCTTAAATATGATCAAAATCCATTATATGAAAAGTCATTGAGAAATATAAAATATTTACCATATGATGATTCTGGAAATATTACAAATAAACTAGTTGATGATTTTAATGCGATGATTGTTCGTAAAGATACAGGATATTATGAAAAATCAAGAAGTAAAAAAAATTATATAATGGAAAATTCTAATATATTACAAAGTTACAGAAATGAACTTTTTGATTATATTAATATGTATTACTCTTGGATAAATAAATTAGATGACCTAGAAAAATCAGGTATTAAATCATCTAAATATGATGAATATAGATATATTATTATAAATTATAGTATACCAGAAATAATAAGATTAAATAAAATAATACATAATAAATTAAGTATACCTGATGATGTTAAGTATGAATTTTATGAAAAACCTAAATATAGAAATTATTTATATATTTGTTTATTTTTGATATTGATTATAATAGCAATATTAATAACAAACTCTAAAAATTATTATAGTAAAAATTAATTTTAATCTATTTATTTTTCTGCTATAAATAATCTATAGATTACAAAACCAACTATAATAAAAATTATTATATTAAATAATGAATCTTCTTTTTCATTATTTTCATTTTTTTCATTTAATACAACGACTGGTTCTGCTGTTGTATTAATGGCTGTAATTACTGATGTTGCAACTGATTCTGTTTTAGTTTGAACAGGAACTTCAGCAGTAACATTAACTACTGGTTTTTGATCATCAGAAGTTGATGTATTAACAGTAACTTTTTCTGGAATTGTATTTGATTGTTTTGCAATAGTTCCAACGATAGCAGCTGCAACCGCTTTAGTATCAGTATTACATTTATCGCAAACAGCTTCAACAGCTATTTGTTTGTTACCATTATTAAGTTCTTTATCGGTTACTTGAGCAGATACGACGACATTATTATTAGTTTGATTAACTGGGGAAAAATGTTCTGTAATAGATTTTCCTAAAGCATTGCCAAAAGTATTTAATAAATTTTTTCTAATTACAGAATCCATCTTTATTTCATTTAAATTACCATTTAAGTATGATACATTATCTCTAACATATTTTTTTGGATATTGAGTAAAATGTTCTGGTAATTTATTTTGTGCAATATTTTGAGTTATATTTTTTTCTATTTTATTTGCCATATTTGAATGCATTGCTTTAATTAAAGGTCCCATTTTATTTAATCTAATAGTATAACCGTTATTATCTTCAAAACCTTCAATTGCTTGTTTAAAAGTTTCAACTAATTTATTGGTTAATTTTTCATTTTTCTCATTTACTACTTGATTGATAATTTCTGATGATGGTAAAACAGTAACTGTTCCTGATTGATCATTAACTTGAATATTACTATTATTTATAATATCTGCCATTTTATTTGAAACATTATTTAGTTCTGATTTGATTTCTGGTGTTCTTGTAATAAATTCTGCTGCAAGCATTTCATTATTAATATTATCTGTTTCTGCCATAACTTCTGATACAACGTTAATAATAACTTCTTCTTTTCTTTCTTGAGGTATTTCAACATTTAAATTATTTGATACTGCTTGAGCAATTAGACTTGCTGTACTTTCTTTGTTATTTATAATTGATGGATTTGTTGCAATGGATTTTTCTATATCTTCAGCAGTTTTAGATGATATTAAATTTTTAATTTGACTTGCAAATTCTGGTGGAATACCATGTTCATCAACTATTTTACCTACTTCATTTTCTACTTTTTTTTGTGTTAAAGTTGTTACAACTTCAGTAATTAATTCATTTTTAATTCCATGGATATCTTCTTGTTCAACTTCTTGTTGAATTTCTTGTTGAATTTCTTGTTCTTGAGGAATAAATGAATTAGATTGTATTTGGTTTAAAGCAGTGCCGATTGAAATACTTTGTATAGAAGGTACAACTGGTACACTAGTTTCACTTTCTTGAGATATAGTACCAAAAGCATTTAAAATTTTAGTAAAAGCAGGTTCATGTTCTTTATTATTAGCTAAAACTACATGTTCACTAGATAATTGATTATTTACTATACCTATAACAGGTGATGCGGAAACTGATTCTACTGCGACATTAGATGTACTAGGTAAATTAACTGAATTTAAGTTATTAGAAACAGTAGTTGGTGGTAAATTAACAACTACGTCGTTAAAAACTTGTGGTAATGTATTAGAACATACACATTCATAACCTGAATAACTATAACTATTATTTATGTCAAAATAAGAACTTTTTTTACTCATAATTTATAAATATATAAATCATAAAGAAAATAATTATAATTATAATTATTTTCTTAATAAAATCATTTTATTTAATTGTAATTATGTATTTTTGATAATTGAACAATTGTTCTATGGGAATTTTCAATTGAAACAATTAATTTATCAAAAAATGCTATTACATCTGCAATTTGGTTATTTATAGATAAATTATTGTTATTGTTTAAAATATCACCAACAAAGTCTCTGCAAATATCTGTATCATTAAATGCATTTACTACAGTATTTGAATGAGGATATTTATAAGTAATTGGACTAATTATATCATAACAAGTATCTTTATCATTATTTCTTTTATCACATAATAAACCACTTACACTTACTGGTTCGGAAAATTTAATTTGTAAACCAAAATCTGGAATTTGATATAATATTATACCTGGTATATAACTAATTAAGGTTTTGTTAGTTGTACCCATATTACTTGGATGCACAAAAGTTAATTCGGAACTTCTTGCACTATATAAATTTTTAATATTAGGTTTAGAATCAGAATATTTTGGATATTCAAAATTAATTATTGGTTTACCATCTACAGATTGATTTAATGAAGCAACAATAGTAGTTATCATTAATTGAATGTGAGTAATATATTCTAATTTAAGGCCTTCTAATTCACAATCACTAATATCATTTTGTAATTTTGTTTCGATATTAACACAATCTTTAACAAAATTTAACAATGCTAATTTTGCGCCAGAATATGCATTTCTTAAAGCAACTGCTTTATTTAAAGAGTATGATAATGTGTCAGTGTCTGATGGTTTTGCTAATATGTCATTAATATTTAATGGCTTTAAGTAATTTAAATTGGAACTCATAATATATATATATAATAATATATATATTAAAAAAAAATATATATATAAAAATATTTTTTGAATTATATTAGGTAATAAAAATTAATCAAATCTGAATTAATATAATCTGACAGTTTTTTATTTGTTTTTTTTGAAAATCTAAATTTCGAATATTTATTTACTGTATTTTTCTCATGACATATCATTATTATTGTTTTTTCTGGATTTAATTGTGATATTTTTATGTTTTTTATAAAATCAGTTTCTTCACTTTTTGTTAATAAATTATTATAATTATTAATTTCAAGTACTGATCTTTTATAACAAAATGTTCCATTTGTCGCATGATTTAAACCGAATGGACCAAATTTATATATAAAATCATCATTTATACCGCAAAAATAACTGTTTAATTCCGAATTTCCTACTAAGTCACTATTTGTTTTTTTTAATTCATCTATACTATGACTTATTCTTGACGGTAAATGACAATCATCATCATCAAAACATATTATATAATTACTTCTTGATATAAAATTAAGTAAATTCCTTTTTTCACCCAAATTTGTTTTTTTTGATTTTATTATGTTTATAAATGGATTATAAATTACTTCATTTAATGAGTTTAAAATATTATATTCATCTGAATCATCGTATATATTTAATTCAATTAAACCATTATAATCTTGATTTTTTACATAATATATTAACAATGGTATAAATTTTAAACGGTTATATGTTGGTGTTAATATACTACATGTGTTATCTAATTGTAATATTATATCGCGTAATAACATTAATTATATTAAACACTTTAATATATTTTTTATAACATATTAATATATAGAACAATGAAATATTATACGTTTGAAGGTATCAGTGGTTATGTTTTCGAAAAATCATCTGGGTCAAAACTTGTTCCTTTATATAAATTAAAACATATTGAAAATAATTCTATATTATTAACAACAGATTGGATTGAAGCTACTATTAATTCAATAAATTCAGTACCAATTGAAAAAACATATACTGATAGAGTTATTACATTTAATGAACTATTAGAAGGTGTTATTTATAAAGACGGATTATCACTAAAATCATTGCCATATTTAACATTAATTAATGGAACTAAAGGACCACAAGGACCACAAGGACCACAAGGACCACAAGGTTCAAATGGTCAACAAGGACCTCAAGGACCTCAAGGACCTCAAGGACCTCAAGGACCTCAAGGACCACATGGAATAAAATGTCCTCAATGTAATAAAGGAACTTGTAAAATACATAATTGCATTATTGGACCTCAAGGTCCAGCTGGTAAAGATGGTATAAACGGTAAAGATGGTAAAGATGGTTTAAATGGTAAAGATGGTTTAAACGGTATAAACGGTAAAGATGGTATAAACGGTAAAGATGGTATAAACGGTAAAGATGGTATAAACGGTAAAGATGGTATAAACGGTAAAGATGGTTTAAACGGTAAAGATGGTATAAACGGTAAAGATGGTTTAAACGGTAAAGATGGTTTAAACGGTTTAAATGGTAAAGACGGCATAATTTATAAATATCCATGTAACTCAAGTGATTCTAGTGAATCAAGTAAATCTAGTGATTCAAGTGATGTAAATTATTGTAAATATAATAAACATTGTAAAGATGGAAAAGATGGAAAAGATGGAAAAGATGGAAAAGATGGAAAAGATGGAAAAGATGGAAAAGACGGAAAAGATGGAAAAAGTTGTAAATGCAAACATTGTGATGATTTAAATAAAACATGTTGTAAACCAGTAATAAATAATAATGATCAAATCAATAAACCAATAAAAGTAAAATGCAAAAAATCAAAACATGAACCTAATATTAAAATATCATCTATTCGTTAGATTTAATTATCATCATAATATTATTATAACTACTAACAGTAGTTACATATTCTTTATTTAAATAATTATTAAATTCTTTAAGATATTTTAATGAGTTATTTATTCTATATTCAAGTTCTTCAATACTTTTTGCTTTAGAATATTTTTCACCAAAAAATAAAGTATCTGAAGAATTATTTTTTTTAAAAAATATAATTTTTCCAATTCCATTACTACAAAATTTTAGTCTATATGAATTTACAAATAAAACTTTTATAATTCTATTATTTTTATTTAAGTTTATCCAATATCCAGGATGATTTTTTTTTTTAAAACTGCGTCTAATTATAAAAGTTTTATTATATGTTTCGGCCAATATAATTTGTAATGATATAAAATAACTGTTAGATAAATTTGTAAGGTTCATTTTAACAATATCTATTTCATGTTCATTATGTAAATCAGATAAATATTTTTCAATATTAGAAATAAAAAAATTAGTTTGATTTGTGATCTTAACATAAATATTAGATAAAATATCCAGTATTTTTAAAACATCTTGTGTATTATCATTAAGTTGATCATTAATAGTGGTGGTTTTTAAAAATATACTATTTTTATTATTATCTTTATTAACACTCATTAATATATATTTATATATTAAAAATTTGAAACTTTCTAATTCTTATAAAGGCATACTTAATATTAATATATATCAAATAATGTCGCAAATTTATAATACTATTAATGAACAATTAGATGATTCTAATGTTTATGTACATCCAATTATTACCAATGAACTGGCTATTAATGAATTGTGGAATTCGGGTATTCGTCAACAATATCTAAATAAACGCTCAAAAAAAACATTTAAAATTGTTGATGGTCCACCATTTGCAACAGGTATGCCTCATTATGGGCATTATTTAGCAGGATCATTAAAAGATACGGTAACAAGATATAAAACGATGTCAGGTTATGAAGTAGATAAAACAGCAGGTTGGGATACTCATGGTGTTCCAATGGAAATGTTTGTGAACAAAAAATTAAATATTAAAACAAAGGAGGATATTACTAAATTAGGAATTGAAACATATTGTAAAGAATGTAAAGATTCAGTATTATCATGTGCATCAGATTGGACATCATTAATGAATCGTTATGGAAGATGGGCTGATTTTGAAAATCCATATACAACAATGGATTTTAAATATTGTGAAAAAGTTTGGGAAATGTTTAATATTCTACATGATAATAATTTTATTTCTCAAGGTTTTAGAGTAAGTGCATATTCAACAGCACTAGAAACATCATTAAGTAATTTTGAAAGTTCATTAAATTATATGTTAAGAAATGATCAAACTTTAACATTTCAAGTAAAACTAATTGATTTTAAAATTAATGGTTATGAAGATTATGATGTGTATATTTCAATTTACACAACTACTCCTTGGACTTTACCTGGTAATTGTGCAATTGCAATTAATAAAAATCTAAATTATATTTGTAAAGTAAATGACAATAAAACAATTACAATTTCTGTTTTAACAAAAGAAAAATCAGAAGATGATATTGTATTGACAGGAGAATTATTGCTAAATATTAAATATGAACCATTATTTGATTTTACCGAAACATTTTTTGGAAATACACCTGAATCATTTTATAAAATTTATCATGGTGACTTTGTTGAATCAGATACTGGTACCGGTGCAGTACACATTGCTCCAATGTTTGGTGAAGAAGATTATAATTTATGTATTAAAAATAATATTGTTAAACAAAATGGAGAAAATTTATTTGACTATTTAACAAGTTGTGGTGAATTTATTGAATCTGTTGGAAAATATTTTGATAATGATTATGTACCAACTATTTGTTTTCAAAATAATTCAAAAATTATTAAATATGTTAAAAGTAATAAACCATTATCTTTTATTAAATCAGACCAAATTAATCACTCATATCCACATTGTTGGAGAACAAATACACCATTAATTTACAGAGCACTTCCTTCATGGATGGTTAATGTAAGTGAATTTAAAGATGATCTAATTGAACTAAATAAGAACACAAATTGGTATCCTTCACATGTTGGTAATGGAAGATTTCATCAATGGTTGGCTAATGGTCGAGATTGGAATATTAGTAGAGCAAGATATTGGGGTATTCCACTTCCAGTATGGAAACAAACTGATGGATCATCATTTTATATTGTAAAATCAGTTAATCATTTAGAAACATTGTGTGGTCTAGAATTAGGATCACTTAATGATATTCATCGTGACAAAATTGATCATCTTGAATTTGAGATTAATGGTCATAAATACAAACGTATTAATGATGTATTTGATTGTTGGTTTGAATCAGGATCAGTACCATTTTTCTTTTCAAAAGATAATAATTATGAACCAGTAGATTTTATTGCAGAAGGATTAGATCAAACTAGAGGATGGTTTTATACATTATTGGTTCTTGGATATTGTTGTCAAAAAGGATTATATGGTAAAGCAGAACCACCATTTAAAAATGTAATGGTAAATGGTTTAATTTTAGCAAAAGATGGGAAAAAAATGAGTAAAAGTTTAAACAACTATACAAGTCCAAGTATTTTAATGGATAAATATGGTGCAGATGCATTAAGAATGTATTTATTATCATCACAAGCAACTAAAGCAGAAGATTTAAAGTTTGATGATAATGGGGTAAGGGATATTATGAAAAATATCCAAATTCCACTTTATAATACTTTACAATTTTTGAATATTTACTATAATTTTCATAAGGATCATTTAAGTACATTTCGAGAATTAAATATTCCAAATACATCATCAATTAAACATCCTCTTAATATGTGGATTCTTTCAAAACTAACTGAATTAGAAAATACAATTCATGATCACTATAATAAATATCAATTAAATCAAGTTGTATTAAATATTAAATCATTTGTTGATGTTCTTAATAACTATTATATTAAATTAAATCGTCCAACAATGAAAAATCAAGAAAGAGATCCTGAAATTAATGATTTAACTGTTGAAAGTATATTAGTAACAGCATCTATTTTACTAAGAATTAGTTATTTAATGGCACCAATTGCTCCTTATTTTGGTGAATATTTATTTCAAAACACTAAAGTGTATTTTAATGAAATTAATGTTAATGAATCAATTCATCTTACTGAATATGAATATTTTTATTCATTATTTAATAATACATTTTCAGAAGAACAATGTAAAGTTATTGAAGTTACTGAAAATCAATTTAAACTATTGGATTATGTTCGTCGTATGCGATCTGATATTAATATTCCAAGAAGTAAAATGATAAAAAAAGCATATTATATTTCTAATGATTTTACTTCTAATTATATTGATCCAGTTTTTATTGAAGAGATGAATTTACCGGATATTTGTTTTGCATCACTTAATGAAATGAAAGTTAATCCAATTAAATTAGTTCCAAAAATTAACATTAAAATTGTATCTCAAACATTTAAAAAGGATGCAAATAAAGTTAAAGAATTAATAAATAATCTAGAAGATAATAATTTAATTAAATTATATAATAAAGAACAATTAGAATTAGAATATCAAGGCGAAGTTTTTACGGTTTTACCCGAAATGATTGATGAATGGAAATATTCATTAGTAAATAAACAGACATTATATGAATCATTATTATTATCCGAATCAGATAAATTAAAAGATATGGTTGGACCAAATTTCATTTTGATTTTAGACACAACTTATGATAAGGATATGGTTTATAAAAATTTTATTCAAAATGTTGCTCGTAAATTTCAAAGAATGAGAAAATTTGCAGGTCTTAACCCTTGGGATCCAATTAAACTTTATATTAATACAGATAATAATTTGGTAATTGACATTTGTAATACAACTGATTACCAATCATTATTTTTTGAAACAACTCATAGAATAATTAATGTAAATGATAGTAATATTGATTATATTTATAAATATGAATATCAATGTATATTAGAAGGAATTGAGTTAAATTTAAACTTAGGATTAGCCTATTAAATACTAATAATTATTTTATTGTTAATTAAAATCTTAAAAAAACTAATTTTTAAGATTAGAAAATAAAAAAACGTTCACCATATCTAATATGGATCCCCCTATTTTCGGTAGGTTAACATGTACAACGTGATTTACATGTTTAGATTTTCCTATTTTTTTGAAAAAACAGATTACAGATCGCAGGTTTTATCTGGATAAACCTGGCAACATTAGTTGATCTGACTTCAAATAATATTAATTAAGAAAGGCTTAAATATGTTGTCTTTTCAAAAATAATACTATTTGTCCTGACTAGGGATAAGCACTCAATATTGGACCTTGAGTGAGTCAATGGAAGAGAAGATTACCAGTCTCTATCTCTGTCGTGACCATCGCGAGGGGCATCATAGTCGACACCATCAGGACACCTATGCACATATGGATTGGCAGGATTGCGCTTTTCGCAGCAGCGCCAGCACCAATGAGTACCACAATTGCATGTCATGTGATCACACGCGATATACTTGTGTGACAGGATATTGCATCCTGGACAAGGCTTGTTCTCTCGAAGGAACTGCGCCATATCTTCACCTGAGAGATTCATTTCGCGACCTTTTGCATATGCAGCACCAGGACAGACTTTGCGATCATGATAAGGAGTCATTGAACAGCAAGAGCACCATGTTGTAGCACACTCATGACATGTCATGTGCTTCGAAGGCTTGGGTCCAAAACCATTCTTGTGGTCAACTGCAGCCTGGACAAGAAATCCAGTCTGGTTCATACTACACTCACGGTTAGGACAGAACGCAAACACTTCAGTACCGTACTTGAGACGAAGGAGACCGATTCGCTTTGCTTCAACGAGCGCAATCCAGCGCTCACGGTCTCCTTCGTTTTCATCACGGATGCGGTCTAAGATGGCAGGATCCATTGCTGAAAACACCACTCCGCATGAAGATCCGTCATGCTGTTTGCCATCTTTGTCTGTCCAACTTTGGTTTGTGCCGCAACAAGGTATCAGCACAATATCAGACTCTATTTCGGTAAGTTTCTTGTTGCCTCCGAATTTGATAGCAGTTGTAGAACATCCAAGTGCAGTTGTCGACTTTGCAAGAGCCGATGTCATTGTACTAAACGTATACCCGACGCATCCAGTACACTTATTGCGTCGTGATGAATGCTGGACATATCTGTCTTCCTCGTCATAACCATCGCAAATGACTGTTGAAATCCAACCAGCATCATCTACAGTCTTCTTTCGACAGACTCCACTGTTACCATGGCCATTAATTGCGTTTGGCAAGACGTCACAAGTGATTCCTGTTGAGTTGCGAAGCACCGCAAGTCTTTTGTTCTGTGTGCGTTTCAGATCACTGAGCTTGGCTTGATCTTGCAGCTTCTTGAGTCCAGATGTGGCACTACAAGATTGCTCGACTTTTTCGATCTTTTGTTGGCGCTGAATGCACGAACTGATCTGATTGTCAAACAGTTTCTTGTTCTTGCCAGTAAGACTCATGCCAACTGCTTTGACCAACTCAACATCGAAAGAACCACAATTGCTGGTGGAATCTTCGACTGTGTCGTCACTTGAAGCAACTGAAGCGACCTTTGCTTTTGGTTTTGATCCATTGCCGATTGCGAGAACAAAGTTTGGACACAACTCGTCTGAGATCTCGAATTGACTTCTAATTCTCGAAGCGAGTGTGTTTCCTCTGCGGCCAGTTTTCATCATTTTCATGCTATTGATGTTCTTGTAGATACCGGTAGACACAACTAGTGATGCCTTCTCGCGATCGAAACGGGTCCATGTTGTCCGTAACGTCTGAATGTCCTGTCTAAGTTTTTCACAGCGCTGGATGCGATTCTTGATCCCTTTCGACAACGACTGATCAACACGAAATCGTGAACGCACAGTTGCATCTAAAACGATCGCATTTAACTGGTCAAAGTCTGGTTCTCCGATACGGATGGAATGCTGGTCCATAGCATTCTCATCTCCATTCTCCTCTTCCACAACAACGTCGACGACGTTATCTTCGTCATCTTCCTCTTCGATGACATCTTCCACAACAGCAACTTCATCCTCTTCGTCATGGTGCACATTTCTCCGAGAAATAATCTCGATCTGTGCGTTACCAAGAACGACAACTTCAACATCAGGGAGTTGTTGAGAATCGGTAGCAGATGTGGACACCTCGTCGTTGGGTTCTTCTGACATAAAAGTGCCAGAAAGCTCAGAGACAATCGTGTCATTGAGCTGAATACCATTAGTGTTCGACATTTCCAATAATGTAATACAGGTATCGTCTGCATCTCCACGGATAAGATTAACGTCTTCATCTTGACGAATCGCGTTAACGTCAGTATCAGGACGAATCAAGTTAACGTCGTCATTTAGACGTGTAGAGTTATCGTCTCCATCTAGACGCGTGATGTTATCACTACCGGTCCTAGGGTCGGTGCCCATGTTTGTATTCATAGCTAATAGGTGTAAATATAATGAAAACTATACTATTATTTTTTTTCAATTTTTTTATAATACTATAGTAATATATACGTCTATATATTATTAATGTATAAATAATAAGTAATATGTAATTATATAATAGAATCAGTTAATTTAAAATTAATTTTAAAATTATTGGTAACAATATCTAAATCATCAATAGATTCTATACTTATTGTAGATAAATTTAAATCATTAAAACTAGATATTTTTTTAAATTTATTACTTGGACTAACTATACTATCGTTTAATTTAAATATTTTATAGTCATCATTAATGTCAGAAGTAACTTCTTTGAATAATAATTCTAAACGATTACTTTGATTAATAGTATCATTTACAATATCAACAATATAATTGTCAAAAAATAAATGTGAATATTTATCAATAATATCATATGATATATAAAAATATCCATTATCACCAATATTAGTGCCCCAACAACCTCTAAATTTAAATTTATTTGTATTGTCATCATAACCAACAATAACAAGTGAAACAGAATATACAGTATTATTAAGAAGTTTATAGTATTTATCTGTTAAATTCCAATATTCATCTTCATCAAAATAATAAAAAAATCTATTATTTTTTAAACTGGGTATAATTTTTAAAGAACAAATAATGGGCATTTCTTCACTTAATAAATTTTTTAAATTTTTAATTGATAAATTTATATTTGTAATATTTTTGAATTTATAATTTGATGCATCACTCATAATAAATTCACTATTAATATCATTATAATTACTAGTTTCAGTAACTAAATCATCAGAACAAATCCCAGATGAGTTTGCAATGTTTAAACCAGTAAAAAGATCGATAGTTTCCCAACTTTTAGTCATCATATATTGATTATATGCCAAATAATAAGGAGAAAAAAGTTTAGTAACATTAAAATGTTTTTTAAAATAATAAGACATAACACTAGTTAATGCACATGAACTAGTTATACCCTTATTACATTGATCGTAAATGGGTATAAATTTACTAGACAAGTCTATACAATTTAAGGTATTTTTAGAATTATGATTATATTGATTATCAATATTGTTATTAATATTAGAATTAAATGAATTGTATAAAAATTTATCTAAACTGGATAATTCCATTGTAATAATATATGCTAGAATATTTTTTTTTATATGTAAAAATTGATAATAAATATTGAAATTTTATAGTTTAAGTATTAATTCTATAATATATATAATTAAATATGAATATATCAGGTTTTAATAATATTGGTAATAGCTGTTATTTTAACTCTGCTCTACAAATTTCACGACTGGTTTTTTACAAATTATTAGAAGACCAAAATATAGCAGAGAAAATTAATGATAAAACAAGTCCATTACATTTAATTAATAATGTTTTAATTAATGGCACAAACTATGAACAACTATATGATTATGTTATAACAAAATTAAAATATAATCGTTATTCACAAGAAGATAGTGTTGAAGCATATATCACAATTTTAGATGAAATTAATAATGTCATTACAAATAAATCACAAATTTGTACAGCTTTTAATCAATTAATTAGATGTACAGTTTGTAATGAATTTAATATTTGTGATGAACAGAAAGATCCAATCATAATTTCAAACACTTTAATTAAAACAAATAAAGTATCATCATTTTCATATTTTCTAGGTGATGGATTATCAAAACAAGCTATTTCATCATCTAAATTTAAATGTCAATGTATGTCAAGTTTAGATTTAAATTTAGATGATAATATGGTAATACAGATGGTATTGACTGATATGCCAAAATTTTTATCAATTAAAGCAAATAGATGTTATCCTGGAACATATTTTAAAAATCAAACATCATTAAATATTGTAAATGATTTTAAAATAACAACTCCAGAAAATTTAAGAGATCGTTGTTTAGGTATCAATAAATTAGATGTTAGTCATAAATATAAATTAAGTGGTATAATTATGCATCATGGTATGTCAATTAATGGTGGACATTATACTGCATATGTAAAAGTAAATAATACATGGTATCACTGTAATGATAGTAGTGTAACTAAAGAAGAAAACTTTAATCTAAGTGATAGTCAGATTAAGAACAATTGTTGCTTATTATTATACGAAAAAGAATAAACAAAAAATTAATTTATTAAATTAAAAATATAATATAATAATAATGTCAAATAATAACTATTATTATATTAAAATATTTCCAGGTCCACGAATAAAAAATAATTATAAGGTTTCAATATACTGTAATAATATAAACTATTCTGACCAGTTTAATAATGACTTTGAAAATATAATATTTAATCCCATTATAATTCCAAAAAGTTATCCCTTGATTTATTTTGAAATTATTAATCCAAATAATAATAAATATAACATTTATTATATTCCTAATAATCAAGGAACATTTAAAATTAATATTGATAATGATGAAATTTATGTTAAAGTTAAATTTGCATTTAACGTAATGACCGATCTACTAAATATGCCAAAAATAAATTTTTTAGACACAGACAATACATATATATACCACAAACAAATTAGATCAATTATACCAGAAATTAGTAATGATAAATGGAATACTTTCATTAAATATATATCTGTTGCAGGTATTAATTCACAATTAAGATTAACAATTACAAAATATATGGCATATTTTTTAAATTCATCCTTCTCAACATTTTTAATTACTGACTTTATCGATAAATATAATATTAATGTTAATAAATATATTAATTTTAATGGCACTAAATATGACTCATTTAATGACTTTTTTACTAGAAAACTTGTTAATTTACCAGAAATTAATTTAAATTCTAATGATTTTAGATCACCATGTACATCTAGAATTACATCATATTCAAATATTGATGCCAATAAATTTATAACTAAAATTAAAGGATTAGATTTTAGTATTAATAAATTATTAGATACAACAGAAAATTTTAATATAAATACAATTTTAATATGTAGATTAGCCATACAGGATTATCATCATTTTCATATGCCATTAACAGGTAAATTAACTAATATAAAAAAAGTTGGTTCTGATTATTTAATTACAGAAAAATCTCAATTAAGTGTATTAACAGAAAATTATAGAGAAGTTTATGAATTTATTAATAATGATTTTAAATTTTGGATTGTTCCCATTGGTTCATTATTAGTGGGATCTATTAAAAATACATTAGAAATTGATAAAACTTATTATTCAGGTGAACGCATTGGTAATTTTGAATTAGGTGGTTCTACCGTAGTAATATTATCTGAAAAAACTATAAATATAGATGATGATATTTTATATTATTCTGATTTAAATATTGAAACATATGTAAAAGTTGGTGACATAATAGGTTCAATGGTTACAAAAAATATTGTTGAATTTCCAACTAAATATTATATAATAAATAAAAAACCAGAAAGTTACTCATCAAATATAATATTTAAAATGGTTGGAATTTTATTATTACTATATTTAATAATGATTTTGGTTTGGAATAATAAAAATAATAAGTTTTTTACCATTAAAAACAACATTAAAAATATTTAAAAGATATGACAATATTATATTTATATATAATATACAGAACTTGAATATTTAAAAATGAAATTAGTAAATATTAATTATGATAATTATCTTGATAATTTATCCATGTTACAAAATTTTTGGTCAGATTTAATTGTAACAAATTTTGAAACTGATATATATATTGACAGTTTCGAAAAATGGATCTATAAATTTCAAACTCTTCAACCATCCTCGGTAATATTTAGTGTATCAATATTACAGGATGATGATGTTTTAGTTGGTGGATATGTAATTGAATATTATCCACAATCAAAATGTTGTATTTTAGGATATTTAGTTGTATCTGAAAAATACCGTGGAAGAAACATTGCAAAACTATTAATAAATGACATATTAAGTAATAATTTTAATTATAATTACTTAATAATTGAATGTAAAAATCCAAAAATAAACTCAAAGGATATAATGGATCCAAATATAAGAATTAATTTTTATAAAAAACTAGGATTTAATTTTTTAGATATTGATTATTATTATCCTTCAAAAATAACAACTAATGAATATTTATTGGGTTATATTAAAAAAAATAATAACGTTAATGATGAACTTAATTTAATATGTTTATGGTTAATAGAATATTATAGTAATAATGACATAGTAAATAATTATTATTTGTTATTAATGTTAAATGAAATTAATAATAAATATAAACTAAATTTTAATCTTACTGAATACTATAATGAGTGACAACAAAACAAATAATAATAATTATTTTATATTCATTATTGTTTTTATTTTAATAATTTTATTAATTTTGTTAGTTATTTTTTTGTCTAATAATAAAAATGATGTTGTTCATAATGATACACATATAATATCAGAAGAAGATTTAGCTATTAAAGTTAAAGTATCTAATATGATTAAACCAGTATCAACTAATACAATTATTAATGCTGAAATTATTCCTGATGAACAAACAACAATCGATTTTGACAAACAAAATAATATAACCGTTAATAAAACTGATACAACCGTTAATAAAACTGATACAACCGTTAATAAAACTGATTCAACCGTTAATAAAACTAATACAACCGTTAATAAAACTAATACAACCGTTAATAAAACTGATACAACCGTTAATAAAACTGATTCAACTGTTAATAAAACTGATACAAAAACGATACAAGAAATAGATGAATATGGACCAGAAATAATATTATATACAGAACAATCACAAACAATAAAAAAATATTATTGTAGAAAACAAAATAAAAGAACAAAAAAATACATATATTATATTAGAACAGAATACAATAAAAAGACATCAGTTGATTATGTAAAACCAGAAGAATTAAAAATACCAAATAATAAAACGATAATACTTGAAGAAAAATTACGTAAC
>JACCDO011274413.1_pt1 | contig 31805 bp, 30 predicted proteins | sample 7446101 | NCBI WGS metagenome assembly JACCDO01 (sample SAMN15323440, study PRJNA562643) | freshwater metagenome | isolation source: river surface water | place: USA:Blue River Watershed | collected 2017-08-16 | reverse complement strand
TACTTAATACCTTGCCAACTTTAAGCGGACCAGTTAAATCAGATCCTTGAATTGAAATATCTTCAACCTCAAATCCAACTTTTACAAAGGCCGCTGCAATCTCTTCATGTGAAATTTTTGTTGGTACCGCAACAAACTCCCTGAGCCAACTTAACGGAATCTTCATTGCTTACCCAAGCCAAAACTTTGTGAAAATCTAATATCTCCCTCAACAATGTCATGCATGTCGGTGATTCCATACTTGACCATAAGGGTTCTTTCTAAACCCATGCCAAATGCGAATCCAGAGTATTTCTTGGGATCAATTCCACAAGCAATTAAAACTTTTTCATTCACCATTCCACAGCCACCCCATTCAATCCAGCGACCGTTAAAGAAGAAATCTACCTCTGCGCTTGGTTCAGTGAATGGAAAATAGGATGGACGCAATCTTGTTTTTACCTCAGCGCCAAAAATACTTCTTGCAAAATGATCAAGCGTTCCCTTTAGATCCGCCATAGTTATACCTTCATCAATTACTAATCCTTCTACCTGATGAAAAACAGGAGTATGAGTAGCATCTAACTCATCAGCTCGATAAACCTTGCCAGGACAGATCACATAAATCGGAGGTTCTTGATTTAACATAGTGCGGATCTGTACGGGTGATGTATGGGTTCTTAATACCAATTTCGCATTTAGCGGCTCTATGAAAAAGGTGTCCTGCATTGTTCGCGCTGGATGATCCGCTGGAATATTTAACGCATCAAAATTTAACCACTCTGATTCAAGTTCAGGACCCTCTTCAACCCGATAACCCAAACCAATGAACAGATCACAAATCTCATTTGTCAGGAGAGTTAACGGGTGTAATCCACCAGATAATGTTCGTTTTGTTGGAAGAGTTACATCTACTCGCTCTGTTTGCAAAACCTGTTGATCACGCAAATTTTCCAATTCAGAGCTCTTTGTTCCAAATGCTTGATTAACTAAAGATCTTGCCGCACCAATTAATTTTCCAAACTCTGCGCGTTCATTAGGGTTGAGCGAACCTAGTAGTTGATTTGCTTTTGCTAATGGTGATTTGTCGCCTATGAAATCGATTTTTACCTGTTTTAATTCCTCTAAATTGGCTGCTTTTGAGATTGCGGCTATTGCCGATTCTTGATCAGATTTAATCTGTTCTGCACTCAAAGCCATAATGCCCAACCTTACTAATTAATACCAGCCAAATGCATGACAATTGCGGCGGCGCTGGCCACATTTAAAGATTCTGCATGCCCTTTCATGGGAATACGTACTGAATCTACTGATTCAGGTAGTTCTGGTAATCCACGGGCTTCATTACCAAAGATCCACAAGCTTTTATCTCCGCAACTGGCAAGCAAATCTCTATTTAGAATCAAATCTCCCTGGCCCATCAGGGCGAAGGATCTGAAATTATTCTCTTGAGATTGTTTAATAAAATCAGATATCTCAACATCGGTAATTACCGGGATATGCCAGAGTGAACCCACAGTTGCTCGGATGGTTTTTGGATTAAAGATATCAACGGAATTTTCAGAGAAAATAATCGCATCAAAACCACAAGCATCCGCGGTGCGAATTACGGTTCCAGCATTACCTGGATCTTGGATCTGCCAAAAATAGGCAATTTTTTTAGGATTCATCCCCCAAAGGTCGGATACTTTTAAGGATTTACTTGAGCAAAGCGCCAATATGCCTTGTGGAGTTTCCGAGTCGGCCATCTCTTTCATTACTTGATCAGTAACTTCAAATATTTCAATATTGTTTAAGCCATCTAAAGCTATCTCGCTGGAGATTTTATTCAGTCCAGAAGTAGTTAGAAAAAGTTGTTTTACCTTTAAGCCTTCAATTATTTTTGGAGCAAGCGCTTCTCTTACCGCCTGTATTCCCTCTGCAATAAATACATTTTCTAACTCGCGGTTTTTCTTGCCCCTAGAACCAAGAAGAGCCTTCACTCGACCAACATGTGGTGAGTGAAGGCTAGAAATCTTCTCCATAGTTAAATTTAAATCAGATTTAACTGATTAAGCAGTTACTACGTTTTTGCGGGCGATCTCTACTAATTTAGCAAATGCAGCAGGATCATTTGTCGCGAGCTCGGATAAAACTCTACGATCAACTTCAACTCCTGCAGTTTTCAATCCCTGAATCAAACGGTTGTATGTCATACCGTTTTCGCGTGCAGCAGCGTTAATGCGCTGGATCCAAAGTGATCGAAAATCACCCTTCTTATCCTTGCGATCATTAAATGCATAAACAAGTGAGTGAGTTACCTGCTCTTTTGCCTTTGCGAAAAGACGAGAACGTTGACCACGGTATCCCGCCGCTCTTTCTAGGGTTGTACGACGCTTCTTTGCTGCGTGCACACCACGTTTTACTCTTGCCATTTGTTTTCTCCCTTACTTCAAACCAAGCATGCGCTTTGCTGAAAATGTATTTGGCTTTTTTGCTTCTACATCGCCAGTTAAACGGCGAGTTAAACGAGATGATTTGCGCTCCAATAAGTGGCGCTTACCAGCACGCTCATGCATGATCTTTCCGGAACCAGTAATACGAAAACGCTTTTTCGCACCACTATGGGTTTTCATCTTTGGCATTTCTTCCTCCTGTTACTTTGCAAAACTTCTATTCAGTTACGGCTGCGCTCTTGGGAGCTGTTTTCTTGCTGGAACTTGTCTTCTTTGCTGGACCCAATACCATCGTCATATTTCGACCCTCTTGCTTAGGGGCGAACTCAACAACTGATATCTCAGCCAACTCTTCAGCAAGCTTTTGCAGTAAGCGATAACCAATTTCAGGTCTTGATTGCTCGCGACCACGGAATTGGATTGTTACCTTCACCTTGTCTCCACCATTTAAAAACTTCTGAATATGATTTCGTTTAGTTTCATAATCATGAGGTTCAATCTTCGGCCGAAGACGCATCTCCTTCACGACAATGTGAGTTTGATTTTGTCTTGCTTCCCTAGCTTTTTGCGCGATTTCGTATTTATACTTACCAAAATCCATAATCTTGCAAACTGGTGGATTAGCATCTGGTGAGATTTCAACGAGATCTAATCCGATCTCATCTGCCATCTTTAGCGCTGCATCAATTGCCGTTACGCCTATTTGTTCACCATCCCAGCCAATCAACCGAACTTCAGGAACGCGAATTCGATCGTTGATACGTGGTTCTGTGCTGATAATTTCTCCTTAGCCATTTTCCTTGGTTAATTTTTTGCCTATGCACAAGTGAAAACAGCCGCGCTTAATCAAATTAAGCAACCAGTCCGCCGTAGCGAGAAAGGTGGGAGCGTTCGCATCCACTTGATACTTCAGAGTCTACCCGCCCAGCGCCTGAGCGAGAAATCCGGGATTTAGCGTGCGTATTCTCAAGATTTTCTCCGACTTTCCCCATTACTTATCGGTATCTGGATACCGATAGTTCTACGCTATTTTTTTAATGCCTCCTTAAATATCTGGGCAGACCCAAAAGAAGGAGTTCAAATGCTTAGCTGGAAACTTCACGGCAATGGTAAATCCATTGCACCAGGAGAGGTTGTTTCTATTGATGAACGACTAACCTGGCCAAGAACTATTGGAATGGGCATACAACACATTGCTGCGATGTTTGGTGCCACATTTTTGGTACCAATCATCACTGGTTTCCCACCAACGACAACACTATTTTTCTCAGGCATTGGCACATTGCTATTTATCCTGTTAACTCAAAATAAACTTCCCAGCTATTTGGGTTCTTCCTTCGCATTCTTAGGTCCAATAGCTGCTGCCAAAACAGATGGTGGTATCGCAGCTGCATTAGGTGGAATTGTTGCAACAGGTGTCTTACTCGCTGCAGTTGGATTTATCGCCAAAGCTGCTGGCACTGCCTGGATTGAAACCTTCATGCCGCCAATTGTTACTGGCACAATTGTGATGGTAATCGGATTAAATCTTGCTGGGGCTGCGAAAAATGATTTCATGCAGGGTCAGCGCTTAGGTTTGATCACACTATTATCCATTGGATTAATTAGTGCCTTTTTCAGAGGCTTCTTCGGTCGCATCAGCATCTTCGGTGGATTAGTCATTGGTTATATCGCTGCCTGGATTATGGGAGATGTTAACTTTGATGGTGTCAAGAGCGCAGATTGGTTTGGATTACCAACTTTTTCATCTCCGACATTTAGCTTCAACGTGATCATTCTCTTCCTTCCAGTAGTTCTGGTTTTGATTGCAGAAAATGTTGGGCATGTGAAAGCTGTTGCAGCGATGACTGGCAAGAATTTAGATGATCAAATTGGAAATGCTTTGATCGCAGATGGTGCAGCTACGACTCTCGCAGGTCTTGGTGGAGGTTCCGGTACAACAACTTATGCTGAAAATATCGGTGTTATGGCAGCTAGCCGGGTGTACTCAACACTTGCATATATTTTTGCTGGTTTCGGAGCAATCCTGCTTGCACTATCACCAAAGTTTGGTGCAGTACTTGCTGCTACACCTGCCGGAGTTAAAGGTGGAGTTACTGTTGCTTTATTTGGAATGATCGGTGTTCTAGGTGCACGAATCTGGATTGATGGTCGTGTGAATTTCGCTGATCCAACAAATCTATATATTGCAGCATCTGCATTAATCATAGGTATCTCAGATATGTCATGGACTCGTGGGGATTTCACATTTAATGGCATTATCAATGCAACTGTGATGGCGGTCATTGGGTATCAAATCCTGCATCGAATCGCCAAAGCAAGAGGCACATTACGCAGTTAATCAAATCCCAAGGAAATGGCCCACCTAAGTAGTGGGCCATTTTTAATTGGCTATAAGGCAACCAGAGAACTACCCTTGCATCATGAGGAAGAACAAAAAGATCGAGCATTCAATTTCAAATGTTGGTGAATCATTATCTAAAGATCAATCTGCCAGACAACGCAGATACTTTATTTCAATGATGATTCGAACTTTTTGTTTCATATTGGCCGTGGTGTTGCCAAGCCCATGGCGTTGGATTGCCTTAATTGGCGCTGTAACTCTGCCATATATTGCAGTTATTGCCGCAAACGCTGGGCGGGAAACGATCAAAGCCAGAACTATCTATGCCAGCAAAAACAAGGAATTAAATTAATTCCTTTTGTATGTTTTGTTTTTGATAAAGATCATAGTAAAGGCCATTTTTAGCAATTAAGGATTCATGTGTACCGCGCTCAACGACTTTACCGCTCTCAAGTACCAGTATTTGATCAGCATGTGCGATTGTTGATAAACGGTGAGCAATTACCAAACTAGTTCTTCCCGATAACGCTGTCTTTAAGGCCGTCTGAACAAGTGATTCATTTTCAGAATCAAGATGGGCAGTAGCTTCATCCATAATTACAATACTTGGTTTCTTTAGAAGCAACCGAGCAATAGCTAATCTCTGTTTCTCGCCACCGGAGAGGCGGTGCCCACGCTCTCCCACTATGGTTTCTAGACCATTTGGTAGCGAAGAGATCAAATCCCAAATTTGTGCTGATTTACACGCTTCTTCAATTTCACTTCGTGTTGCTTCAGCGTTGGCATAAAGTAAATTTGCAAGAATCGAATCATGGAACATGTGTGAATCTTGAGTAACAACCCCTATGTGACTCCGAAGAGATTCAATTGTTAAATCTTTGATATTCACGCCATCAATCTCGATGGATCCTGCAGTTACATCATAAAGTCTTGGGATTAGCGCACTGATTGTGCTCTTACCGGCACCAGATGGACCAACTATTCCAGTCAAAGTTCCAGCTTCGGCCACAAAATCAATATCTTTTAAAACCTCCCCACTATCAACAATTTCTGGCTTAGCGACCATTTCAAGAGATGCGAGGGAGATCTCATCTGCTTTTGGGTAGGCAAAAGAGACTGATTTAAACTCCAAGGAAGGTGTGTTGCTTTTTAACGCTACGGCATTAGATTTATTTTGCACCATAGGTTTTAGATCTAGAACTTCGAAAACTCTTTCAAATGAAACTAAAGCACTCATCACATCAACCCGTACATTAGATAAAGCAGTTAGTGGTCCATAAAGTCTGGCCAACAGGGCGGTGATTGCTAGTAATGTTCCCACAGTTATTGATTTGCTAATCGCAAGGTGTCCGCCAACACCGTAGGCAACTGCCGTAGCTATCGCTGCAATTGAGGTGAGAGCGATAAAGAAAATTCGGTTCAGTAAAGCAATTGAAATTCCAATATCGGCTACCTTGCGAGCTTTTTGACCAAAGGTATCTTTCTCTCGCTCCTGATCTCCATATAAGGAGACCAACAATGCTCCAGAAACATTAAACCGTTCTGTCATAGTGGAAGACATTTCGGCATTCAAATTAAAAGATTCTCTTGTATAGCCCTGTAATTTGCGGCCGACCCATTTGGTTGGATAAAGAAATAGCGGCAATAAACAGAGTGATATCAAAGTAATTTGCCAGCTCAAAATCAACATTGCGCCAGTTACTAAAATTAAACTTAACACATTGCTTATTACGCCAGATAAGGTGGCGGTAAATGCTTGTTGAGCACCGATTACATCGGAGTTCAATCTAGAGATTAAGGCACCCGTTTGAGTTCGGGTAAAAAATGCAATCGATTGTTTCTGAACATGTTCAAAGATCAGCTTTCGTAGATCGTAAATTAAACCTTCGCCGATTCGCGCTGAGAACAATCTCCCGATCATGTTAAAAATAGCATCCGCTATTGCGATTGCACCTACTGATAGAGCTAAAGATGTAACCAAATTGGAGTTGCCAGGAATTACTCCCTCATCAATTAACCTACGCAATAAAAGTGGTGTGGCAACCACCAGAAATGCATCAATGACAACAGTAATTAAAAACAAAATCAGTTGAATTTTGTATGGCTTGGCAAAGGATGCTATCCGACGAACAGTTCCCTTTTTTAACTTCTGGTTTTTAACTGATTGATCTGCGGTTAAGGAACGAAAAGACATCCAGGTTGCATGCATTGACATAGCGAGACCTGAAATTTATTAAACTGTAAAACCAATAGAGCGTAGTTGCTCTCGACCATCATCTGTAATTTTGTTTGGTCCCCAAGGTGGTAGCCAAACCCAATTGATCTTTACATCTGATGTGATATCTGCAAGTACTTGGCGAGTCTGATCTTCGATTACATCTTGAAGCGGACAAGCTGCCGAGGTTAGGGTCATATCCAAGGTGGCAATGTTGTTTTCATCTATTCGCATGTCGTAAACCAAACCAAGATCTACCACATTAATTCCGAGCTCTGGATCAATTACATCCTTCATAGCTTCGGTTACATCATCGATACTTGCGCTCATTGCATTAATCCTACGCTAATAGTTGAGTTGAGGCATCTTTGAATGCCATCCAACCTAACAAAGCGCACTTGATTCGGGCTGGAAATTTAGAGACACCTGCGAAGGCGACTGCATCCTCCAAAATGCTTTCATCACCGCTGCCCTGTCCTTTGCTCTGCATTAATTCAGTGAAATTTTGCAAAATTTTATTAGCATCCTTAATGTTTTTTCCAATGAGTAAATCACTCATTACAGAGACACTAGCCATTGATATAGAACAACCAACTCCATCCCAAGAAATATCTGTCACCAAACCATCTGATAAATTCAAATTTAAGGTAACTTCATCACCACAACTTGGGTTGTTGTGCTTAACTTGAATATCTGATTTGGCGCTCAACCCCTTGTGATGGGGATTTCGGTAGTGATCCAAAATCACCTCTTGATATAAAGAATCTAGTTCCATTACTTATTAACCTTGAAATAACTTTGTACCTCTGGAATAGCAGCAAGTAATCTCTCCACATCATTACTTGTGTTGTATAGATGAAAAGAGGCTCGAGTTGTGCCAACTTGATTTAATTTTCGCATTAATGGCCAAGCACAATGATGGCCAGTTCGGACAGCTATGCCATATTGGTCCAGTACCTGTCCGACGTCATGTGGATGCACTCCGTCAACTACAAATGAAACGACGCCGCCTCGGTCAACCAAATCAACTGGACCAATTACCTTGACCCCCTGGATATGTTTCAAACCAGTTAATAATTGTTTTGTAAGTGAAATCTCATGATCATGAATATTCTCCATTCCCACCTTATTTAGGTAATCAATGGCCACTCCCAAACCAACTGCTTGTGCCATATTGGGAACACCCGCCTCAAATTTTCTAGGTAATTCAGCCCATGTGGCCGATTCCATCTCTACGGAATCAATCATTGAACCACCAAATAAGAATGGCTCCATTTCAAGTAATAGCTCTTCTTTGCCCCACAGAACACCGATTCCGGTTGGGCCTAACATTTTATGGCCGGAGAATGCCACGAAATCAACCGCTAGATCTTGAACATTAATTCTAAAGTGTGGTGCAGATTGGCATGCATCCAAGATGGTTAAGGCATTAACTGACCTTGCTTTTTCAACAATAGTTGCAACTGGTGGAATTGTTCCCAAAACATTTGATTGATGGGTGAATGCGACAATTTTGGTTTTGCTATTAATTATTTGATCAATTTGTGTTAAATCTAATCGCCCCTCTGCAGTTACCGGGAACCAACGTAATTTTGCCCCGGTGCGTTTGGCCAGCTGTTGCCAAGGGATTAAATTGGCGTGATGTTCCATTTCAGTGACCACAATTTCATCACCTGGGGCTAAATAAAATTTTGATCCTTTTTGAGAGTTACCGAAAGAGTATGCAAGCGCGTTTATAGACTCAGTGGCACTTTTGGTGAAGATAGTTTCCTCTATCTTTCCTCCAATAAAATTAGCGACCTTCTTCCGAGCATCTTCGTAGGCAATAGAGGCCTCTTCGGCAAGCAGGTGAGCTCCACGATGCACAGCCGCATTTGAGTTTTTATAGAAATCACTCTCAGCTTCAATCACTTGGATGGGTTTTTGTGAAGTTGCCCCACTATCTAAATACACCAAACTTTTCCCACCTCGCACCGTTCGATGCAAGATAGGAAAATCTTTAATGTATTGGGAAAGATCGCTCATTTAAATTAGGCAGTTATATAAGCTGCATACCCCTGCTCTTCTAACTTATCTGCCAGCTCCGGGCCGCCCTCTTCAACAATCTTGCCATTAGCAAATACATGCACAAAATCTGGTTTGATATAACGAAGAATTCGGGTGTAGTGAGTAATTAACATAACCCCTAAATCAGAGTTTGATTTAACTCGATTTACTCCTTCGGAAACAATCCGCAGCGCATCCACATCAAGACCGGAATCGGTTTCATCCAAAATTGCAATCTTTGGTTTTAGTAACTCCATTTGCAAAATCTCATGGCGCTTTTTCTCACCGCCAGAAAAACCCTCATTAACATTGCGCTCTGAGAAAGCAGTATCCATGTTCAAAGATGCCATTGCATCTTTGACCTCACCTACCCAAGTACGGATCTTTGGTGCTTCACCACGAATTGCAGTTACGGCAGTTCGCAAGAAATTGGAAACTGAGACACCGGGAACCTCAACTGGATATTGCATAGCTAAGAACAATCCTGCCTTTGCTCTTTCATCCACTGACATTTCCAAAACATCTGCGCCATCCAGAGTTACGGTTCCACCAGTAATTGTGTACTTAGGATGTCCGGCGATTGAGTATGCAAGGGTTGATTTTCCAGAACCATTTGGACCCATGATCGCATGGGTCTCACCAGATCTGATTGTTAGATCTACTCCTTTTAAAATTTCCTTGCTTCCAGCTTCAGTTTCAACACTGACCTGCAAATTCTTAATAATTAATTCACTCATTTTTTTCTCCCTATTCGCTGATCACTAGTTGATTACCATTACGCTGAACTTTAAAACTTTGTAATGCTTGAGTAGCAGGTGGCGTAAGAGCAGCTCCGCTACGTAGATCAAACTCCGCGCCGTGCAACCAGCACTCAATCTTAAATCCAGTTACTTCACCCTCAGAAAGAGAGGCATCTGAATGGGTGCAGGTATCTGCTACTGCAAAAACTTCATCTCCAACTCGGGCAACACACACTGCTTTTCCATTTACTTCGACAGAAACTGGCTTACCTTCAACTAATGAGTCAAATGTTAATTCACTCATTACTCACCAACCTTTGCTAATTCAGCATCGATTCGGTTCATTATTCTCTCTTCAATTTCTTCATTCTTTAACTTGTTAACGATCTCAGCAAAAAAACCTCTGATCACTAATCTGCGTGCAATATCTGCAGGTATTCCTCTGGATTGTAAGTAAAACAATTGCTCATCATCAAAGCGTCCAGTCGTACTTGCATGTCCTGCGCCAACGATTTCACCTGTTTCAATCTCAAGATTTGGAACAGAGTCAGCTCGAGCGCCATCGGTGAGAAGCAGATTGCGATTTAATTCATAAGTATCTGTGCCATCTGCACCTTTATGAATAAAGACATCGCCGATCCAAACAGTATGTGCATCTTTTCCAGATAGGGCCCCTTTGTAATTTACTCGAGACTTCGCATTGGCAATTTTGTGATCAACATGAATTCGATGCTCTAAATGTTGACCAGAGGTCGCAAAGTACAAACCAGCTAGATCTGCTGATGCACCTTGTCCAGTGAAATCTACTGTCGGCAGAAGTCGAACAACTGAACCCCCAACGGTAATTACATATGAGTTAAATTCAGCATCTTTAGCAACTAAGGCATGGTGTTGACCAACTTGAACAGAGTCCGCACTCCACTCCTGCAAAGCAATAAAGTTCAATTTTGATCCTGCTGCAAGAATTATCTCAATCTCTTCGCCAACCTGAGCGGTTCCAGTATTTTCAATGATCACCGTTGCCTTGCTGTTTACTCCAGATTCAATTACCAAACGAGATAGTTCAGGTTTACCAGATACTTTTCTGTTAAGGAAAATAGGTTCAGCAATCTCAGCATCTTTAGCGATCGAAAGTTTAGAAATTTCGTTCACTGAATTTCTTACTCGGTTTGTTATCAGATCATCACTACTAAATGCAGGTGGTGAATCAGAGCTAGCTATATTTTTGAAATCAACACCTGCAGGTAAAGCTGATTTGGCGGCAAAGGTAATTGCACCCGGTATTTCTGAGGCCAAATCATGCAAACCGGCTAAACGTTTTAGTGGTGTGAAACGCCATGCCTCTTCACGCCCATTTGGGGTTGAGTGTGGAGCGAGATAATTGGTTGTTAAAGCACTCATTAACCAACTGCACCTTCCATTTGTAATTCAATTAACCGGTTTAATTCAAGGGCGTACTCCATAGGTAGCTCTTTTGCGATCGGTTCAATAAATCCACGAACGATCATCGCCATTGCTTCATCCTCAGTTAAACCTCGTGACATTAAGTAGAACAGTTGGTCATCACTTACCTTAGAAACTGTTGCTTCATGTCCCATCGAGACATCATCTTCGCGAATATCTACATATGGATATGTATCTGATCTTGAAATTGTGTCAACAAGAAGTGCATCGCACTTTACGGTGCTCTTTGAATGATGTGCGCCTTCTTGAACCTGAACCAAACCACGATAAGAGGTTCGGCCCCCACCTCGTGCAACAGATTTAGAAATAATTGTTGATGATGTGTATGGCGCTGCGTGAACCATCTTTGCACCTGAATCTTGATGTTGACCTTCACCAGCAAAAGCAATCGAGAGAGTTTCTCCCTTTGCATGTGGGCCCATCAACATAACAGCTGGGTATTTCATAGTCACCTTGGAACCGATATTTCCATCGATCCACTCCATTGTTGCACCCTCGGCGCAGGTAGCACGTTTGGTAACTAGGTTATATACATTGTTCGACCAGTTTTGAATGGTGGTGTAACGAACTCGCGCGTTCTTTTTGACGATGATCTCTACAACAGCTGAGTGCAGAGAATCTGATGAGTAAATAGGCGCAGTACAACCTTCTACATAATGAATGTAAGAATCTTCATCTGCAATGATCAAGGTTCTCTCAAACTGCCCCATGTTTTCAGTGTTAATTCTGAAATATGCTTGCAATGGAATATCAACCTTTACACCCTTTGGTACATAAATAAATGAACCACCAGACCAAACAGAGGTGTTTAAGGCAGCAAATTTATTATCGCCAACTGGAATTACTGTTCCAAAGTACTCTTTGAATAACTCCTCGTGTTCACGTAGAGCAGTATCGGTATCAAGGAACAAAACTCCTTGCTTCTCCAAATCCTCGCGAATTGAATGGTAGACAACCTCAGATTCATATTGCGCAGCTACACCAGAAACTAAACGCTTCTTCTCTGCCTCTGGAATGCCTAAACGATCATAAGTATTTTTAATGTCATCTGGAAGATCTTCCCAGGTATTAGCCTGCTTCTCTGTTGAGCGAACAAAGTACTTAATGGTGTCAAAGAAGATTCCAGATAAATCTGAACCCCAAGATGGCATAGGTTTTTTCTCAAAGAGAGATAAACCTTTTAAGCGAAGATCTAACATCCACTGTGGTTCATTTTTCTTAGCGGAGATATCTCGTACGACCTCTTCATTTAAACCTCTGCGGCTATTTGAGCCGGCATCATTCTTATCTGACCAGCCGTACTCATACTTACCAATTCCCTCTAACTCTGGGTGTGCGATTTGGCTCATGCGTTGGCTCTCTCTCGTTTCTTAGTTGAAGTGATTGTAGGAATAAATGTTGTACAAACTCCATCGCCATGTGCGATGGTTGCTAAACGTTGAACATGTGTACCCAAGATTGCTGAAAATGCCGCAGTTTCCGCCTCACACAACTCTGGAAATTCAGAGGCAACATGCGCGATAGGACAGTGATGCTGGCAAACCTCTTCGCCCATCCCCTTCTTTCGAGTAGATGCCGCAAAACCTTCTTTGGTTAACAATTTAGCAAGCGCCTTTGTTTTTTCATTCATACTTTTGTTTGAATTTTTAATTTCCTCGCCCTTGCGTTCTATCTCTGCGGCTCGCACTTGCGCAAACTCTTTAACTAAGTGGGCACCACTCTTAGAGCTCATAAATTTCAGTGCCGCTACCGCTAAATCATCATATGAGTGTTCAAACTTTTCCCGCCCTAAATCTGTCATCACAAAAACTTTGGATGGTCGGCCGCGCCCTTTTAAGGTCGCCGCTTGATAAGGCTCTCTCGAGCTTAAAACGCCCTCTTCAATTAAGGAATCTAAATGGCGCCTGATTCCGGCAGGTGTAATTTGCAACCGCTTCGCTAATTCAACAGCTGAGGCTGGACCGTTCTCCAAAATGGCACGGGCAACCTGATCGCGGGTCTTATCTGCCTCTAATCTTTTCACAACATAAGTGTTGCGTAATTCCCCGGCATTCGCCACTTATGAGTGGAAATTCTGGTGTGAGGTTGCCCAACTTAAGCCTGTCACTAAGCCCGCCAATCAACCCTCAACCTATCCATACCTAATAGGCTTAAAACATGATTGCGAGCCGGAGATCGATAAAGGGCCGAATCTTCACATTGTTATTAATCCTGCAAGCAGCGTTAATAGTGACTGGTGGTGCGGTTCGATTAACTGGATCTGGACTTGGATGTCCCACATGGCCAGAGTGCACCCCAGGTTCATATACCCCTGTACCGCATCAAGCAGAGGGTCAGCTCCACGCATGGATAGAGTTTGGTAACAGATTACTTACCTTCCTTTTATTTTTTACCGCAGTAGCCGCCTTGATATTAACTGTGAGATTAAGCAAGAACCTTGTCAATAAAAATCAATTACGTCTACTTGCGCTCTTTCAAGTACTGGGAATCTTTGGACAAGCTATCTTGGGTGGAATCACAGTATTAACCGATTTAAATCCAGTTCCAGTTGCCGGTCATTATCTACTTTCTATCCTTTTAATCTCCGGAGCTTCATCGCTGCGATTTGAGATAGTTGGCTACAAGAAGCACAACGTAACACCTCTCCTGCAACTGCTGATTAGAGTACAAATCTTTGTAACCTTTGCCGTTCTTGTAGCGGGCACCATTGTTACCGGCTCCGGCCCCCATGCTGGCGATGAGAAAGCTAAACGATTTGGATTTAATACACAAATGGTTTCGGTTTTACATGCTGATCTTGTGATAGCACTTATCGTTTTGGTCTTGATTACCTACTTGATTGCCAAACGAGAATCAAAGGAGTTATTACCTCGACTGAAAGTATTTATTTTGACCATATTTTTACAAGCCTTAATTGGTTACATCCAATACTTCACGGGATTGCCGGAGTTGCTAGTTGGCTTTCACCTTCTTGGATCAACCTTGGTTTGGATCGCAATGTGGAGTTTGTTTAAAGTTTTAGATATTAAATTAATAAGCGGAAAGGCTGCTAAGTAATGCAAAATTGGAGCAAATTAGATGATCAAGCGGTCGTAATATCAAGAGCGCTAGCCATGGACTCTGTTCAAAAAGTTGGTAATGGACACCCTGGTACCGCTATGTCACTTGCACCAGTTGCCTACACCTTATTCCAACGCATTCTTAAGCATGATCCAAGTAATCCAAATTGGATCGCGCGAGATAGATTTATTCTCTCTTGTGGTCACTCATCATTAACCCTCTATATCCAGTTATTTTTATCTGGTTACGGAGTAGAACTAGATGATCTTAAAAGTTTTAGAACACACAAATCGCTAACCCCAGGACATCCAGAGTATGGACACACACTCGGAGTAGAAACTACAACTGGTCCACTTGGCCAAGGAGTTGCCAACGCAGTAGGAATGGCGATGGCTGCGCGCTATGAAAAAGGATTATTTGATCCAGCAAATAAAACAGATTTATTTGATCACAATATTTGGGTCATCTGCTCAGATGGTGATTTGCAAGAAGGTGTCAGTGCAGAAGCATCATCCTTAGCCGGAACACAAAAGTTAGGCAATCTGAAGGTTATCTACGATGACAATCGAATATCGATTGAGGGCGATACCCATGTTGCTTTTACTGAGGATGTTTCAACGCGATATGAGTCTTATGGATGGAAGGTTTTTGAGGTTCCTGTTAAATCTAATGGCGATGTAGATCGAGAACTTTTAGAGGATGTAATGATCAAAGCATCTGAGGAAAAACTTAAACCTGTTTTAATCAGATTACACTCCGTAATCGCCTGGCCCGCACCAAAGGCTCAGGGAACTGCCGAATCACATGGCTCCGCTCTTGGCGTAGATGAGGTGGCTGAGACCAAGAAAATTTTAGGTTTAGATCCCGAACATTCTTTTGTTGTACCTGCTGAAGTGTTAGATCATGCTCGAAAGGTGAAAGAGCGTGGTTCGCAAACTTTTGCAAAATGGCATGCCCGATTTATTGAGTGGCAGAAAGAAAATCCGACTCAAGCGCAATTGCTCAGCCGAATAATTGATGGAAAATTACCAAATAATTGGTCAAACTCTTTGCCAGTATTTGGCATCGAGAAAGAGATTGCAACTAGAGCTGCCTCTGGAAAGGTTATTCAGGAAATAGCGAAGGCACTTCCAGAGTTTTGGGGTGGATCAGCTGATTTAGCTGGCAGCAATAACACAACTATTGAGGGCGGAAATTCATTTTTACCACTTGAATCTGAGATGAAAAATGCAGATCCATTTGGCAGAGTTATTCACTTTGGTATTCGAGAACATGCTATGGGCGCAATTTTAAATGGGATCGCCTTGCACGGAGTTGCCAAACCTTTTGCTGGTACTTTTTTAGTATTCAGCGACTACATGCGTGGTGCGGTTCGCCTATCAGCACTAATGAACTTACCAGTTACCTATGTTTGGAGTCATGACTCAATCGGCTTAGGTGAGGATGGACCTACTCATCAACCAGTTGAGCATTTAGCTGCACTGCGGGCGATTCCTAACTTTGCAGTTATTAGACCTGCAGATGCAAATGAGGTAACAATTGCTTGGCGCGAGATTATTAATCGTGCTAAACCAGTTGGATTAGCACTATCTAGACAAAACCTTCCTGTAATTGATCGGAATAAGTACGGATCTGCAGAAGGTGTTAGTAAAGGTGCGTACGTACTTCTAGATACCGCAAAAGAGTTCTCAGTGATTTTAATTGCAACTGGATCAGAGGTTGCACTGGCGATTAAGGTGCAAGAGCAATTACTAACCGAGGGAATTCATTCTCGGCTAATAAGTGCGCCATGTTTGGAGTGGTTTGCCGAGCAAGATGAAAGTTATCGCGAATTGGTAATCCCAAAAAAAATTAAGGCTCGAGTAAGCATAGAAGCTGGCATCGCAATGCCATGGCATAGGTTAATCGGTGATGATGGAGTTACAGTCTCGCTGGAACACTTTGGCGCATCAGCAAGTGCAAATGTCTTGTTTAATGAGTTTGGATTTAATGTAGATAATGTGGTGAAAGCAGCGAAAGAAAGTATTGCTAAATCAAAGTGAGTACCTGTCTATCTGAAATTTCCCAAGCGGGCGTATCTGTTTGGCTAGATGATTTATCTAGAGCGCGGTTAAGTAATAGCTCTTTAAGTAAATTAATCGCAGAGGATAATGTAGTCGGAGTGACTACTAATCCAAGTATTTTTAATGCTGCGATTGGTAATTCAGATCTATACGCACCGGATATCAAAAGATTGTCTGATTTGAGTATAGATGAAATTATTACCGAGTTAACCTGCTCCGATGTTTCGGCGGCATGTGATCTATTTTTGCCGGTTTATGAAAGGTCAAAACATGTCGATGGCCGCATCTCAATAGAGGTTGACCCTCGCTTTGCTAGGGATACCAAATCAACTATCGAGCAAGGTTTAGCGCTTTGGAAAAAAATCAATAAACCTAATTTGATGATCAAGGTTCCGGCCACAGTTGAAGGCTTACCAGCGATTACAGAGTTGATCGCAAATGGAGTTAGCGTAAATGTAACCTTGATTTTCTCAGTTAAAAGATATCGCCAGGTGATGCAGGCTTATGCAGATGGCCTCACCGTAGCTTTAAGCAAGAATCGACAAATAAATGAAATTTTTTCCGTGGCTTCATTTTTTATTAGCCGAATTGATACAGAGGTTGATAAAGCACTCTCCCCTGACTCAGAGCTGAAGGGAATGGCTGCAATTGCAAATGCGATTATGGCTTATCAAGCATTTGAAGATTTCACCAAATCAGCAGAATGGCAAACTTTGCAATCAAAAGGCGCAAATCTGCAACGGCCACTATGGGCTTCGACTGGAGTGAAGGATCCCGCTTATGATCCGACTAGATATGTCATGCAACTTGTGGCTCCTCATACCGTAAACACCATGCCAGAAGCTACGTTGAAGGCGGTCCGCGAGGGCGGCATATTTAGCGGAAATACCATCTCAAAAAATTTTCAATCGGCAAAAGCAACATTGGCAAAACTAGCGTTGCTAGGAGTTGATCTCGAAAAGATAACGGATCACTTAGAGATAGATGGGCTTACCAAGTTTGAATCAGCATGGCTGGAGCTAATCGATTCTGTTAAGACGGTTGCTGGAAAGTAAATGCGGATCTCCGGAAGATTGTCAGGTGAATTTAATTCACACATTACTGCCAGGCTTGAGGCGATAACCAATAAGCTAGCGGCCAAGGATTCAACTCTTTGGGGAAGTTCGGCTGCCGCCGAAGCCAGTATTAGATTAAATTGGATAGATCTTCCAAAATCCTCTAGACAATTGCTGCCGCAATTAGATGCATTAAGCGCTTGGGCGCGATCAAATAATCTGACTGAGATAGTTTTGTGCGGAATGGGTGGTTCTTCACTGGCGCCCGAGGTAATAGCAGCTACCTATAAAAAGAAATTAACGGTGCTTGATTCCACCGATCCTCTGCAAATTAACTTAGCAATCCCTTCTAATTTGAAAAATTCACTTTTTATTATCGGTTCAAAATCTGGATCTACAATCGAAACTACCTCTCAAAAGGCCTTTTTTGAGAATTTGCTTCGCAAGAATGATCTAGATCCAAAAAATCACTTAGTGATCATCACTGACCCTGGCTCCCCGCTAGATATTGATTCTCGCGAAAAAAGTTATCGAGTTGTAAATGCTGATCCAAATGTGGGCGGCCGGTTTAGTGCCCTGTCAGCCTTTGGATTAGTCCCAGCAGCATTAATAGGTGTTGATGTAAGTGAGTTGCTCGATGATGCAGATATAGCCTCTCAAGAGTTTTCACTTCCTGGTTCAATTCCAGTTCAAATAGCTGCCAGATTGTTTGAGTTCGGAAGTCAATTTGTAACATTTTGTGAGGAGAATTCACCTACGCCTGGGTTGTCAGATTGGATTGAACAATTAATCGCTGAATCAACGGGCAAAGACCAAACCGGAAGATTGCCGGTTGTTATAAATAGCGCAAAACAAAATCGATTTGGATTAACCGTTGGTTTTGCACCTGGTGAATTTGATCTGATAGTTGAATCTTCGTTAGGTGCGCAATTCATTCTATGGGAGTGGGTGACTGCTTTGCTTTGCTACGCACTAGAGGTTGATCCCTTTAATCAACCTAATGTTACGGAGGCTAAGGAGCAGACGAGTATTGTATTAAAGAGCAAACAATCTTTGAATGATTTCAAATCTCTCCTTACAGTCGATAACTCCGATTATCAAATCTATTCAAATAGAGCTATCGTAAATCTAGCGGAGTTTCTAAAACAGTCAGTTAAGTACTTTGCAATCATGGCTTATTTAACTAGAGGCGTAGATGACAAAATCTGTGATCTTCAAGAGATTATTTCTAGAAAATCCAATAAACCAACAACCTTTGGTTGGGCTCCTAGATTCCTGCACTCAACTGGTCAATTTCATAAAGGTGGACAACCAAATGGTGGATTTATACAAATAACTGGTGAAAGTGAGATTGATTTGCCAGTACCGGGAGCAGATTTCACCTTCGATGATTTAATCATGGCACAAGCTATTGGTGATGGAGTTGCACTTAGAAAGCGTGACTATCCATTTATTCAAATACACTTGAAAAATAGGGCTTTAGGAATCTCAAAATTACTTCAAGAGTTAGTGGAAAATTAATCCTCGCCCTGAAGTTTTTTAATCGCATTTTCCAGAATCTTTGTCGCCTCAGCCTCGGTTCGTCTCTCTTTAACATAAGCTAAGTGTGTTTTGTAAGGTTCATTTTTTACCGGTAGCGGCGGTTTGTTTTTATCTCGTCCTGCTGGAAAACCACAGCGAGGACAATCCCACTCCGCAGGAATCTCTACTGTGCCATCCTCCGCGAAAGAAGGTTTAGTCTCATGTCCATTTGCACACCAGTATGAGATTCGAAAACGAGCAATTGCTTCACCGCGCTCGGCTTCGCCCATAGGACCTGCACCAACACGACTACCTCGAATTGCACTTCCGCCAGCCATTTTTACTCCCTTTAATTAACTGAAAATTACTTAAGCAATAAACTTAAAGCAACAACTGCAGCAAACCAAACGCCACCTACAACAATTGTTATCCGATCTAAATTCTTCTCAACTACAGATGAACCACCGTAGGTTGATGAAATACCGCCACCAAATAAATCTGAAAGCCCGGAGCCTTTACCTTTGTGCAGTAAAACTAAAATGATCATCAGCGCACTAGAGATCATCAGAATAATTGATAGTGCTAGCGTCATTTACTCACCTTCAAATAATTGATTTCGGACAGGGGTTAAGAATACTGGTTTTCTAGAATTATGCCTTATTTAAGACCCGGTGGAACTTACAGATTCGCGCAAACTCCTCTGGGTCAAGGGATGCACCGCCCACCAAGGCACCATCGACATCAATTTCCTTCATTATCTCTAGAGTATTTATTGACTTAACTGAACCCCCATAAAGGATTCTACAGTTATCAGCAATTTCATCACTGCCGATTTTTCGTAGCTCGGTTCGAATGGCGGCACATACCTCTTGCGCATCCTCGGGAGTTGCGGTCTTTCCAGTGCCAATTGCCCAAACAGGTTCGTAGGCAATCACAATCTTTTTCAAATCAGGTTTATGGAAACCTTTTAAGGCATTACGCAATTGTTCTAATACAAACTCAACATGATTTCCAGCTTCACGAATTGCGAGCTCTTCACCCACACATAAAATCGGTTTTAATTCATTGGCTAGTGCTGCTTTGATTTTGGAGTTAACAATTGAATCGGTTTCACCATGATTAGCTCTTCGTTCGCTATGGCCTATTACCACATATGTGCATCCAATTTTTGCAAGCATTGAACCAGATATCTCTCCGGTGTATGCACCAGAAGCAGCGGTAGAAATATCCTGTGCTCCGTAAATCAATCGGAGGCGATCACCATCAACTAAGGTTTGGACAGATCGTAAATCGGTAAATGGTGGAAGAATCACTACCTCGACTGCATCATAATCACGATCCTCTAGCGAGTAAGCAAGTTTTTGCGTTACTGCAATCGCCTCTAAGTGATTGAGGTTCATCTTCCAATTTCCAGCAATTAACGGTTTACGCATCTCTCCCCTAACCTAACGCAACTAATCCTGGTAATTCCTTACCTTCAAGATACTCAAGGGAGGCGCCACCACCGGTTGAAATATAACCAAATGCATCATCCGAAAAGCCTAATTTACGAACAGCGGCAGCCGAGTCGCCACCACCAACAACGGAAATGCCAGAAACCTCTGTAAGAGCTTGTGCAATGTTTTTTGTGCCCGCGGCGAAATTGGGAAATTCAAAAACTCCCATCGGCCCATTCCAGAACACTGTCTTACATTTCACTATTTCAGATGCAAATACCTTCGCACTTTCTGGGCCGATATCTAAACCCATTTGATCATTTGGAATTGCATCTGATGAAACCAATGTTGGCTTCGCATTCTCCGCAAACTCTGGCGCAACCACAATATCGATCGGCAAAAGAAATTTAACTCCAAGTTTTTCAGCTCGATCCATTAACTCTTTAACAGTAGGAATTAAATCTGGCTCTACCAATGATTTACCGACCTCTTTACCTTGCGCGGCAAGAAAGGTGAACAACATTCCGCCACCGATCGCTAAAACATCTACCTTGTCTAATAAATTTGAAATGACTGCAATTTTGTCGGAAACCTTTGCGCCACCCAGTACAACACCATATGGTCGCTCAGGGTTTGTTGTGAGTTTTTGTAATACCGAAACTTCAGTCGAGATTAGATCACCTGCTGCATGCGGCAACAATCTAGCTAATTCATAGACAGATGCATGTTTACGATGCACAGCGCCAAAGCCATCTCCAATATAAATATCACCATACTTAGCCAACTCTTGAGCAAGATTATTTCGATCTGCTTCATCCTTGCTAGTTTCGGCAGATTCATATCTAATGTTTTCCAATAATAAAATTTCACCAGCAGACAAAGTTTGGGCTAATTCTCTCTGCCCTCTTATTTCGGGCGAGAATTTGATTTCTTGATTTAGTAACTCACCTAGTCGCTTAGCCACTGGCGCTAAAGATAACTCTGGCTTGCGCTCTCCCTTTGGCCTTCCTAAGTGAGCAATGATTGTGATTGAGCAGTTAGCGGCCAGTAATTTTTTAATGGTTGAAAGTGACGCTTTGATCCGTCCGTCATCTGTAATTACGCCATCTTTAAGTGGCACATTTAAATCACAGCGCAAAATTACCTTTGCGCTGTCAATCTTTACGTCAGAGAGTTGTTTTACCAACATTAATTAAAGAGTTTTACCGATGTATTGGATTAGATCAACTAACCGATTTGAGTAACCCCATTCGTTGTCATACCAACCAACAACCTTAACTTGAGTACCGATAACTTTTGTTAGCCCAGAATCAAAGATACAAGATGCTGGATCGGTGACAATATCTGCTGAAACAATTGGATCCTCGGTATATGTTAAGTAACCTTTTAATGATCCTTCACTAGCTTTTTTAATTGCGGCATTAATCTCTGCAACAGTAACCTCTTTAGCTAACTCAACAGTTAAATCTGTCGCAGATCCTGTTGGCACTGGCACGCGCATAGCGAAACCATCTAGCTTGCCTTTTAGCTCTGGAATAACAAGTGAGATTGCCTTAGCTGCACCTGTTGATGTTGGAATAATTGATAACGCTGCCGCGCGAGAGCGACGTAGATCCTTATGTGGGAAATCTAAAATCACCTGATCATTTGTATATGCGTGGATAGTAGTCATCAATCCGCGAACAATGCCAAACTCATCATTTAACACCTTAGCCATTGGTGCTAAGCAGTTTGTTGTACATGATGCATTTGAGATGATGTTGTGCTTGCTTGAATCGTAATTTTGGTGGTTTACACCCATCACAATTGTTATATCTTCATCTGTTGCGGGAGCTGAAATAATTACTTTCTTTGCACCAGCGGTAATGTGCTTCTGAGCATCTGCTGCTTTAGTAAAAATACCGGTTGATTCAACAACAATATCTACACCTAATTTGCCCCAAGGAATATTTGCTGGATCGCGCTCAGCGCTAACCGCGATCGTCTTTCCGCCAACGGTGATGGTTGTATCGGTGTGAGTAACGGGTTGATTTAGGCGACCAAGAATTGAGTCATACTTTAAAAGGTGAGCGAGGGTTGCGTTATCGGTTAGATCGTTAATTCCAACGATCTCAAAATTAGCTCCTGATTCTAGGGATGCTCTTAAAAAGTTGCGTCCGATACGACCAAAGCCATTAACTCCAACTTTTAACATTTGTGACCTCATCTTTTAGAAAATTGTAAGAAATCTTTGAACTTAAATCACGACAATGTGATTGGGCAATCTTATCAGCCCAAAAACCCAGATTAGTTTAGAAGGTCTGGGCTTACGCTTGCTTCAGTATCTGGAATACCTAGATCACGGGCCCGCTTGTCCGCCATGGCAAGTAATCGACGAATTCTTCCAGCGATTGCATCCTTGGTCATTGGTGGTGAAGCCAATGAGCCCAACTCTTCCAAACTAGCTTGACCATGATTAATTCTTAATTCACCTGCCTCTTTCAAATGTGTTGGAATTTCTGGACCAAGAATCTCCATCGCCCGTTGCACACGAGCGGATGCTGCAACTGCGGCACGGGCTGATCTACGTAGATTTGCATCATCAAAGTTTGCTAATCGATTTGCAGTTGCTCGAACCTCGCGGCGCATTCTGCGCTCTTCCCACGCCAATACAGTTTCATGGGCGCCTAGGCGAGTAAGTAGTGCGCCAATTGCATCACCGTCGCGAATAACTACCCGATCAACATTTCGAACCTCACGTGCTTTTGCAGTGATGCCAAGTCTTCTTGCGGCGCCAACTAATGCCAATGCAGCCTCAGGGCCAGGGCAGGTAATTTCTAATGCAGATGATCTGCCTGGTTCAGTTAATGAACCATGAGCTAAAAATGCACCGCGCCAAGCAGCCTCAGAATCACAGATAGCAGCAGAAACAACTTGTGGAGGCAACCCGCGAATTGGACGATTATTTGAATCAACTAAACCAGTTTGTCTGGCCAGTGCATCACCATCGGCTAAGACTCTTACTATGTATCTACTGCCCTTGCGAATACCGCTTGCGGATACAACTGATAATTCACTCTCATGACCAAAAACTTCAGCAATATCTTTACGTAATCTTCTTGCTACCTGAGCAGTATCTAACTCAACCTCAATAATAATTTTTCCAGCAGAAATATGTAACCCACCTGCGAAGCGGAGCAGCGCTGAAACCTCAGCCTTGCGACAGCAAGGTTTGGTGACTGAAAGCCTGCTTAATTCATCCTTTACTGCCTCTGTCATTGCCATGTGATTATCTAAGCAGATTCAGTTGCAAAATGTGGCTGAAAGCAGAAATTAATTTATTGGAATCATGGTGGAAAGTTGCTGAATTATCTGCTAAGTCAAATGAAATAACCTCACCCCCACATTGCTTTACCAGGGATTCAAAGGTGGAATTATTAGTAGATATACGCTTGTCCACCAATGCGACATCAAACTTAAAATTAGGTAGATGATTTAAAATAAATTGCAGATGATCTGTTAATGAAGAGCCGGCATACTCCTCGGAGGTGGTGGGATCTGGTAAATTGAAAATTAATACCTTCTTGGCTTTTGATTTTACAATCGCTTCCGCTTGATCTTTCAAAAGGAAATGCGGCATCACGCTTGAAAGCCATGATCCAGGACCGAAGGTAATCCAATCCGCTGTTGCGATTGCATTCAAGGCTTCTGGAGTTGGCTTCGGAGATTCTGGTATTAAACGTAATTGAGTCACCTCGCCCTTTGCCGCTGCGACTTGAATCTGACCGCGCACAGTTTGAGATTTTCCATTTTGTAGAAAAATTCCTTCAATATCCAATGGTTCTAATGCCATTGGCAAAACTTTGCCAACAACTCTTAATAAATCCCCAACTCGTTCCAATCCTTTTACTGGATCTCCATCTCGATCCCAAAGCGCAGTCAACAAAAGATTACCAACGGCGTGATTATCCATTTCACCAGTACTGGTAAAACGGTATTGCATAATCTTAGCCCAACTTCTGCCCCAATCATCATCGCCACATAATGCTGCTAATGCCATTCTCAAATCACCGGGTGGTAGTGAATTAAACTCTTTGCGTAATCTTCCAGATGATCCGCCATTATCAGCAACTGTTACAACCGCGGTTACATCACTTGTTAGATGGCGCATCGCTTGCAAAGTTGCAGCTAAACCATGACCGCCGCCCAGACAGACCACTTTGACTGGCATCTAGATCTCACGTCCTAAATCTCGGTGCATCGCTTTTGTTTGAATATTTTTTCCAGGTAGAAAGCCCTCAGCGGTTAAGCGTTTATTCAATTCTTGCGTAATTGCCACCGACCTATGTTTTCCACCAGTACATCCGATAGCTAAAGTTAGATACTTTCTGCCCTCATCTATAAAACCACTTGCCATCGTTTCAAACAATGACTGATATCTACCTAAAAATTCTTGGACATTTGCAGATCCGAGCACCGCATCACTAACTGGTTTATCCAAGCCTGTTAGAGGACGTAACTCTAAATTCCAGTGCGGATTAGCAATAAAGCGGCAGTCAACTACTAGATCAGCATCTACTGGAATTCCATATTTATAGCCAAAGGACAAAATATTTACCTGTAAATCAACTGAATTATCCTCGTGAAAGTACTCAGCAATTTTCTTTTCTAATTGGTGAATATTTAGAACTGAAGAATCAATAACGATATCGGCGCTATCTCTAACCTCACGCAAACGATTGCGCTCCTTGGTGATGCCATCAACAATTCGATCTGTCCCCTGAAGTGGATGCGGCCTACGCGTGGATTCAAAGCGACGGACAAGTGCCTCATCATTTGCGTCAACAAACAATATTTTGCGAGCTACTCCTTGCTCGCCAATTTCCGCAAGTGATTTTGTTAGATCATCAAAGAAGGCTCGGCCGCGCACATCGATAACAACCGCTATCTGCTTTACCGAGCCCTCAATTAATTCAATCAAATTGCTAAGCAATGCTGGCGGAAGATTATCTACTACGTACCAACCTAGATCCTCTAATGAGTGAGCGACAGTTGATCTACCTGCGCCGCTCATGCCGGTAATAATTAATAACTCGGTATCACCCTTCATAGGGACATCATGCAGGTGGTGTCAAGCATCTAAAATTTCACCTGTTTCAGTATCAACATACTCAGATTTTTCCGCATTAGATAAGGTAGAAAAAATAATTTCTGCCATTTTTTCACCAATTCCCGGTACAGCTGCTAACTGACCTAGCTCTGCCTTTTTTAACGCGGTAACTGAACCAAAAACTTCTAGCAATGCCTTTCGGCGCACTTCGCCCAAGCCGGGTATTTCATCCAATAAAGATTCCAACATCATCTTTGATCTCTTGCTGCGATGGAATGTAATGGCAAATCTATGTGCCTCATCTCTTATCCTTTGGAATAGATAGAGCGCTTCACTGTGTCTAGGAAAAATAATTGGCTCTGATGTGTGGGGTAGGTATACCTCTTCTAATCTTTTAGCCAATCCAACTAAAACAACATCCTTAATACCCAATTCATCAAATGCGCGAGCAGCTGCATTTACCTGACCTTTTCCACCATCGACAATTACTAATTGTGGTGGATACGCAAATCTAGGTCTGCCCGCTCCATCAATCTCCGCTTGTAAATTATCAATATCTTTCTCTGCTAAATATCTCTTGAATCTTCTGGTGATTACATGGTGTATCGCTCGAGTGTCATCAAAGCCCGCATCATCATTAATAGAAAACCTGCGGTAATCACTCTTCTTTGCCTGGCCATCCTCAAAAACCACCATTGAAGCGACCATATTGGTACCTTGAATATTTGATATATCAAAACATTCAATTCGAAGTGGCAACTCTGGCAACTCTAGATATTCAGCGATTTGGGACAGTGCATTACCGCTGACCGCAGCATCATTAGCTCGCTTACTTAAATATTGAATCAAAGCCTGATGTGCATTTCGCTTCACCATCTCGACTATCTCAACCTTTTCGCCCCGTTGTGGCTGCAAGAGGGTGACAGATTTTCCTCGTTTATCGGTGAGCCAAGCAATCAAATCATCTGAATCGGCCGGTAGTTGATCCACCAATATTTCACTAGGAGGAGTTGTTTCGTTATAGATCTTGCCGATCATCGCTGAAATTATTGATTCATCCTCCAAAATATTTGCTCTATCAATAATCCAACTTCTAGATCCGGTGATTCTGCCCTTTTGAATGATGAACTGCGAAAGAGATGCATGAGTGATATCTTCATGAATTGCTAGCACATCTGCATCAATATTCTCATTTAAAAATCTATCGGTTGATTCAAATGCCTTATTAATGGCAGATAGTTGATCACGTAATCTAGCCGCCTTTTCAAACTCCTCATTTTCGGCAGCTGTCTGCATCTCTTCCTCAACTCGCTTTGAAATATCCTCTGGTGATTTCTCTAAAAATGTAATCAAATCATTAGCTAATTTCTTATGATCATCTTCCGATATCCACTCTACGCAAGGAGCAGCGCACTTCCCAATATCCCCCATCAAACATTGCCGTTTGGTACGTTGCGCTGTTTTGAAGTTTGATTCACTGCATGTACGAATTGGGTATATTTTCATTAGAGTTTCATAGGTACTTCGTAGCGCCCAAGCATGTGAATAGGGGCCAAAATATTTGATTCCTGGAATCTTTTTAGCTCTGGAGATAAACAATCTCGGGAATTTAGATTTAATGTCAATTGCTAAATATGGATAGGACTTATCATCTTTGAACTGCACATTAAAATCTGGGTTGTACTGTTTGATCCAAGTGAACTCTAATTGCAACGCCTCAACTTCGGTCTTTACCAATGTCCAATCAACGCGAACTGCGGTATGGACCATTCTTCTTGTCTTAGTTGGTAGATTGCTGCCAAAGTAAGAGTTAAGTCGATTCTTTATATTTTTGGCTTTGCCGACATAAATAACCTTTTCATTGGCATCAAAGAATCGATATACACCTGGATCGGTGGGTAGATTACTTGGTCGGTAACTCTGTGGATCAGCCACGATTGCTACTTAACTAATACTTCAGCTAAAAACTTTCCAGTATAACTTTTCACATTTTTAGCTACTTGTTCCGGCCTGCCCTCTGCAACGATTAATCCGCCACCAGATCCACCCTCTGGCCCTAAATCAATTACCCAGTCGGCAGATTTAATTACATCTAGATTGTGCTCGATAACGACAACGGTATTTCCAGTATCAACTAATCTATTTAACACAAGTAATAATTTACGAACATCTTCAAAATGCAATCCAGTAGTTGGTTCATCCAGAACGTAGATTGTTCTGCCGGTAGATCGGCGTTGCAACTCAGTTGCTAACTTAACGCGCTGTGCTTCACCGCCAGATAAAGTTGGCGCAGATTGGCCCAGCCTGACATAACCCAAACCGACATCGCAAAGGGTTTTTAAAAATCTAGAGATTGCAGGAACTGATTCAAAAAAGGCATGAGCCTCCTCAATTGGCATATCTAGAACTTGAGCGATTGTTTTACCCTTGTAATGAACCTCTAAAGTTTCCCGGTTGTATCTGGCGCCATGACAAACCTCGCAAGGGACATAAACATCTGGCAAAAAATTCATTTCAATTGTTATGGTGCCATCTCCAGAACAGTTCTCACACCTTCCGCCTTTCACATTAAATGAGAATCTTCCTTGTTGATAGCCGCGAACCTTCGCCTCACTGGTTTCGGCAAATAATGCACGCACCTTGTCAAAGACGCCGGTGTAGGTTGCAGGGTTTGATCTTGGAGTTCTTCCAATTGGTGATTGATCAACATGAACAACCTTATCTAGTTGATCTAAACCGGTGACTGTGCGATGCCGTCCAGGAACGATTCGGGCACCATTTAACTTATTTGCCATAACTGAATACAGAATGTCATTAACTAAGGTTGATTTACCAGAACCTGAGACCCCCGTTACGGCAACAAAAGCAGAGAGCGGAAATGAAACATCAATATTTTGTAGATTGTTCTCTTTGGCCGCTTTCACGGTGATAACTTTTTTATCATCTATGGCTCTACGTTTTTTAGGTATCTCGATAACGCTTCTGCCCGCTAAGTAAGCACCGGTTATTGATCCCTTTGCTTTAATTAAATCCTCATAGCTGCCAGATGAAACTACTTTGCCACCATGTTCGCCTGCTCCCGGACCAATATCTACGATCCAATCTGCAGTTCGAATTGTGTCCTCATCATGTTCAACCACGATTAAGGTATTACCTAGATCGCGCAGACGGGTCAAAGTTTCGATTAATTTTCGGTTATCCCTTTGATGTAAACCAATGGATGGTTCATCTAAAACATATAAAACGCCAGTAAGGCCAGAACCTATTTGTGTTGCCAATCTAATTCGTTGAGCTTCCCCGCCAGATAATGTAGCTGCAGGTCTAGCTAATGATAAGTAATCCAAGCCAACATCGAGCAGGAAACCTAATCTAGCGTGTACCTCTTTTAATACCCGCTCTGCAATCTGTTTCTCCCGTGCAGATAACGAGATTTCCCTTAAGAACTTGGCGCACTCTGCAATTGATAACTCACAAATCTCCGCAATATTTTTATCTGCGATAGTTACCGCTAGTACCTCTGGTTTTAATCTTGATCCCTTACAAGCCGGACATGGTGTCTCGCGCATATACGCTTCATACTTATCTCTACTGAAATCACTATCGGTCTCACCATGCCTGCGATGAATAAAAGGAACAACGCCTTCAAAACCGGTTGAGTAGTTACGAACTCTGCCATATCGGTTCTTGTACTTAACATGAACTTCGTAGTCATAACCATTGATGATTGCATCTTTTGCCTTTTCAGATAATTTCTTCCAAGGTGTATCAAGTGAGAACTTCACGTCCCCGGCTAAGCCCTCTAGCAACCTCAAGAAGTACTCTGAAGATTGCCCACCTGACCAAGGCGCAATTGCCCCTTCATAGATTGAAATCGAATCATCGGGAATTATTAACTCTTCATCTACCTCAAGTTTTGTACCGATTCCACTGCATTCAGCGCATGCGCCAAATGGTGAGTTAAATGAGAATGATCTTGGCTCTAACTCTTCAAATGAAATTTCACAATCTGGGCAAGCCATGTGCTCACTAAAACTTTTCTCTTTGTCTGGAGATCCTGCTTTCAGATCAACAAAATCGAGAATTACCAAACCACTTGCCAACCGCAATGCTGTTTCGATGGAATCTGTTATTCGAGATTTACTCTCTTCTTTAACTGATAAACGATCAACTACAACCTCGATTGTGTGTTTTTCCTGCTTCTTTAACTTAGGTACATCCGCTATTGCGTATACGGTGCCATCTACTCGCACCCGCGCATAACCTTGAGTTGTGAAATCTTTAAATAAATCCAAGAACTCACCCTTTCTAGCTCTAATAACCGGGGCAAGAACTTGGAATTTACTTCCGGTAGGCATTTGCAATATTTGATCAACAATATTTTGTGGAGTTTGCTTCGCGATCTCTTGTCCGCATTTGGGGCAATGAGGCTTTCCAGCTCTCGCAAAAAGCAATCTTAGGTAATCATAAACCTCGGTAATTGTGCCAACGGTAGATCGCGGATTTCGATTTGTAGATTTCTGATCAATAGAAACCGCTGGTGATAAACCTTCAATGAAATCAACATCTGGTTTATCCATCTGGCCAAGGAATTGCCTGGCGTAAGCTGAAAGAGATTCAACATACCTGCGTTGACCCTCAGCAAAGATTGTGTCAAATGCAAGTGATGACTTACCGGATCCTGATAAACCGGTGAAAACAATCAAGGAATTACGAGGCATATCAAGTGAAACATTTTTTAAATTGTGTTCTCGAGCGCCGCGAACAATTAATCGATCATTCATTAATTACCCGCCTCCTCCATACCTTTTAATTCTCGTTTTAATTCGCGAATCTCATCACGTAAACGTCCAGCGAGCTCAAAGCTCAACTCGGCCGCCGCTGCCCGCATTTGTTCAGTGAGTGATTCTATGAGCGCAATCAACTCTTGTCTTGGCAATGAACCAGCCTTTGCTTTGGCTAATCCAGGGCTTATGGTTGATTTCTTATTGGATTTACTTAAATCATCTGTGTCATCTATCTCTTTTGCAATTAAATCAGTGATGTCTGCGATTTTTTTACGCAATGGGGTTGGGTCAATCCCATGTTCTGTGTTGTAGGCAACCTGCTTTGCTCTGCGTCGATTTGTTTCATCAATCGCCTGCTCCATTGACTTAGTAATTTTATCGGCATACATGTGAACCTCACCAGAAACATTTCGGGCGGCGCGACCAATTGTTTGAATTAACGAGGTAGTAGATCTTAAGAAGCCCTCTTTGTCTGCATCTAAAATAGCAACAAGTGATACTTCTGGTAGATCTAAGCCCTCACGAAGTAAGTTAATTCCAATTAGCACATCATATTCACCGGTGCGAAGTTCTCGCAGTAACTCAACTCTTCTTAAGGTATCTACCTCTGAATGCAGATAACGTACCTTTACGCCAAGCCCAAGCATGTAATCTGTTAAATCCTCTGACATTTTCTTAGTCAAAGTTGTTACTAAAACTCTCTCATTTTTCTCAGCACGAACTCTGATCTCGGCGATCAGATCATCAATCTGACCTTTAATGGGTTTAACTACAATCTTTGGGTCAACCAAACCGGTTGGCCTAATTACCTGCTCAACAACATCGTTATTGGTTTTTTCTAATTCATACTTCCCTGGCGTTGCAGATAGGTAAACCTTTTGGCCAGTTCGCTCAAGAAACTCATTAAATCTAAGTGGGCGGTTATCCATCGCACTTGGCAATCTAAATCCATGTTCCACCAGTGTACGTTTGCGAGCAGCATCTCCTTCAAACATGGCACCGATTTGTGGAACTGTTACATGTGATTCATCAATCACAACTAAAAAATCCTCTGGGAAGTAATCAAGCAAGCAATTGGGTGCAGATCCTGGAGCGCGCCCATCTAATTGGCGTGAGTAATTTTCAATTCCAGAACAAAATCCGAGTTGTTGCATCATTTCGATGTCAAAGGTTGTACGCATACGAATGCGTTGTGCCTCAAGTAATTTACCTGCTCTTTCAAACTCATCTACTCGAGCTAACATCTCATTTTCAATTTCAACAATTGCTCGCTTCATGGTTTCAGGTCCAGCTGCGTAATGAGTAGCCGGAAAGACATACATTTCATTTTCATCTCTGACAATCTCGCCAGTTAATGGGTGCAGCGTCATGATCTTTTCAATCTCATCGCCAAACATTTCAATACGAAGAGCCAGCTCCTCATACATCGGAATGATCTCTATCGTGTCGCCACGGACTCTAAATGTTCCTCTTTCAAAGGCCATGTCATTTCTCTTGTATTGGATATCTACAAACTTACGAAGCAGTGCATTGCGATCAATTGAATCCCCGACCTTTAATCGGACCATCCGATC
>JACCDO010962678.1_pt1 | contig 31814 bp, 35 predicted proteins | sample 7446101 | NCBI WGS metagenome assembly JACCDO01 (sample SAMN15323440, study PRJNA562643) | freshwater metagenome | isolation source: river surface water | place: USA:Blue River Watershed | collected 2017-08-16 | reverse complement strand
TCCAATGACCAAATGGAACCAGAAGGATTTGAAATTATAGGGGTTGAGCCGGGGGATCAATTTGAATTGTCCATCGGAAAAACCAAACACACAGTTCAAGTTTTTGCCTGTACTCACTCAGTACCTTGTGTTGGTTATGGAGTTAGCTTGAGTAAAAACAAATTAAAACCAGAATATGCCGGACTCAAGTCCAACGAAATAAAAGAATTAAAAGCAAAGCAAATTGAAATAACCCAAGAAATAAAAGCCAAAGAATTTTGTTTTTTAGGTGATACTACACATCAGGTTTTTATTGATAACCCTGATATCTTAACTTGGTCTAATGTAATGGTTGAATGTACTTTTGTTAGCCCAGATGATTTGTCTCATGCTACTGAAAAAACCCACATGCACTGGGATAATTTAAAACAGGTAATTATTGCCAACCCCCATGTCAACTGGATTTTAACTCATTTTTCACAAAAATATAAGAAAGCTGACTTAGAAGAATTTTTTGCTAAAGAAAATCTCTCTAATGTCAAACTATGGATAAATATTAAATAATCCCCAATCTAAACAATTAAAGACTTTTTTATCCTTTGTGATTTAACTGATTTTCAACACATTGGGATTTACTCCAATGGGTATCCCCACAAATAAAATCATCCCGAACAATTTTTGCACGGGCTATAGTATGGGAATCATCACATATTCTCACATATACCCCTTCTACTGGTCCGGAATAATATCCTGATTGAGAATTTACCAGTTTGCAAATACTGGCAATACTGGGATATTTACCGGACCCAATTAATCGGATTTGAGGAATAGTGGTTTTGGCTAACAGAGTTTCCAAGTTTTTCCTTCCGGCAAATTTCCCTGTTAATTTATCATACAAGTCAAAGGCCACAAAATACCCTGGTAAATTTGAATAATGGATGGAATGTTTGGCAAATACCCATTCACCAAACAAAATATGTCTACCCGGTTCTAAAATCTCATATAATTCTGCCTGATGTAAATCTCTCCATAAGTCTAACTTTTTAAATTGGCTAGCATAGTTGGAAGTAACATAATGGGACCTATTTTGAAATAAAACTTTCCATGTTTCAGGCTCAATTGAAATACCCATATTAGCCCCATCTATTTTTTCTTCAATGAAAATTTCTCGATTTAAATAGGATTCAACTTCACACGCAGGTAAAAGCAAATCTTCACGACTAGCTCCACCTAAATTAGCCAAGTGTCTGGTTCTTGGAAATTTAACCAAGTCCATTGAAAATTCTTGGGTTATTTCGATTGGTGGAATTTGCCAAAGCCCAAGAATATAGTTCAAATCATCTGGTGATTTAATATGGATAATTTCTTCAAACCCTTCGTTCAAACCAACCGGTTCAAAACTATTTGCTAAATCCCCGATAATTTTTTCTGCACCTGATGCCCTAAGAGTTGGGTGCTCTGGTCTATGTTGCGCTCTATATACACACTCGTCTTTTTCGGTTTCAAAAACTAAAGCCCATGAACGTTGGCCTTGTTTTAACCATCCTTGAAAATCTTTACGGTCTGATTTTTTCCCGTTGCATCTGTCAACAATTACTAAGGTATCAGACTGAGCATTTGCACTCATTAAATTCTCACAAGCTTTTTTTCCCATGTCATCTTGACTTACTCGAATAACATCTCCTACGTGGGTTTCCATGTGGGTTGAAAAAGTAGATTTACCAGCTCCCGGTAAACCAACTAAAATCATTAATTTAGGGCATTTTTTTCCATTGAATTTGATAAATTTTTTACTTGATTTTCCCGTTTGGTTGGAATATTTTGCTTGGTATTCCCGCATAAAACCAATTTGTTCTTTTGAAAAAATTACTTCTCTAGTAGCTTCTAAGTGTTCAATAACTTTGTTCAATTCCATACTTAATTCCCTAATAGCAAAACAAGCTACAACCATATTAGTTCTTCCTTTACCTCCCATACAGTGAACAATAAAGTGTTTGTATTCCACGTGCAATTTAGCTAACCGGTCTACCAACAAATCCATTGACTCAATTGAACAAATAGATCTATCTTGAATAGGCCAGTTAATATAATTTGTTTTGGCCCATTCAACCAATTCAGTATCGGGTACCATTTCTTTAGATTCTGTTAAATTGCAAATACTGGCAATTTGATTTAATCGAAGCCAATCCAAATGATGTGCCTTAATAACTGCACTGGCATAAACACCTGGGTACACTTGAGTAAAATTTCTTGGCTTGGCTAATTTAACATATTTATTTTCCACATTAACCCAATGAATTTTCTCATTTGAATTTAACTTGTTAAGATTTGATAAAATTGGTTCCTCATATTCTGGGTTAACGGGTTTTCCATCAAGTTCTTTACCAACTAATTCAACAGTTTCTTTTGAATTAGGAATAACCCCACACAATTTAAGTAAACAATATGCGCCTTTGTTAGGGTTTAATTTTATTAAATCTAATGCTAACCCATAAGCTCGGTCCCATTGTTGTTTTTTACACACAAGGTCAATTAATTCAGCAATTATTTCTGGATCAGATGGGTTAAACTGATAAAGTTTTTCTACCCAAGCTAATTGCTTCAAGTACAAAGTACGATTTTTATAAAACTCCCAATTAACAATTTGGTTTGGTTCTAAACACCCAATCGATTTATCAATTGTATGGTCGTCTGTGTCAGCCCACCCTAAGCTAATGTGAAAATTATATGGTTCTAACCCATGGGCTTTTCTAAACTTATCGCCAGCTGGATAATGTACAACTATAAATGCCACATGGGGTAATATTTTGACTCCAACCGGATACCAAGAATCATTTTCTGGTTGAATAGGACCTAACAAGTTTTGACCAATTAATTTTGTTTCGTGCGGCCTTGTTATAGTAATATGATAATTTTGTCCGTCTCGCTGGATTTGATTTTCTATCCATTGTGGGGAAATTTTTCCAACATGCTCGGACACAACTGCTTGTGAAATTAATAAATATAAACAGCCTTTTATATTAGCAAATGGTTCTGTTAACATTATAATATTAATATTATTGTTTAATTGAATCTTTAAACAATTTTTTTTAAATTAATAAAACAGACCTTTGAAAATCAGTTAACTCACAAGCTGGGTCGTAATTTCTATCAGTTTGTAATAAAGGATTTTTTAAATAAGATGGAGGTTGGATATTTTTTTTAAAGTTTTCTGCTTGAGCTTTAACATAGGCAATGTTTAATGGAACATTTGGAATCCAAGATAAATAAATTACTTCTCTTGTATCGGCTCCACTTAAATTATCACATGTAGCGTGAGGTAATCGATTATCCCATAAAACTAACGAGCCGGCAGGTACATCTGGTGTAACTAATTTATTTTGCAATTGTATATATGATTTAGAATGCATGCGATAAAAATCACCAGATGTTCCCCAGTCGTTTTTATTTGTGTCTTTACTAAAATATTCATTAAATTGCTTATGAAACCCTTTAACTAATCTTAACCCTCCTGAATTGTTTCCATAGTGGTCAGTTAATGATATAAAACCTTGAATCGGTCTGTATTTTTTAATGTTAGTAAATGCATCAAGCCCAGGTCTTCTATCAATGTGTAAACCTAACCCACCTTCTGCTTTAATAATATCAGGTAATCGCCAACATACACGATCTATATAAGGCAAAATATCATTTGATGGACCCAAAGGAAATTCATCAATTGTACTCATTGCTGACTTCCAAATATTATACATATTTTTATTCACATGTAAATCCATTTTAAATTTGGCGTAAAAAATATTAGCAATATGAGATTTAATTCGTGTTTCATTTGGTGCCGGCTCAATAAAATTAATTATTTTATCATGGTCAATATTGTGTGCAAGTAGAGAATAATGTAATTCTGTTCTTGCCTGTGCAATTTGTTCTGGACTTAAAATATTTTCAATAACAATGTAACCATCAGATTTAAATTTTTCTAATTGTGTTTCATTCATATTGTTAATTTATAAATTTATATCTTTAAATGCTATCAGTATAAAAAAATTTATTATCGCATTAGGTTTACCATAATTTTTCTGGGTCATCAGCCGATTCTGCCCAGATTTTGTCAGCCTGTGATAAATTGTTTACCTCGTGAGTTTCTTTTTTCATGATTTCGTTTAATTTTTCAAACGTATAAGCTGGGCTAAGAAACTTGGAATTTGGTTCCCGCCCATACCATTGACCAAGTTTGATTGGAATGGATTTTTCATTGGATTTTGTTTTTGTCAGGCAAGATTTATGCCAGTACATAGATTTTTCCATAGAAACTAAATTATCTGGTTCTATTGGTTCCAAACATCCCACACACTATTTTATTTGTATCCATTAGCGTATTAGTTTTTAATTTATATAAATATAATAAAATCAATTTTATTTGAAAAGTAGAAATTCAGGCTTTAAAAAAGCTAAGATTTTTTTTTAGCTTCTTTTTTTTAGGCACCATTTCAGGTTCTGCCAATTCTTTTTGAAGCTTTGAAAATTCTTCAAGGGCTTCAATATCATTTTTAAGTTCAACAGGTTTTTTTTCTTGGTACTTTTTCATATTTTCCCAGGATTCTTCACCAAGTTGTTTCTCATCTGTTTCTTCTAATTGTTTGAAAACCTCTTCCCAAGCTTTATCTTTTTCTTGTAAAGTTTCCTCTTGTAAAATTTGGGTCGTTTCAAATAAAAATTCTTTTTCTATAATTGCTTTTAATTCGTCATAAAAATAATATTTTCCTAGATAATTGTCTTTGGAATTAGTATTGGATTTTACATTGGAAACAATATCAGAAATATTAACTGGGTAAGATGGGGCTGATGAATCATTTGGGTCCCATGAATACCATTGATCAGGTTGCATTTGGAGGTACTTTTGAGGGGCTTTTGGTGTTCGCTGAAAACTGTCCAAACATGATGCATGCCAAAAAATTGATTTTTCCATTGAAACTAACTTATCCGACTCAATTAGTTCCAAACACCCCACACAAACTTTCTTATTTGTATACATTAAAATATACTAATAATTACCAATAAGATATTTTCCGAATCAATTTTTTTTAATTAAAAAATAAGTTTATTATTTAAAAAGTGGAAATTCAGGCATATAAACCGATTCAGAAAACGTGGATTTTCTAATATGGTAAATATTAGTGGCTAAGATATTTGCTATGATACCATCGGATTTGATTCTTGGATCAGTCCAGTCAAGGTAAATATTAAATTTCCCCACATAGGAAATATACAAATTATTACATATTTTAAAACATATTTAAGAAAATACTTTTTACGCCAAACCGTAAAAAGTTTTCTCGGCTATTCTATATGATAAGTTTACAAGATTATCTTAAAAAATATTCTGTAATTAACAACCAATTTATTGATGATTTTTTTTCTCTTTATGACAGAAACACAACTGAAAATGATTTTGTTATTAACCTTGAAACTGTTGCCAAATGGCTTAAATCAACAAAGGGGCACTTGAAAGATACATTAAAAAATACTTACTCAAAAAATGTTGACTATAAAACAAAAAAAGGTGAAACAACAGGAGGACGTCCAAGTGAAATTGTCTTATTAACACCAGATTGTTTTAAACGTTTAACAATGAGTTCAAAAACAAAAAAAGCAGAAGAAGTTAGAACCTATTTTATAGAATTAGAAAAACATATTGATAAATATAAAAACCATATTATTGAAGCATTAAATAAACAAATGCAATTGTTAAATAATAATCAAAAACCAAAACTTGATAAAAAAGGTGGAGTTATTTATATACTTAAATCAAATAAAGACATTGATGGAATTTATAGAATTGGTAAAACAAAAAAATTTAAAGAAAGAAAAGCAGTTCATGATAGTTCTCACCCTGATGATATGGAAATTGTATTTGTATATGAAACAAAAAATATTGACGAGGTTGAAAGTTGTTTAAAAGCAGTTTTAAAATCAACTCAATACAGAAAGAGAAAAGAATTTTATCAAATTGACGAAAATATTTTAAAAGAACTAATTAACACATGTAATAACATGACATTAAAAGTTAAAAAATCAAACTCTAAAACAAAACAATTTGGTGGTATGTTTATTATGTTAGAAAAATAAATCCAATGGTTTATCAAATTGTGGAAATTCGGGCATATAAACCGATTCAGAAAACGTGGATTTTCTAATATGGAAAATATTAGTAGCCAGGACATTTGCTATGATACCGTCGGATTTGATTTTTGGATCAGTCCAGTCAATGTAAATATTAAATTTCTTCACATAGGAAATATTAATTAAGTTATCAATTGATGTTAATACATTAGGATTAAACACAATTAAAATTCCAGGATAATCAATACCATTGGCTTTATTGGCTTGAATTAATTGGCTAGGTGTAATATCCAATACTTGAATTCCATCTACTTCCAATCTAACCCGATTAATCAAGTCCACTGACCCAGCCAACCCAGTCAAATACAAACAATCAATTTGATGATTCGCATTGATTGTATTGGATACCACAGGTAATGTAAATAACTGTGGATTTAAGAATTTATATCGGGAAATATTTGGATCATTATCCTCTTCATATTCAACATCCATATTAATTTGATTAACTTGATCATATTCATAGGTGTAAATATCCGCAAAAACTTCCCAATCAAAACCATTATAAAATTCCAATGGTTGTACAAGTTTCAAGTTAATTGCAAACTCCTGGTTGTACTCTAAATGATACAGGATTTTATTGTGATACAATCCAAATTTAATATTAATGTATCCGGGTTCATAGGTAACAGCACAGTCGAGAAAATTTGATAAAACCGCAAAATGAGCTTCAATGTCTCCAATAATTTGTTGAGTTGGCATTCCACCTGCTTGAGTTTCAATTCCTTCAACTAGTTCAGATAATTTTAAATTGGATGGGTTGGCAACTCGTAATTTCAAATTAGTTATTAAGCAGTCTTTATTTTGAACTCGAATTTGTAGTATTTTGTGTGAGCTGGGTTTTACTTTAATATTAAGTGGATGCGCTTTAAAATTTGCAGGACCAAACCGCTCTTCGACCGTTTTAAAAATATCTGAATCAACATTTGGTTCTGGTTTAATATAGACTTGTAACTTGTCACGATTGCAAATATAATCCCAATATGGTTTTTTTTCTGGTTTTACACATTGCAAATGATAATAACAACCAGGTTTTGGTTCAACAATATTTCCACCATCAATCGGTTCCAAACACCCCATACAAACACACACATGTATTTTTGCTCCTTCCATTGGAAAATTATATTGTAATATTCAAGTAAACAAATCATCAAATTTTTTTACTTGGATAGTTGATAAAAAGGTTTTTATAAAAATCCAACCCAATCGGGATTTAAATTAATAAATTGAGGAATTACTTCTTCGTTTTTAAATTGCACGGCTAAATATTTTTCGCAAAAATCCCGGTTTACTTGTTCCGGGTACATGTAACAAATTGTATATAACCAAGATTCAATATGACCAGTATGCCCATACAAACTTATTTGGTTCCAAGCATCAACATTATTTAAACAATATAATTTTTTGCTCATTATGTCTTTTCTAATTTGTTCTGTTAAGTATCCATAAATAAATTCCACATTAGGATTTGTGTAGTTGGGCTGGACTGGTGAACTAAACCATTGGCCAATCCACTTGCCTAACCGGTAACCAGAATTTAATTCGTTTGTTTTATCTGGTTCAGTGGACAAACTAGTAATTTGATAAGTAAGCTTGTTTGTCCGATATAATTTAATCATAATCAATGGATGGGACAAGTAACCAGTTTGTCCACTGGGAATTTTCAAAGTTTCTAAAATACGTTCATTCAAGTAAATTTTCACAGTAATTGGATATGGTTCGTTATTTATAATTCCATAAAATAAATCCCCTGCTCTTTCTATTGGACCTGAGCTTTTATTTGCTAAGTTCACTGGATTGGTTGCTAAAAAATTATGCCCGGATGCTAAACCCATACCAATTTCATCGTAGCTCTTAATATCGGCAAAATTAAAATAATCGGCAAATTTAATCATAATTATATAATAATAAAACCAAATCTTTAAATCTACATTTAGTAATCTGCATGAGAGTATTCTGGATATTTTATTGGGCTAATATTTCCATTAGTATCACAATTCAACCATACTAAATCTCCGTTTTTACTAATCACAAGAGTTTTTTTACCCATGAAACCAAAATCTATTATTGGTTGGTTTTGTTTAATTGGCTCAACAACAAAAACTGTTTTACCAGGTTTTGTCAAATTAGCTTGAAGTTTTTTAAGTTTTTCTGTTAAAAAATCAAGATATTCATTTTGACTACTCGGGTCTTCAGAACTTACAATTTCTGCTATTTGTTTTTTAATATCAGCTATAAGAGCATTATGTTTATAATTGTATATTGGTTGTGGTTTTTCAAGTTCTAATTCCAATTGCTCATTTGATTTGTTATCATTATCAAATTGGTTTGATTTGAAATTTTGTTTCACCTCACCAGTTGGTTCTGTTGAATATGTTAATTTATTGAGTTTGTCAAAACACTCCTTATGATAATAGTTTCCATTGAAAAAATTATCAGTATTATTAATTAGTTCCAAACACCCCACACACACTTTGTTTTCCATTGGATGTATATATAAAACTTGAAACTATAATTAACAAGAAATTCAATGTTTTTATTTTTTTATCTAAAATTTATTCATATAACAAAATGCCTAATTATTATGAAGAACGTGCAATAGCTCCAAATGCAACCCATGAAAAAATTATTGAAGCATATGCAGAAAAATTGATTTGGTAAATATTAGAACTTTAAATTAATGTAATTATTAATGGATCAAGTTAAAATAACCCAACCGGTAATTAGTTCAATTGAACAGTTTGACAATATCCCACACAAATCCGGCCATTATCGACCTGAATGGTATTTAAGTAAATACAAATTCACCAAAGAAGTTTTATTAGATGTGTTTTGTACTGACTATAATCATTGGTGTTATGAGGATTATTATTATGATGATATTTGTTTGGACATGATAGCACAATACCAGCCGGATATTGATATTGAGGATTTCAAAGTTAGTTGGACACAATTAGATATTATTTTGGAAGCAGAGTTTATGTCCCGACTTGTTGTGGAATTGTATAAGGAAAACAAGCCAATTAGCACAATATCTGATTACAAATATGACATGATTTCCAGTTATTTTGCTCAAATAAAAAAATGTGCCAATGATAATGTATTAACCCAACTCGCCAAAGATTATGCTCAAATGCTTGTGACAAATAAGTATATTGGCAAATTAAATTTACCAGTCGAGTCCAATCAAATTAGCACTCGTGATGAATTAATTCAAGTCGCTCAGTTTGTGATTTCAACTGTACCGGAAACATATAGTTCGTTATTACCATTATGCTAATATTATCATCATAACCAATTATTCACTAATAATTTTTTCTTTATATTAAGCAAATCAGCTATATATATTAAACAATTTATATGATCGCAAATTATAATCTAAAGTAAAAAGATTGATTTAAATAATTATTGTAGGGACGAGGTATGTTATTGGTCAATGTGTACCCCAGCAGATTTTTATATTGTACATGATAAAGCAGAACCGCAACCTGATCAAATAATATTTTCAGAAATATTTTATGAATTTTGGTCTGATGATTTACAGATAATTAAATTTACATATGAACAAGTCAAGTCTAATACTAAAATACTAGCCCAAGTTATATCAAATGGATTTTTTCATAAAAAAGATTTTAATGAACTCGCATATTGGCATAATATTTTTATTGATGGGATATTTGCCAATAAAAAAATTGCCCATGCTATTGCCAAGTCTAAATATATTTACAAAACTGAACAAATGATTAAGGCATTAGAATATGTCGGTACGGTTTGTGATTAATTTATAAAATTGAAATTCGCATACATTAATAATTAAATTGAATCCCGTTTAATTACTATGTTTACTGAACCAGAAGTAGTTAAATTTACTGAACCGGATGATGAGTTTTGCTATGTGATTCTTACAACTGATGAATTTATTGATATGTCTATATTTACTGTGAGTGAATGGGAAAAACTAGAGTTAATAGCCCAGCTTAATCGAAAAAATCAGAGCGAATTAGAAGATTTGTCTGACTATTCATATACTTGGTTTTTCGATTCAACCAACCCCAATTATAAAGAAAATGTCAGATGGAAAAAGTCTATTGAATTTATGGATGTGCAAATGGGCAAAGTATTTGGTATTAAATTTAGTGAATTGGATCCAAAATTTGGAACTAAGAAAGAACTAAAGAAAATTTATGAGAGTTTAGATTTTCTAATAACTAATAAAACAGTTACTAAAGACAAGTTAAGAAAATGGTTTATTGATAATTATCCAGTTATCAATAATAATTAATTCAAAATTACTAAGATTTTTTGTAAAGTAATTCTAAGTTTTATTTATCAGTGGGAAAAATAATTGGAAGTCCACCAGAATCTTTGTTACCAATGATAACTATCTTAGCATTGGGGGATTTAGCCAACTTTTCAGTTGCTTCAATTGCTTTCCACATGATTAACTGATCACTGATACCTCTACTAACAATGTCTTGGAATGATTTGATACCATTAGCTTCAATTGTTTTTCTTTCTGCTTCCATTTTTTCCCTTTCAATGTTAAAGACCAATTGTTTTTTCTCTCGATCAATGATAAAATTCATTTGTTCATTTTCTTGTTCTGATTTTAATTTATTTTCAATAGACATTTGTAATTGATGAGGTAATTTTATTTTATTAATTAGTACCTCTTCAATGATAAAACCATTTGGTTGTAGTGAAGTAGCAATTTCGCTATCCATCTTTGTTTTAATTTCACTACGGGTTTTTTCATTATACAAGTCTTTGGCTTCATATGATGAAATGGTATTTCTTAACGCGGACTCAATAATTGGTTTAATAAATATATTTTCATAGTTGGATCTGTATTTGAGATAAATGTCTCGGGATTTATTTTCATCAACCTTGTAAATAACATTTGTTTGAACTGATAAGTTTAATCCTTCTTTGGTTGCAATATCTATGTCAACTGATAAATTCGAAGTTAACAATGGGACTTTAACAAAGTCAACTAAAGGATTTTTAAAGTGGAATCCAGGTTTAAGTTGGACATTTCCAACGTCACCAAATAAGTTTGAGTAGCCGATGTGATTTGCTGGAATTGTGTCATAACAAAAACCCATCCCAACAGCTCCACCAACCAATCCAATAAAAATACGCCTACTATTATTTTCCATAAAATTTCTAATTAAATGTGCCATTAGTTTAGTTTTCTAATGGGTCAAATAATTATTAAATCAATTTTTTTCTAACATGCAAAAAATGAACAGTAATTTTACCCAAGCAATTCGAAATTATTGCTCAATGCTGTTTCGAAGTCTTTATTTAATATACCGGGATTATCCTTATTCCAATAAACTAGATTCAATTATATCGGATGTTAAATGGATTTTTAAATTATCTTAATGAGTTGGGGTTTTAGTTTAAAAAAATATTATATAATTTTATTATAATAATGGGTTGTGATTTTTATATTCAAATTTATCTAGAAATTGTTCATACCGGTGGAATTGCCTATTGTAAATTACCAGTAGCCCGTGGATATTATCCGGAGTTAGATTGCGGACTATATGATAGTGATGATGATGAAAAAGATCACTATTATCATTCAGAAGAATATCAAATGTTGTCTGCAAATGTAAAAAAATTATGTTTGACTCCAAGAAAACCGGTTGTTATCTATGAAAATAATTCATTTGTTAATGGGCATTTTGAAGAAAAATATCTATCAGTAATTCAAGACAAAATTAATCAAAAACAAAACCTGGGACCTTTCCGACACACTGATACAGGAATTTTAACTAATTTAAATGAAATAATTAAAATAACGAAAAAAGAAATTAAGTATGATCCTGCTGATGATTTAAGTTAAATATTTATTTTTAAGTTATTTATGGGCATGTTAGTATGATTTTATCAGGTTTCTAGTGTACTTTACCATATACTTAATGCTGGCCATTTCAATTCCATTAGCTTTTACAACAAACTTGTACTTTCCCTCATACACCAAATTAAATTGTCTCATTAGAAAAATCTCATTATAAATAATTGTTATTTTTTTCAATTTATTTTATTGTTTAAGTCTGTTGGATAATTTTATTTAAAGATTTATCACTTAGACTAATTAGTTTATGCTATCAGACTTAATTTATAATGATCCGCAGATTACTTTTTTTAAAAAAACTTTTAGAAGATCGACACCGATTCAATCTTTTAGAGAAACCCATACAATAAAACCAGAATCAAATGTATTTGTTTTTAAAAATGGACAAATTAATAACACAGATTTTTATATTATATCCAAGTTATGGATATCAAATGATGTATTTCCAGTTACACCTAAACCAATAGTTAACAAAGTAAGCTTTTTTTTAATTCCATACACTAATGAAGAAGATTATTCTGAAGAAAAATATCAAACAACGGAGCAAATTTTTGCTATACCAAATGTTAAGTTAGTATCTTCGACATACATAGACACTATTGAGTATTTTAATTTATTCGACTCAACGCGTAATGCTAATTCAAGCCAATATACCCGATTACCACTTGATGATGTAGCATTTAATAATTTGCTATTAGCAAAAGGAAAGCATTTTTTACTTTTACATTTGGAAAAAAACACAAACTCAATAGTTAAGCCAATTAAATTAACTATAAAATATTTTTTGGGAGGTGACATAGAAAAGCAAAGAACTTTATCCCAACCTCATGAATATTTAGTTAAAAGACAAATTGATAAAACCATTGGTATTTCATCAGGTGAAAATCAATTAAGTATTGATTTTATTAATTGTCCTCTTATTTCTATTGTAATAAAATCCCCAACTGACATAACAAACCCCATAATAAGGTTATCCGATGGGACAGAAACACAATTAGCAAATCAAGAACCTAATCCAAACCTTTCAATACAATTTGTAACTGCTGAATCCAATCCAGATATGCCATTTGATTCATCCAAATGGAAAATATTTATGTTAGACCAAGCGCAAGAATACATTGGATTTTGCAATAACAGTCCTCAACCACAAGGTTTATACGAATTTAAATCAAATGATAAAATTATTTTTAATAATCCAAACGGAGAAACACAAATTCAAATATGTTATATTTTTTATGATTGTTTAGGTTATTATAATACTAATGGTAATCCCCATTCCAATATAAATTACAAATCTTATGAATACCAGTTAAAAAAAGCTAAACATTTGTCAAAAAAAATACGTTGGGAACAATTAGTTCAAGACCCAAATAGATTAATTCAGGAAGAATTTTATAACCAGTTAACTCAATGGACTGAAACCAATCCAGTTATACCGGAACATTGGGCAATGGATTTAACTTTAAACTATGGCGAATATGATATTAGTTATGAAGCTTATATAAATGCACACCAAGAAGCACATCCAGAACCAGAGCCTGAGCCAGAACAAGCCCAACCAGAAGAGCAAGAGCCCCAACCTGAACAAAACCCTGTCGAAATACTTGAACATCAATTACCACCTCAATTACCACCGGTTCACATTCCCCCAACAATTATGGCCGCAAATACTCAGCAAGAAGTAATTCGTTTTGTCAGTTTGTACAAAGATATGATTGGTAAAATAGTTGAATCATTTGAAAAAGCTCAAGCAATTAAAAAACCAGTGGAACAAGATGATATTTGTGAAGTTTTATTGGCACCATTTGAACCTAATGAATATTATTATTGTTGTGTCCATTGTTCAGGTAAGTTTTCAGTTGATTTTTATAAAGTTTGGATAGAGGATTCAACAAAAAACGGCAAATGCCCTAAATGCTTAACAAAAATAAATCAAATTCCTCAAATGTATTTAAATTGTGCTGGGGAAAATGTGGAAACCACTAGTACCAGTTAATAAAAAAGTAAAAAAATTGTTAAATTTATTTAAAGAACCAATTTCAATTAATTTATAATGGATAAAACTACTGATACTATTAATGCCAATACAAAATCTAATTCAACAGAAACTGAACTATCTGATACTTCTCAATACTGTTTACCATCTAGTTTAAAACCGCAACTAGATACAATTTCTAAAACCCAACCAGCTCATGTGTCTACTTATGGAACATATGGGGCATGTGCCTGTTGCAAACCAGGTGACTTTTTTAGTTTTTTAGAAAAAAAACGTTTTGTTGGTCCGGATACTGAAACTAATAGTTTTCAAGGTAATCGATATATGCAAGGAGAACCAGTACGTTCACGACAAATTCAAAGTTTTGCTCTTGGTAACTCTGGTGCACCAGCTTCTAGTAAACCCAATGGAATCAGCGAAGAATAAAAATTGTATGCGAGGGTAAGAATTATTAATTCTTATTCCTGCTATAATTTTTTTTATTAAATGAAAAATTATATTAATTATTAACTTGAGTTATAATTAAATTAATTGGAAGTAATTTGAGGAATAAGTAAATAAATTTTATCTGTTGATGTAATTTGATTTAAATGTTTTGATCCGGCCTTTTGTTTTTTATTTTTTTATCAATCATATCATTAATTTTTACTGCTTTTCTAATTATTAAATATTATTTTAATGGATATTTATATATCTGTACAAAATAAATTATCTCGTGTGTTTTTTCATCAGAGTGCATATGCCATTCCAACAGAGAGAGATTTAAACAGCTCATACACTTTAAGATATAAAATGACCCTTTACATGCAATTTAAATAAAGTTTCCAATTAATTTAACACCCGCTTACAAAATATAAATAATTCTTTTTCACAGCTACCACCTGCTATATCAGTTGTTTTATATAACATAACTCGTAACTCTAATTTCCATTTGGATTCTGGTCCAAGTAAATATTTGTACATTCCTTCAGAACCATCAGATGCTCCTAGTTCACCAATAAAAATAAAATATTTTCCCGTTGAAACTTCATAAAACTTTTCTAACGCCCAAAAATCTGCATAACCTGCATATTTTTTAGTTCCAAATATAGGATATAATGGAGGTGGGGATATCATCATTAAAATATTAAATCCTCCAAACTTAAATTTTTCCACAGTTTGTACCGAGTTTAAGTTAAATTCAACTGGGTGCGAATTCTCATCAACATATTCTGTTAAATCTTGGACATCAGTTGATTTAATTATAACGTCGGGAAATTTGCTAACTAAGTTATTATATATGATTTTGCTAGCAACTCCGTTTCCGGCAAATGGTTCTAATATTTTTATTAGACTGAGATTTGTTTTAGTTAAAAACTTACATATGTGTTCACCTGCTAAATTTAATGTTTTCTCAGATAAAGTGGCACGTGATTTTTCTGATTTATTTGTTTTAAAGTTACTTAAATAATCCGCAGACCAGTATTGTGCATAGGCCAATAAGCTTGTACTAATGTTATCAGGTAAATTTTCCTGTCTTGACTGTTCTAAACCCATTAAATAAAATTAGTAAAATCAAGTTTAATTAAACAAAAAAACAATTTTTTTATCTAAAGCTAATTTATATTAGATATAATAATGACACAAAATTTTAATAAAAAGTTTTCGTTTGCAGACAGAGCTAATGAATCTTCCCGTATTAAAATTAAGTACCCTAATAGAATTCCAGTTATTTGTGAAAAAGCTCAAGGAAAATCAACTGCTCCAGACATTGATAAAAATAAATATTTAGTTCCATGTGACCTAACTATTGGACAATTTCTTTACGTGATTAGAAAAAGAATAAAACTACCGCCAGAGTCAGCATTGTTTTTGTTTATTAATGGAACAATTCCATCTGCATCAATGTTAATGTCCAGTATTTATGAAAATGAAAAAGACCCAGATGGCTTTTTATATATAACTTATGCACAAGAAAATACTTTTGGATAAAACTAACAAAAATTGATAAGAAATAAATTTATGGGATTATTTTAATATAGTAATGAAAAAACTTGTGTTTACAATACTTTTTTATATTGGAATTGCAAAAGGTAAATTAATTACAGAATTAGTTGATATGAATGACATAACTGGAATTCAACCTGGGCAATTTTCCGGCTCTAGACAATACTCTACCCAATTATCCAATTTACCCAGTTATTCAGGTTATTCAAATAATTTTAATTCCGGCCAATTATCTGATTTGTCCAATTATCCAGGTTATTCAAATAATTTTAATTCCGGCCAATTATCCAATTTGCCCAGTTATCCAGGTTATTCAAATAATTTTAATTCGGGTCAATTGTCCAACTTGCCCAGTTATCCAGGTTATTCAAATAATTTTAATTCTGCACAATTATCTGATTTATCCAGTTATTATTCAAATCAGTTTATTTCTAGATTTAGTGGTTCTCAATGTTATTCTACTTGGTCTGATTACTCAAGAATTAATCCAAGTTTATCAAATTTGTGGTCATGGTCTTTGTCTGAATATACTTGGTCTGGAAATTACGAAACACATAAGCCGACACAACATCCATCTGCTTCACCACCCCCACTCCCGTCATCACTAGCACCATCACCACTCCCGTCATCACTATCGCCAGTTCCAATTCAAACAACTCAGCCAAGTGCTAGACCAAGTGCTATTCCCACGCATATTCCTCAATTTTTTAATCCAACTTCTTGTCCGTCTATAAGACCAAGTTCCAGTCCCACTTTAAAACCATCTGAATTACCCACATACACACCAAATCCAACCGTTAAACCAAGCGTAAAACCAAGTATAGAACCTAGCCCTAGTCCAACTTCCCGTTCTAACCAATTGGAAATTCCAATTTTAAATTTTGATGCAGGGCTTATACTTTCTGGTCTGGACAAACCAGAGGTAAATAGATCAGTAATTAATTTGATAATAGAATCAATTGGGTATACAATGGGTATTTCTACTGACCACATAAGCTGGATTAAAACAGAAATTTTAGCTCGTAGACTTTTAACTGGGACACAAGGTAATTATAATGCTCAAGTTTTAAATTTAATATCAATACCCTTAACGGGATCATTTGGACAATATAGCACAAACACAACCCAGTTATATACAGGGTTAACAAATAGTTATATTTCTGCCGTTAATTCTGGAGCATTTTATACCCATATGATAACTCGGGCAATTATGTTAAATATTACTGGATTGGTCAATTTAACTGTTGGCAACCCAATTGTGTCCACACCTAATATTACTTACTTGAAAGTTTCAACTGGTCCAACTGGAGCCCCAACAATTGCGTCTAAGAACTCCCCTTATGACAGCTTATGGTTATTGGCAATTCCAATAATTGTTTGCTTGGGTATATTTGAAGTTATAGTGTATAGAATCAAAATTTATAAAATGGTACATGCGCTTAATTCCAATAATCTAACTAATTCAAATAATCCCAATAATTTTAATCCCAATTCAATTGTACCGGATGATACAACAGAAACAGCCCGACTTATAGATACCCGCGTATAAATATTTTTTTAATGAATAATACAATTTGATTAAAAAAATTGAAAATATTAGCCAATAAGGCCAGATTAATTTAAAATTTCTAATGGGCAATACACAAACAAAGCATAAAATAAGACCTACTACCGACAGACTTGTCAACACTTTGCAAATAAAAAAGTCAAAATTCGCTATGGGAATGATTGATCCACAAAATGATTTTCTTCGAGGAGGTGCATTGGCAGTTGATGATGCAAATGACATTATTGGACCGGTTAATAAACTCCGGTTTATTCTGTATGATTATATGGAAACATTTATTTCTCAGGATTTCCATCCACCGGACCATATGAGTTTTGCTTCCACACATGGTTCAACACCATTAACCGAACTCAAACTGGATTTAGTAATGGCTGATAATAAAGTTTTAACTGTTGAACAAACTTTATGGCCGACTCATTGTGTTAGTGAAACACCCGGTTGTAATTTTCACAAAGATTTTATCATTCTGAAGCGTGATAAAATTTTTCAAAAAGGTACTAAATCAAACGTTGAATCATACAGCGCATTTGGTGATGAATTTTCAAACACATATGAAAATACCGGATTACATAAGTGGTTATCACAAAAACAAATAACTGATATTATTCTTGTTGGACTTGCAACCGATTATTGTGTTTACAACACAGCAAAAGACGCAATTAGACTCGGTTATCGTGTTCATTTGATATTATCATGTGTGCGTGGTGTAAAGCCTGATAGTACCAAGGAAGCTTTAGCAGATTTAGCTAATCGTAAAGTTATATTTTATAACGATATCGAAGATTTTTGTAATGCAAACCAAAAGGATATAGAGCAAAGTTCTATTTAGTTCGAAACTTAAATGGACCCAAACCCATCAACCCACTCGCTTTTTATTTTACTAGTTTTTTATTTTATTTTGTTTTCATTTGATTTTTTTATTTAATATTGCATATTGTATTTTGTATAAATGTGTTTTTTGGAAAAATTGAAATTTTAATTAGTAATCAAGCATTAAATTTAAATTGTAATGTCAGATTCTATAGTTTACGAACATAATACCTTACCTACCGACGAGGCTAACCGGTTTTGCCCGCATAAGTCTTTAGTCAAATATAACGGCCAAGTTCTTAGTATTGGCACCACACGTAATTATAAAAATTACAATGAACCAAACTATTTGGTTATAGAGAATTTAGATACAGAACAAGAAATTCGCATACAATTGGATGACAATTGCAGGTATGTAGATTCACATAAAATAAAGGCCTTCATGTTTTCTAATTCTGTTTTGTGGATTGGATTTCCCGGTAATCAAAAACCACAAGATCCCAATATTGATGATTGGCGTGAACAACCCAAGCCAGACCAACATGTTTGGATTTTTGACTTGGATAATTTAACCTATTATACTTTTATTTCGGCTTATCAAATAGATTATATTAAACCCATTGGACAAAAATTATTTGCAATCAAGCCATGCGAAATGGATTTAGAGCCCGATACTGCAAATGTACAATATGGGATATACGAATGGTCCGATTTGCTGAACCTGTCTCAACCCATTCAACCGGTCCGTATGCTTAAATATTCTATGGACTTGTATTCAGTCAATTGGAGTTCTAGTTCAATTGCACATCTCGCTGATTCTGCATATATTCAAACACAAGATGAATCATATCAGGTTGAGCTTTACAATGAGCAATTTGAGTTGGTTTGGGGTTTTGATATCAGGGACATTTTTCCCAACTACAAACCATTACCCCCGATTAACTTGAAAAAAATATCCAAGTTTCAAAGGGAATTTATAACTGATACAAACTATCCAACCAAGTTGTTTATCTCAGTAAATGATAATTGTTTGTTGCTATATGAATATAGGGATCTAATTGAAGCTTACAATGGTAAGATGCCAGTAAAGGATGGATTAACTAATGTACACTGTTGGGACTTTACTGCCAATACTGAAGTTAAATTTTCCAGATATAATTTAAATCATTTTATCACTTGGGTAATTCCATTTCGTGACTCGACATCAAATATCATCAAATACATTGGTTATGAATGGTATCCAGCTGGTTCCTGGTGTCGCATTTATCAACAAAAAAACTGAATTTGCTTTAATTTATTATCCAATTTTTTAAACTTAATTTACTGTTGGGATTTTACCACAAATAATCAAGTTATATTTCCAAATAATGAAATGTACCGTTCTATTTATTGGGCGACACCTTTCCGTGACTCAACAGGTAAAATAAAATATATTGCTAAAGAAACCTCCTTTAATTTTTCAAATCTACAATGCAAGGTTAATGTATACGAATCAATTGGTTAAATTAAAGCCATCCATTTCCTTTAGCTAGTTTTTCATAAGATTTTACTGCATCTGAATAGGCATATTCGGATGGTTCGGTCTGTATATAAGGCAAGTTAGGTTCAATTATCAGAGAAAATATTTGCACTATTAGGTTTTCAATACTAATGGCTGGTAACCAATTGGATTTAGTTAAATATTCACAACAAATAGCTCCGCTCGATGTGATATTAGTTGCTTCCAGGCTAAACCGTGGGCTTTTAACAAAAACAAATGGAGGTTCAAATGGGTATAATTGAGGGAACTTGAAAGACAAAGTAACACCTGACCAAGTAACTTCCCATTCTAAAAGATTGGAATTGACCAGAGTTACTTTGTAAGCCGATTCACTCATTCTGCCCAATTCCTTGGCTAATTTTTTATTAGAAATTACCATCATTTTTGCTGAGTCGGTTGATTTTTTTTCATTTAATTTTGATGAAAAATAATCATTAATCCATTTGGTTTCATCGTAGACCAGGTCATCTGGATGAATTGGTAAAAACTTAATTCTGTGTTCGGGTTGAATATGGGCCTGGTTTCCGGATGGAGCAGGTTTACCAACTATTAAATATTTCAACAAACACAACTCATGTGTCGGAACCACATAAATGTTTGGAGCTTTATAATATTGAGCCTTATCACCAAGTACTTCATAAACTCCAACAATACAATTTGATGGGTTGGCTGAATTGCTTGTACTGGTAAATTTTTGTGAATATCCCAGGGCAAAATTATAACTGTCAGATACATAAATACCGGACCCGTATGCTGCCCCATTTTTTTGCATAGATGTGTTAGATAGTACTTTGATTCCATTGCGCAAAATTGAATACCAACACGCAGAATTAGAACCATGAAATAAATGGGAATTGGCAGTAGGGCCAGCGCTCCCAGTTGCCTTATCTGCAAAGGATTTTTCCACATAAAACGGATGGACTATTTTCCAAATTTGCACAGATTGACTAGACCATTCCTTTTCCATATTAACACAACACGATTTGATAATAAATCGAAGTAACCGGTAAGTTGGTTGACCTAAAGTATCTGATAACATTTGGTCTGTTGGGTAGGAATTGTTTATTCCATCTAATATGGATTCTGGTTTAATTGAATCTAATATTTTCTTTAATGCAGGAATATCCTTGGCCTTGTTATACTCGGCCAAATCGGATGGAGACAATTGTAATTTAATTAATGTGCCTCGTTTCTTTTTTATTAATTCGGTTTTGTATTCGGACTTGAGAAAATAATTTGGAAAAGGGTCTAGCATATCCAGCACATTGAGAGAGTTTACTGTTAAGGATGTTGTTGCACACAGCAATTTAAATACTTCAAAATTCCCTTTAATAAAATCGGTAACATCATTGTCTAACATCAACTCCTCCAACTTGTAGGAACAAACAATGTCACCACAAGTTGCAAACACATTAGATTTTACCTGTAATTTTGTTCCACAACCAATACAATAGGAGTGGATATTTACAATCACCTCAGCTAACCGGGAATAAAATTCATCGGGGGTTTTCAATTGGACCTGATTTATTAGCTCAATTATTTGTGCTTGATAAAAATCAGGAGAAGCGACTTTAACTAATTTAAAACTATTTTCAGATTCAAATGAAAAATTCCAGGCTGATTGGTTATACACAACTAGCAACTCGGTTGGTCCTGTTTGTTCAACAAATATCCCGGCTTGTTCTAATTGATTTTTAATACTTGAAGATATCATTTGTTAAATTGATTAAAATAGTTTATTTTAGTTATTATAATCAATTTTTATTTATTAACTTTGGCAAATAATATGGTTTTTTCGCGTGCGAGAGGTATTTAACGGGTTCGGTCCATAATTTGACGGATTTGACGTAAATACTCCTAAATTTTACCTGAATTTTACGTTAATTATTTTTATTTTTAAAATAATTAATATAATATGATGTATAATACATCTTAAACAATTAAATATAACAAATAGTATAAAACTATTGGAACATTATGTCAAATTTACATTAAAATCCACGCTTAAATAAATAAATGTGATTTACTTTCAATATCAGCTAATAGTTTTTGAATTTCACTAATTATTTTTGTTTTTACTAATTGTTCTTCATTATCAGATTCAGAGTCTGAGGAACTATCATCTGAACAATTATTTAAGTCACAAATGTATTTATTATTTGGTTCAAATTTTGCATTGGACCATGTGTTTTGAACCATTTCTTTATTATGATAAGCTTCCTCGTTAAGTCCAATGTGAAGTTTTTTAAACATTTTTTTAGACATTGGAACTTGCTTTATTCTTTGAATTGTTTCAACAATGTGCGGTTCCTCAGTTTTAATTGAATTAACATTTGTGACAACGCCATTATATACTGTGTCAAAAACATCTTTTTTGTTAACAACTTTTATTCTTTTTGTTTCTGGATCAATTACATTTGCATATGCATCATTTTTCCCAGTAACACAAAAGTTTTGACATTGTGGAAGTGCTGGATTAAAATGTTTGGTTTTAACAATTTCTAATATAGAATTGAGACCATTTTTTTCAATAATTTTTTTTAAATTTTCTTGAGATATAATATTAATTGGTTCTGAACCTAACGGAAATACACAAATAAAATTATTATTAACGGTGTTATTAATTGTCTTTAATGATGGTTTATTTTTAATTTTATTTAGTTCATTTGAAAGTTCAGCAATTTTATTTTCCATATTTTTCATTTTTTCCGCTGCTTTTATATTTAATTTATTTTTTTCTTTACATGTTTGCTCATGTTTCCATCTATTTTGGTAATGATTAAATTCTTGTTCACAATATGAACATAAATAATTTTTTTTTTCTTCTGGATGATGCTTATTTTTGTGGTTTATTAATCCGAATTTTGTTTTATATTCACAAGGGCATTTTTTGCATTTGTACATTATATCATAATATAATTTTATTTTTAAATAAAATTTTTTGCGCTTGAGAGTTTTCTCATATAATCATTTTTAAAATATTAAACTGAATAAGCTACCAACTATTATAATTAGTAATTTATGATGGATTACATATAATAAGATATTAAATAATATTTTATTAGATTTTTGATAATGTTTAATCAACATATTTTTATATAAATATAATATAATTAAATAATAGTTATGATAATGATTTTATAACTAAATTTATCTCATAAATATTATATTTGTATAAAGTTTAAAAATTTTTGGAAAAAATTTCGCGTGGCTTGTTTTTATGTAATCATTTACCTAAGCAGTAAAATTCAATAAGCCTGTAAATATATTATTTGGTCTTTTATGATGCATTACAACTAATTGTTTTTAACTTAATATGATTTTACTATTAATGTTATAGTAATGACAACAATATAATTACATTTTTTATCATAACCAATTAATAGTTATCATAATGATTTCATAATTAATAAGTAAAATAGTTATAAAATCATTATGATAATCATTTTTTCATTATGTTAATAATTTAATATTTTTGTGATGGTAGATAATTACTATTTAATATTAAATAATAAAACATATAAATATATTTGATGAAACCATCAGTTAAATACTTATTAATATTGTTTTAGCTGATATGATTTATAGTTGTAAAAATTAGTTATAAGAAAAAAGCCTCGCGCGCGGAAAATTTTTTAAAATGGTAAAATATTGTTTGTATTTGTAAAACCCCCATAAAACAATATTTTCTATTGGAATCAATAAATGAAGTTATATTCGATATTGTTGTATTCTCAGTCAGGTGAACTTGTATCCCAAGCCCATGATTTATCAAGTTTTGGATATTTTACCCGAGGCCCAATAAACCAATTCATTGGATTTGCAACTAATCTTGTAGCATCAAGAATTGCTCCCGATGAACCCAACATAATTATCCAAGGGGCTTTTCACATTTACTCTTTGAAAAATTCCAATGGTTGTTGTTGCATTGTCACGGACGCGGAATATCCAGATAAACCGGCATTTTACATTTGTTCCCGGGTATTGCAATTGCAACCATCCCAGTTGTCTCAGTTGAACTCAATGTTGTCCAAGTACGCTGATCCAACTAAAATATCTAAACCGGAAATGGTTCAAAATGAATTGGAACAAACCAAAGCTATATTAAACAAAACAATTAACTCCTTGTTAACTCGAGGAGAAAAATTGGATGATATGGTTGAAAAGTCTGCACATTTATCCATGCAAACCAAAGAATTTTACAAGCGGTCTAGAGGTAATGATTGCTGTTTTACAACTTAAAAAATAAAAAATGAATTAAAAACACATTAATTAATTATTAATAATAACTTTAAATGCCAGACCCAATGACAGTTAAGCAATTTAAACACTTTATAAAAACTCAAATGAAACGAATTGAAGAAATCAGCTGTAATATTATGTCTGATATTTATGCAAATTACAATCAAACAAATGCAATTAAATTAGTTTTACCTAAATTTTATAACAGTTATGAAAAACAATATGTTTATAATATAAAAATATCAAGTTGGAAATATTTGCTGTCGCCCCAGTCTGTTGAATGTTGGAAATTATTTAAAGCCCATAACATCCAACTTAATTACCATTTTATTAGATGGGTTGTTGAAAACGAATATCCAGGAACAAAAATTTTCCGCTGGTTATTAGCTAATTCCAATTATATTAACCAGTTTTTATCTGTTAGAGCATTCGCAAATATGTTTCCTGATTTAGATGATTTTTGTGACCCGATTGGATACGATTACAAACCAGTTAAATTTGAAGAATTTATATATCAGTGTTTAAAATACCAAGATTTTCATAAAGTTGACATTATCGCAAAAACTAATTATGATATTAATGAAAATCATTTGTTGGAAAGAATAGTTGTAGAATACAATACCGAATCAGATTGGGATGTTGGTTATTTATTAAACTTGTTTGCTGCAAAACCATACTTTAATTTTAATTCAATCAATTCTTTTTTGAAAATTAAATTATTATATTTGGTTTGTGAAAATATGAATATTGACACATTAAATAAATACTATCCAAATATTTTAGCTAATGGACAAATTAATGCTTATATTAAAGGTGCGTATCCAGAAACCGAATATCAATTAACAAAAGCCAAATTAAAAGAATATTTTGTTTTTGAGTACAATTATAATACACATAATGTAATATATTTAAAAGATAATAATGAATATGAGGAATTAATAATTAATGATGAATTAGATGATAATATTATTTTTGATCCATTAGGAAAATACGTTTATAATATTCAAATTGGTTCAGAAATATATGATAACAGATATTGTAGAGTAGTTTTAAATAATTTTTCTGTTTATTTAAAATCTATAAAACTTATTGAATAATTAATTATGTTTGTTAATATAATGGAAACTAATTTATGGATGTTAGGAATTTTGGATAGTTATCATGACTTTGAAGATGACACAGTTGCTAAGAAATTATTTAACTCATTTAAAAAATATTATTGTTCTGTTATACAATATAACGATAATATAGGTTTAATGAAATTGTATCGTAATTATTTTGATATAAATACTGATATTACTGATGTTATTACTAATGATACTAATAATTTTAAGCAATTGAAAGGAACATTTTCTAATGGTTCTAACAAATTTGAACAAAAAGTTTTTAATAACTTTATTAATGCACATTTCGAGTTAGTAAATATAAAATCTAGAATAGAGCTAAATGAAGTTAAATTAACTATTATTAGTAATTTTAAACAAATTTTTTCAATAAAAACAACCGATGAACAAATATTAAACTTAAGAATACCGTTGTATTGGTTAATATTTTATTGTAAAACCAATAAAAATAGTCAGCGAGTAGATGGGCTGATTAATTTTTTTAAACACAAACTAAAAATAAAACTAAATAAAAATCAATTGGTTAAAAATTGTAAACTAATTCAAAAAAATATTACCTACCCAATTGTATTTACATCAGATATGAACATAAAAGAAACAGAAATTAACTCGTATCACATAAACGAATATCCTTACCAATTAGTTAATTGGTATAAAAAGAATATTGATGGAGCTAGTACATTATCAAAAGAAGACAAAATTTTAGAAACAGCAAATATTCCAAACCTGTATGATAACTCTAACTTGGTTGGTAAACTTATGTTAACCATACCAGAACAAACAGATGACTTAACAATTGATTTTGCGGGTGTTAAATATTATTTTCTATTAGATGAAAAACAATTTGTATGTGAATTTGATGACATTTATTTAAAAGTTCCATTAAACAATATTAGTAGTATTAGTGATTTTTTAAAATTTTTTAATTTATACCTACAAAATAATAAAACTGAATGCAATAAAAAAAATTAAAAATATTAATGTATCTGATTTAATAAAAATAAACATGTGTGGTCTTGATAAAATCAAACAACATGAAAATCCTACTGGTTTGTTAATGTATTTGTTGTTTGGATTTAAGCGATATGGTGACTGGATTCAAGCAAAAATATGTAAAAAAAATTACATTAGTATTCAAACTAGAGATGCACTGCTTCAAACTTATATGATTTTAATTGGAGCCCCAATAATTGTTAATGGTTACGTTTATAATTATGAACCGGCTATTGACTTAAATATGAAACCATTTGCTAAATTACAAAAAACTGACACGTTATTGGTTAACATAGCTGATGCTGATAAATTGGAATTATATGGTAGCATGGTTGACCCGTCGCGATTATACTTTTACAAATATATTAAATATAAACTTAAATATTTAAAACTTAAAAAACAAATAAATTAATCTTTTTGTGGTTTTTAATTATAATGTTGACCCATAATAATTAAAACTCAATAATGTCTAATTAATAAAAAAATTTCCAGTTCTTGGGCAATACCCATTAGTTTCTGTGGTTTCGTATCCTAGGAAATTAACAGTTTGCGGAATAATATGAACTTGTAAATCATTCCGGTCACTAACTAACCCGGCAAATTCAAATTTGGTTTCCTGACCCATACACCCGCCAAATCTGTCAGCCTCAATCACATATACCCCATCTGGTAAATTAGGATGGGATACTCGGGTTTCCAATTGAATTGTATCAAACCCCATAGTGAAAATGCCTTGACCATCGCAAATAAATTGTACTGAATCAAATAATTTTTCTGATAAAATATCAAAGTTTTTTGTGTCTTCAAAATAAATTATAAATCGTTCCACATACCGGGAATGCCAGGAGTTAAACTTTGTTACCTGGTCTGGATTACCAGGTTTAATAATTTCAGGGCCAGTTGAAAAGTTTTCAACAAATCGAGTTGTTAAAGCAGATTTTTTATTTGTTCCATCAGTACTGTTAATAAATAATAATTTACTATTTGATTTGTCAAGTACTAATGATAATTCCATTGGTGTTAAATTATCTTGGTACATTCTGGGTCTGTAACCAATTTCCACAAAACTTATTGATAATTTATTATTATGAGAACTATGGGAATTACGGGGGCGAATTGGTTCTGAAGTTGTTATCCCATTATAACATAATTTAATTGATTTAATTTCTGATAATCTAACATGGTCAGCAAATTCAAACCAAACACGTACTTCATCCGGACAATCTGATTCCGAATACATTCGCGATAATAGTAGTCCATTCGAATTCACCAAACACTCGATTGGAATTGGAAAGTAAATTTTCTTTTCATTTGAATACCTTTTAATGTCTAACCCATAAATTTTCTGTAAAATCGGAATTTGGTTGGACTCGACTTTGTCAATCTGCATTCCAAGAATGTCTAAACTAATTGACTTGAATAATTTGTTTAAATTAATATCACATGGCCAATCTACTTCAATAGCAAACATAAAATTTGTTACAAAATCAATTGGAATTTTTTGGTGAAGTTTCTTAATGATAAAGCTGTTGGCATGTGTAGTTAATTTGATGGGGCCAGGGGCGGCAGGTTTGGGTTCTGTTTGGCTTGATTGGGATGATTGAGATAATTTGTCAGAAATTTTAGTCCATTCGCTTTGCATTTGGTTTGATTTTGCCTGATTACTTGGATTAGTATCAAAATCTCCATCGGAAACTGGGTTGGGCATTGTATCAGTAACTGAATTGGGCATTGGAACCGAACCAAACCAACCAATACCATCTAATAGCCCAGTTAAAATATTAGTTGAGGTTGATGGTGCCAACGGTGCGGATGGTTTTGGGTTAATATCTAATTTTTTTGTTTGTTCATTAGAATTAGAAATTGGGTAAGTATATAGGTCTGAATACAGATTATACATTGTATAACGCAAATTAGCTGTTATAGTGTCTTTGAGGGTTTTTGGGTTTGTCATTTCCCATTAATTACTAATTTTTCTTTAAGTGATTTGGCTTTTGCTGTATTTGGTTGATTTCGCTGGTTGAATTTTAAGTAACTTGGCAATATTTCTAATATTATGGAATGTCATAACCCGGTCCTCACTAACTTTTTTTCTTCGTAATCGCTTTGGATTAATTAAAAATTGTATTTGTTCCCAAGTTCCAACATTGTCGTAAGGCAACTTGGCTAATCGGACTGTTTTTTCCATTAGCGAGTCCAATTCCGTTAAAAACACTTGCGTTTGAGAAACTGGATCTGAATAATTAAACCCACTAGCTCTATCTAAACACATAGGACCAACACATTTTCTATTGATTAGTAAAAAATTTACATCAGCCCCGTTTGCTAGCTTTTCATAACATTGTGCACACGGCAAAAACCCGTAAACAAATTGATACTGTTCTCTCCGGGCCTTGATATTGGTTTGGTCTGATTGGTTCAAATAATTTTCAATACAACATGGTGGATAACCATAGTGCCTACCCATTTCTTCACAAGATAATCTTTTTATTAGCATTGGAAGATAAGATTTGATTGGTTTACCATTTGCAGTTTCAGTTTTTTTTAATTGGTTTGTTGAAAAATTGCATTAATTATAAATTTAATTATTTTAACAATTATGGCTTGGTTTTGGGATAAAATTTCGCGTGTTATATTTGGTCATCGTTTATATAAAAAGGTGTTGTTGATTCAATTTATATTTGCATATAATAAAAAAATAAATAAACTAACTTGTATAGGTAAACAAAATAGTAACATATGATAAACACTTTAGTAAACTCTCGCGCGCGCGTCATCATTTTAAATATGTGTGTATAATCATTATTTATTTTTTATTATTAAAGGGTATAAAGTATTAGTAAACCATTATAAAAATTTATATTAGTTTATTATAAATGTTGTTGCTATTATAATTTAGTTTTATAGTAAGTAAAGTGTTTATTAAAGTGTTTATTAAATGTTATGTTTGAGTTTACTGGAGTTAATTTACTGATATAATTTAGTTTTATATATAAATATAAATTCTACAAACAACACATTTTTATATAAACGATGACCATTTTAAACACGCGAAAAAAATCCTAAAAATACTCTAATATTTTAGCGGCAAAAATACTTGTTATTTTAAATGTTTATTTTATGATTTTATATTGTTTAAAAATGATTATGTGTGTTTTGTTATCTTGTTTATTTTTATTTTATAACTAAAATAATATTGAATAAGATACTAAATTTATAATAAACATAAAATTGTTTAAATATTATATAAAAATAAAACACACATAAAAAATAATTAAGTTATATTTAATATAATGTCAAAAATTTATAGATGCGAAGAGTGTAATAAAACTTACACAACATATATGGGATTGTGGTATCATAATAAAAAAATACATATAACACCAAAATTAGAAGAACAAAAGAAAAATTCATGCAAATATTGTAACAAACTACTATCATGTAAACAAAGTAAATGGCGCCATGAACAAAAATGTAAAGAAAAACAAAATATTCCAATTGATGAAAAGTTTAAACAATTGGAAGATAAAATAAAAGTTTTAGAATCCAAACCATCAAACACTAACAATACCAATACAACAAACAATATGACCAATAGTAATAATACCATTAATAATACAATTCAATATGTTATTAATGCCCCAACAGCTAGTTCATTGGAACACCTAACTTTTGAAGTTCAAAAAGAAATTTTAGATGAAGGATTAAATAGCTTAGTTAAACTAATTGAGCTTAATAATTTTAATAAATCAGTACCAGAAAACCATTCCTATTGCGTGACTGCAATAAATGATAAACATGCGTCGGTAATTGATGAAAAAACAAATAAGGTTGTTAAAACAAATAAGTTTGATTTATTTGATAAGGTTTTAGCAGCCAACCTAGATAATTTAGCCAAGTTAGCAACCAATCCAAAATTCACTTCAAGTCAAAAGACCCATTATCAAGAAAAAGTTAATTATTTAAAAACCATGATGTTTCAAAATAATAAATTCATTAAGAGATACCAGTCGGATATTAATCTAATGGGTTACAATAATAAGGATATGGTTCAAAAAACTTGGGAGTCACTAAAAGAATTAAGTGAAGAAAATGATGATGATGAAGAAGAACCATATATGGGAGATCGTCCAAGAGGTTTTGATGATTTAATTGCTGAAATGCCAGAAGACGAAAAGCCGGATTTTTTAAAGAAACAACCAAATCCAACTAACACAATTAAATTAATTAATCAATTATATGGTTCGGATTCTGAATTATCTGATGATTCCGATAATGATGATTTAGGTGAAACCAATGAACCGGAAGAATTCGTTGAAATTAAAATAAAAGACCAAATGTATATTTTAGAAAATAATCAAATATATATGAAAACAATAAAAGGAACCAAAGGAGAATTATATGGTGCAACTATTGCCGAAGCAATAGCTAAATCTTCGCTTGGTTGCACCAACAAAGGGGTTGGACGTAAAGTTAAAAAACCCGTACCAAAAGAAATTAACCTTTAACAAAAATTGATAAGATAAACCATTAATAATAAATTTAATTAATTTTTAATGGGAAATAAAACTAGTTCACAATTTGTTGATTGGGTAGATAGGGAGGATGTGGTCACGGTGGTACCTGTAAAATTAGAAGTTAGACAATCTGGGTGTGTTGGGTCTGATGAAAATAATCGAGGAGTATTTGCATGTGAATTTATTCCAGCTGGAACTTATATTTGTAAAACTAACCCGGATGATGTTAACGAAGACAGCATAAGTAGAATGTGCAATGATTTGGGATATACTGGGTCAGCCAAGGAATATGACGAACATTATTCTCAAGCTGAAGCGGCCAGTAATTTAGTCTATGTAAATGTTTCTGATACATTTGACATCCAAGCACAAATAGCCGGAAAACCCCGAGTAACTTTTGTTCGGGTCTTACGAGATATCCAACCAGGCGAAGAATTATCCAGACACTATGGACGAGATTATTGGTATACTTATGAATATATTGAAAAACACGAACAAACATTTAAAGCGGGTGGAATTCCTCCCGATTACTTGTTTATTGATGAATATCGCATAGCATTACAGTATAATCATTGCTGGTATGTGTTTGCTAAATGCGATTGGGAAAACCGGTATCACTATGTGGTTGCCCATGGGGTGGGACCAAAAGATTATGTAAAAGTTGACGAATTTAATGATTTACCAGTATTTGGTTCTCGAGCTGAGGCACAAGAATTCGTTAAGGCAAATTATGGTCCTTTTGCTGAATCCGATAATCCTAATGAATCTAGTGCGCTAGATAAATTTTTCTGGGATTACAAATATTTAGTTAATATATCCAAACCTGATTTTACCAGATATGGACCCCATGAACCTATTAATTATGGTGGAATATTATATTGGGCAACTAAACCAATGCAAAAGAAATGGCGCGAATCTCAAGAACTAGTTGAACAAATGAAAACTTCTGCAGTTTAAATGGTTTATTTTAATTTAAAGAATTATTAACTATTATATTTCAATGGAACAAATGGGGAG
>JACCDO011907628.1_pt1 | contig 31835 bp, 48 predicted proteins | sample 7446101 | NCBI WGS metagenome assembly JACCDO01 (sample SAMN15323440, study PRJNA562643) | freshwater metagenome | isolation source: river surface water | place: USA:Blue River Watershed | collected 2017-08-16 | reverse complement strand
GACCCGAGTTGTTATAATTAGCATACAACTCCGCTGCCGGGAAACTAACATTGTCATAACGCAACTGTCTCCAGCGGAAAGCCTCGGCATCACGTCCACTGTCACCTACAGTAAATGTTAGATAGTTAACGCTGGCATCATTATTACCAATAAAATGTATGTTAGCGAAATCTGTTTCAAATGACCAATGTAGTCCTGCTCCCTGACCACTGTTACCTACAAATGTTATATTGTTGTCGTTTAGACTTAAATTGCCATTGGCTGTGACAAATGTATTGCTGATGATGCTGGGTGCTCTTAGAGGTCTATTCATGACCCAACGGTCATCGGTGCCAGCACCACTATAAAGAATAGATACATTACCCTGTGCATCACCATAGGCTAATTCAATACCAGAACCATCGGCTGCTGATCGAGTAGTAGCATTTCTGCCAACAGTAATAACCTTGTCTTCAATGCTTAATTGTTCAACATTTAATGTAGTAGTGTCGCCTAATACTGTTAGATTGCCTGAGATAGTTACATTGTTAGCAGTAACGTTACCGAATCCACTGAATAATACATTAGCGAGATTAGCACCGGAACTTTGTATGTTAGTGGTAGCAGTTAATACATTAGCAGTGACATTTGCACTGGTCTCAATAGCAGTGTTGCTGTTGGTGCTTAATACAGGATTGTTGTTGACATAAAGAACATTAGCATTGTTGACTGTTCTTACACTGACTGGAACACGATTAATATAGATAGTGTTCTGACTTACATATAATTCACGCCATTGATTAGTGCTGTTACCCAGAGAATATACTGCATCACCTTCGGGAATAAAATCTACATTGGCTAATAATACTGTGTTGTTTAATAATAACTTAACATTGTTGGAGATGTTAGCATTAACAGTATCGTCAAGATTTACACGAACTTCACTGTTAGCAGCAAGTATGCCTGCAGAATCTACACTGATGCCGGTTAATAATGCACCGTTACCTATAAAGTAAGGAGCCGTGACATTTGAGTTAGTGATAAGATTGCCATTGATGCTGACATCGCCATTGGCAGTTATTACACTATTACCGTCGATGCCGGGAACCTGGAATGTAACTAGGTTGGCTTCACTAACTAATCTACCACTGAAGGTAATGCGACTAGTTTCTGCACTACCATAACCAGCGATGTTGGTTTCTCCACCAACAACTCTAGCAGCACTGACGTCGGTTAATGCACGACCATTACCTATAAAACTACGTGCTTCGACATTGCTGTTGGTAGTGATATTACCCGAGGTAAAGACTAGACCGGCAATGTTAGCATTACCCACTGTAATATTAGCAAAGCTAGCATTAGCGAATACTGCGTCACCGGTAGCAGTTAAGTTAGTTAAGTTAGCACTGGTATTAGCGTTTAATATTCTTGCATTAACGATGTTGGGATAAAATGCTACGGCACTAAAGTTAGTGACATTTAAATCACCGGAATAATTTGGTAGGATCCGATATAAGTTTCCACCCAACTCCTGCATACCGTTGGCATAGAAATATCTCTGAGCATATACGTTACCCATAACGGTAACAGTAGAAGCGACGTTACTGGTAACCAGTAAGTTTTGCGCCGAAATATTGCCAGTAATTGTGGCAGTATTTGCTGTTATTGTATTGGTAGTTAAATTACCAGTGGGGATATTTCCCGAATATAATTCGGTAAAATTTCTATTTGATTTGTCAAAAGCACTTCTGATGCTTTCGCCATTGTAACTGTCCGGACTAGTGCCTATGTTTATATTTGCTTGTGCCATACCCAATCTCGCTAATATAGTATTTAGCGTGATTGGGAGATATCAGATCATCTAATAATTTTTAGATCAGAAATCGGGAATTTTGAGCACCAAAAGCATTTTTTACTGGATATTCCATAAAAATACATATTAGTATCGTAAAATTCCCTTAGGCAAACACTGCAGGACTTTTTTGTTAGTTCCGGATCATTTGTTGCCGGACGATTCTTTGCTACTGGTTTTTTACCAGTTTTTTCAGACTTACTTTTAGCAGATTCAATCGCCCGTTTACGCATTACTGGAACTCTTGGGGTTCAATTAAATCTGCTTCAAGGATAGCATCGTGATAATTGCTGGCATCCAATGGAATTGACAATCCGCTGGAATACATAGCGACATACTCACCGTTGTGTGTTTTGTCAACACTGATTAGAAAAGTGTCGTAGTCCATTAATCCCACTCCTTTTTATCTCCGAATTTTTCATTGTGTTCGTAACCAGCCAAGTATTCAGCACGTTCCTCGTTGGTTAGATCTGTGATTTTTTCACCATGTCCGGTTCCTTGCGGCCACCAATGCGGACTTTGAGGACGGTTGTAATAACTATCAGCCGAACCACGATCATAGAGACTACCGTGTCGGTTACGATCAAACTGCGGTTGCTGTCGCAATAGCTTGAAAGTATTTTCAGGATTATCCTGTTCGGAATGATTACCTATAATTTCGGTTGATTTCATGATTGCCTCCAATTATCCAATTTGTGCGCGAGCACGTTCCATAAGTCTAGCATCACCACGATGCAGCACTTCCAACAATAATTTCTTCTCAGCCAAATAAGTCTTGGCGAATCCGGGATCGTGTTCAACAATAGTTCTGGTATTGCTGATCAAATCCGCAAGTTTAATCGTCTGCGCCTCGGCAGGTGCTGCCGCTGTATGTGCGCGATCTATTGCTTTCCTAACTGCGCGGTTACCCATTTCTGGACGACTTACGTCAGTTAACCATCCAACTAGATCCGCTACCTCGTCACCGAACTCCTTGCGAACCAACTCAAGTGTAACACCCGTGTCCTCGACTACGTCGTGCATCAATGCCGCGGCGATTTGAGCATCACTGCCCGCCACAGATCTTACTATTTCAGCAACTTCTATAGGATGCACGATATAGGGTTCGTGTGTGTATTTTCTCAGTTGACCCACGGCAGCGTGAGCAGCAGTAGCGAAAACCAGTGCTTTTTCTGCTAATGTCATCATTGCCTCCTTATTTATTAGTTGTTGTTATTATAGCTGATATCGTTATTATTGTCAACAATTATTTCATCGTCCCAGAGTTGCATTTCTGCTAACAGTTCCTCAAGGGTTTCGGGTTCGCTGAAACATAGAGGTATTTTTATTGGCTCCATTTTAATATCCATAACATTATATCATCATAGTCTGTAAATCCCCACCATTCCTCGTGATTCTCTTGGTTAGACCAAAAACATTTTACATCTCCACGTATGTTTTTCCTGCACCAGTCCCAGTAGTCTGATGTATTTTTTTTATATCTAGCCGACACAGGTTTAGTTTTAACAAAATACTGACATTTTATCTGATCTCTTTCAGGATTCCATAGCGGAGAAGAATCCTTGATTATGGATTCCTGATGCTGATGTCCAGAATATTGATCCCATACCCAGATTTTAAATTCATCACGAGTCAGTACCACATTAGCCCCATCGTAGTAAAAAAATCTCTGCGTGATGTGCGTTGTCAAACTCAAACACACCTTCACCGCGATACCACCAATTAGAACTTTCACCAGATTCACAGGGTGAAGACTGACCCTGTCCAAATGTCCGCCAGCACCAATCCATACATGGACTCCAGCCCAGTTCTGGATCCGGTGATTCTATGCTGACTACAGTTCTAGGTTTATTCATATCCCATGTCAATGAACATCGGCATATCATCTATCCAGACATCAATGCTGATACCTTGATTAAACATATAACTACGCTTGGCTGTCATTGAGGTAAAATAGCAATTATCTCTACCAATCACAGAACCAATAGTCTCCAAGACTTCCTGAGATTGTGCTTGACTACGAGCAGTGACGCAGTAGACCCTGTGTCCTTGTTTAACTGCAAGTTCTACAAAGTTATTCCAGAACGCAGGGTCTCGTGTATATGTGTTATCAAAGTCCAGCGATAGATTCATTACTGAGTTACCTTAATAGCTGCCTCTACTGCTGCCTTGACTGCGGCATCCAGTTGCTCCTGTGTATAGGCAGCATCCTGAACTGTCTCACGGAATGCATCGTCGGGATGAACGCCCAGTTCACCAATAACTTCGTAACGGCAGGCACGACCCTTGCTGAAGTCATAGTCTGTGGGAATACTTACAACATCTCGTGGATTGATCTTGACAATCACTGTGCGATCACCACCGAAATGGTTTAGATATTCTCGACTGCAGAAATGTAGACCACTAGAGCAAGTATTGTTAGCATTATCATCGACTTCGTGACGCTCCATTTCAACAATCTTACCGATGCTGTTGTCCATGGTGCCAGTATGACAATCTTTGAAATCCCTGCGAACACGCTTGTAGGCTAGGAAGTGACCATCACTGGTTATGGGAAGATTATTCTTCTCCAGAAAACCATAGAGTTCATGGACAGAACGATAACTTGGGTTCTGCATTAGGTTTTCCATAAACGCCACCAGAGGCTCCACGGGAAAACCGTCTTGTAGCATCTGTAGCATACGGTTAGATAGAGCATTATGAAATTCCTTGCCACGCCAGAACAATTTATCACCCTGCACTTCGATATTACCCTGTCCATATTCCAGGACAACTTTTTTAGGCTCAATGATGTCTCGAATTGTATCCCATTCACCGCCTTTGATGGCCTCGAGAACCCGATCATATGTAACATGAGTTCGGGAAATAGTATGCGGATTGTTATCGATTACAACGACAATATTATTGCCTTGAATCAAAAATGGGTAACTCATTTTAGTTCCTTAAGATAAAAATTAATATTAAACTGGGTTAGTGGCATCGATCAAATTAATATACGCTGCCAATTCACTACCTGGTACACCACGCATATATGCTAACAATGGATATCGCTGATGCAAATCACGACATTCATTGACATATTTTTGAATCTGAACCTGAGGATCAAATTCTACTTTTTCAGCATATCTGCGGCAAAGGTCTCGCAGACTACGTTCGCTATAACGAATCTTCTCAAATCCCCGTAGCTTATTGACAAATACTCGATAAGGACTATTGGTCAATGTAATCTGTTTAACAGTATCCTTATTATAGGAGATATTACTATAGTTGTCAACAGCCTGAATAACCAAACTCATGATAAATTTATCATCAATTGGATTATTAAGAACCAGTGTCAGATGATCCTCGATATTGATCCAATTTTTTTGAGTCTTGATGAACTCAATATCACCCTTACGCACACCATGAACCGTGACATTAATCTGACTTATGCCAGAGTTCTTGAGATCGTTGTGAAATTCTTTAACATCGAAATTGCCGTGTTTACTCTGAACTTCGAAACCACGTAGCGGCAGATAGTAGTAAGTTTTACTAGTATCGAAACCATCAATACTGCCGGCATCCTTCCAGACAATTTCGCGCTCGCGATGGTATCCACCATAACCACGTTCTTCAAGAACCATGATACTGACATTCTTACCAGCACCACTAACGGTGACACGTTCTTTCTGCAACAACTCACTGGCTGCTAGAACTCTAGGCGGATTATTAATACGCTTCATGAACTCATCGATTTTCATCGGCTTGGTCTTGTCTGCGGCCGTCAGCACATAGACAGTTTGTCGGTGATGACGATCACGGCAGTCCGGTGAATAATTCCAGTGATATTTTGCGCGAGCCAATGCTCCGACTTTAGTGTCATTCTTGACAAAAGTTACACCTTCCTGAACTCGAAAATCCCAGGCAACAAAATCTGTTCCATTTGAATTGTAGTTCCTGTAAGTGTAACTACGCAGTGTAGTGGAACTTTTTACACCACTGAGTTTTTCAAAACCCATGACATCGATATTGTACTTATTGCGAAGTTCATCTAGACTAAATTTAAAATCCTTGGCACGGTAATATTCACTAGCAGTGTCGATCATTTCAAACTTGTTGTCGTCAATGTATTTCTTGACTGCGGCTCGCCAGAGACTATGCTCACGCTTTTTCAATAAAAAGAAGGTGCGTTCCCAGAGATTAGTAATCGATGAAGCTTCCTGATTTAGAACCTCGGTCAGTGCAGAATTTAATTCTAGTAGTTTATTCTTGATACTGTTGATGGTCTGCGGAATATACGACAAACCTTCACGTGATGCCTGGAAGTCCAGTTCACCAATTGCAAAATGCATTTCCAGACCACAGTGCAATAGTGCAGCAACATCACCAAGATCCTTGAGATTAGACTGTGGAATATCCACGGGATAGGCAATATTACCCATGACAGCAATCGTGATGCCGTTGTTAGTCGAATGAACTCCGGGAATGATGTCTCGGCTTTCATATTCAACGTCACGAAATGCAAAATCACTGACTCCAGTTATAACTGGACGAAGTTTGAAATACTTGTAGACGGATCTGGCTTCATCGGCAAATTTGCTGAAGTCCCATCGATCATTAACACTGAACTTGATTTCAACTCCGCTGGGTTCATCACTGGTGTCTGTGGTCATTAATGCGATACTAGGAACACCCTGATCGTTGATAAAAGCAGTGTAGATGCCCCTGATACCATCTTTAATAGCAGTGACAGTGAAGTTGTCTGTGTATGAAAAAGGACTCTTACTGCCCAGACCCAGCGCACCAATAAAATCATTACTTGCAGTCTTGGTAGACTCGAAATAAGTTGTATAAATGTTAGTGACTTGGTCGTGATTCAGCCCAGTGCCATAATCGCGAATACTGAACCATGGTTCTAGTTGTGTAGGAAGATGGACATCAAAAGGTAGATCACTACGCTGAGCAGCCACGTGGCTGTCCACAGCATTGCACGATAGTTCTCGAACAATTGCCTTAATTTTGTTAGCATAAAGACCCGACGAAAGAATATTGAAAGCCTTGGCTGAATTACGAATACGGAATTCACCAATCTCACCAACATTGCTTAGGATAGCTTCGTTGGCGGGAGAAGTTTGCAGCAGCATAAAAACCTTTCAGAGTTATTAATCAATATGTGGAGTATACAGGCAAACCCAATAAAAGTCAATACCCAAATTCTAGATTTTTATTAACTAATTGTTAACTATTTGCTACCATATTATGGTGTTTCTAAAATTTTCCAGACATATCTTTTTTCCAGCGTCTCCTTGAATAGTTCCGCTGAACTCTGAAGTGTAAAACTTACTCCGAGAATTACCTGATATCTTTTATACAAAAATGATGCTAGATGGTCAATAGACTCAGGGTTCTGTAATGCAATCATCTTACTAAAGTAATGAATTATCCTTTTTCCCGAGACATCAGGATCTGGTGCTACGAATCCAATATCACCATAATCGTTGTCTATATTAAATGCAAATCGTAAAAGTTTGTTGAATCCATCGAGGCTGGCCACAGGCCGCCATTCGGCTTCAGACCAGGTCACTGCCCAGTGTTGATCAATATTCTCTAGATTAAATAAATCCATTACGCCCACTTTAACTTAAACCAAATCATTGCTGCTTCGTCCTTGAATGACCATTGTTCCGGTGCATCAATCTGTAATGCTATGAGACTTGCACCATAATATTTTCTAACCCAAGACCAAAAATCTTCATCGGGATACTCACTGCTGTGTCTACGCCAGTATTCTCTTAAATTATAATGGTAGGGAGATAATGGTAAAGTATACACTAGCACCACCTTAATTTTGTCATGTCCATCTCAATAAAAATGTAGCATAATCTGACTTATGCACAAAGAAAATAGTTTCATTACGACAGCCCCATCCTGAATACCCAAATGTTCTACGACACCATTGCTGAATTTCTTCGAATGGTGCAACACCTGAGTATTGCCAACTAAATCTGTATGCAGGATCCATCACGCCCACCTTAACAAGTATAACATATAATCTGATTCGTTGCGAAAACAAACATATCCGCGATTTCGCCACCATAGTCGGCCTGGAGCATAGCCAGTATCGTTGTCTGTATGACCAAAAGTTTTTTTGCACCATTCAAGCCTGGCGAAGGCTTCGGGCATCTTTGCTCGGTAAATCATACCCACCTCAGTGCAAACAGAGTGGCATCCTGTGTGTTGTTGAACCAAAACACACTGCCGGTCCAGTCGTAATTGTGTCTACCCAAATTTTGTTCTACCCATTCGTGCAGTTCTGCACCCACATATCTGTTCATGCGAACCGGAACATAGCCGGCTTCCTGCAGGAAATCATAGTGCCGGCTTACATTGCCAGGATTTTGCACAAATCTGTCAAAAAATTCACGGACTGGTAGTTTCATGACCACTTCAGTGAAAATAAGGTAGCATCTCGCTCGTGTGCGAAGTAATAAACTCTGTAATATTCATCTTTATTATAGGGAACATCCCAGTCCCAGTCGCGATCATCGATATTCTTGGATAACCAGACCAGTAGATTCTTAAAATGCAGTTCACCCTGCCAGGTCACTGCTACGCCAATGTTACACCAATCTGCTTTCATGACCACCTCATCGCTGCTAGAGTAGCCATAGCTGCATATTTTTTTCTAAACTTTATGGTTAAACAATTTTCCACAGCATCACGACCAGCCAATCCCCAGTTCCAGTCCCAGCCCTGCCGACCCACGTTCTCTTCCAGCCAGGGACGATAATGATCATTGGGGTCTGTGCTATAATATTCTTCCCAGGTAGGACCATTGCCACTCCAGCTTGGGTGTCCTTGTGTAACAACAATATAATCTGCTGGCCAGGATACTTGAATAATTACTCCCGGCATTAACAACCACCAGAGTTTCTCCAGTATGTTCAGACCACAGGGATAATAATGTCGGTAATCTTTATAATCAGCAACATAGAGACCCAGAATATCAAACTTACTCATGACCACCTCAACATAAACAGCGAAGCCTCGGCCAGAGAATCAAATTCTATTACTACTCCCTGACGCTGTGCAGAACCTCGAGGTAAATTTTCATCCATCCAATTACTGATTGCAGGTTCCTGCATAGTCCACCACAATACATCAACAATAAAATAAGTATAGTGATCTTCGTTGGGATCTTCTACTTGATTAGCGCGAATCAACAATCCACGTTCATCACCGACTCTCAACTTTTCAACCATTTAAGTATAAACAACATCTTGTCCTGCTCATTGTCAAACCAAAAAGTTAAACCAGTCTGATGACCCCATGTATCCCAGCGATTGCCAATTGATCTAGCACCAAAAGTTTCGCGACACCAATTCATCATTGCTTCATGCTGTTTTTCATAATCACCGCCATCATCATAACTTACAAATACTTTATAATGCAGAGGTCTAGCCAATTGACGATGTTTATAGGGTCTGTCAAACATTAATTTACTCTTAGCAAAAACAATGTGGCTTGATCTTCACGCTTAAAGGCAAAATACAAACCGTCATTATACCAATCCTCAACGTCAAATCGTTCCTGACAAAATTGCTCCAGTTGCATAGCCTGTTCTATGACATTTTTATCCGGAACAACACGATATTGATATGGCCAAATTTTTTTATTTAGTGTTCGCACGATGATGATTAATTTCTGCGTCAAGTTCTCGACCATGATATTCGTGATAATCAGCAGTCACAGGTAAACCAAAATGTCTGCGTATATTATTCTTGTCTGCTTGACTGCCGCAACACTTAACCGCTTCTTCTACTACCATTCTAGCAAAACGTTCAGCAGTGCCGCGCCAGAGATCATGATGATACATATTAAAATTTGCCTCAGCGGCAATCAAGTCAAATCTATCAGGATTTTCCGGAAGTAATACCGTCTTGTAGGCACGATCAAACTCCGGAAAATCCGACTTACCGCGTTCAAAGTAACAACTCATCTTGAACCGATCAGTAGACCGTTGGCAATGGTGCTCTAGTCCACCAGTCCACGATGATAATTACTGCCATTAATGCTACCATAATTTACCCCCATCTAAGTAAGAATGCAGTGAGTTCTTGATCACTGCGAAAAGAGAACATATTAAAAGCGATACGACGACCATAACGATGTTGCCGACACCAATCTACTATTTCATCCATATCTTCATTACCCATACCAGTCAAGGTTACAGCACCATTGGAATATAACCAAAAGGCTTCCAGCACCCTCTTGTAAGAAGGATGATGAATTCGTTTAAAAACAATCTTGACCTTGTCTGACATGTCTATCATAAAAAGAATTAAAAAGAATTTATAGATCGGGGTCGGATGCAATACCCCGCCATTGTTTAACTTTTACTTCTTCAGCATTTTGACTATCATCACTCCAAACGCTAATCCAGCGAGTGCCAGTCCATTTTGCTGTTGTTGGACTGAAATTAGGCCATTTGTTTTTTACGCCAGTATCGATTTCATAAACACCATTCCTAATAGGATTGATTTTTTTAGGAAACCAATCAGTCATTTCATACGAGCAATCATCTAAATCTTTATACTTTTCCCATTTACCATTTTTCAATGATCCAGCAATATAGAATCCAAAGTCGGAACTTTTTCCATCGGTGCTCCCACCGTAATTTTCAACATCATCACCGTCATAAGTTACACCATAAATGTATTCATTACCATCTACTTCATCAACGAGAAGTGTTACTTTATTGATATCAAATGGAGATTTGATTTCAAATTCTGATTCGAAAAAAGTTCCTTTTTCATTACTATTGCCAATAAAAACCACAGTTCCTTCTGGTTGACCATCAATATAGTGTTCGTCACCAAATTCAAACTCTGGACAATCTTCCTGATCAGAGAAAAAATCCAGACTCTGTTCTAGAACAGTATTACCGTTTTCATCTTGAATACAAATTGTGCAGCTACCACGATCAACACCATTAGTATGTGCTATATCATCGCACTCATACCAAGATCCAGGCGGGAAAGGCCAGAATTCTTCTGGAATATCGTGCTCCGTAGCGTAATCGTCGTCCCAAGCAAACGTTGTAAGATCCAAACGACGTTTCTTAAAATAGTCATAGACTTCTCTTCTAACAGTTCCCATGACTGACTCTCCACCATATCCCCATAGACTAATTTTATAGGTTCTTGGTGTGAATTTAAGTATTTCAACTAACTTATCGTGATCTTTATTTTGGTTCATTGTTAACCCCCTAACATTAATTTATAACCTCACGAGATTTTTTTGGTCTTCGATCACCATAAAGTTTATGTCCTCGTTGTCTAACTAAATCTGCAATACCCTGCGGGTCTGATTCAAACATATTCCTGAGATCCTGTTCAGTAATAGTGTCTTCACAATTTATAGCATATATCTCATAATGTCTCTGACTATTAACTCTAGCACGAATCAACATCTTCTTTATGATAGCGTCTAACGGATTAAGTTGTGGCTCTTCATCCTTAAGTATTTTAAAAGTATTTTCAATATCAATATTTTCATATTGAGTAATAGGAATTACACTTTCTAGTCCTTCGCTACACCACGAAATTATAAATGCATTAGTGGTCATTTATCACCGCGTTTAATCAGTATGCGGTGGGAGATCATAGTCTACAGGATCTTCGGGAAATCTAGGAATACCATTCATAGTTGTTTACCTCATTCAAGTGGGTTTTTAATTAATGTCGTAATAATACAGGATTTAAGACTTAGTGTCAAGAGATTTTTATCTTGTCCACAGCTTTTAGTTGCTTTTTTGCAAACTCATTATCCAAATACCAAAGTGTAATCTTATAATTAATATTGCTAATAAGATCACTAAAGGGTTCTTCCAGAATAAAGTTGAATGGGCATTCTGACCAGCTATTATTTTTTAGAAAATCACGATATGCACGTCGATGTGCCGCGTCTGCGGGATTAAAGACCACGGTGGGTCTACGTAGAGTCCAAGTTTTTAGCATAATTGAAAAGTTAGTTAAATTTAATGTAAGGTTCTTGAAGTAGAATCCAGATCTACACCAAAAAAATCAAGCATATTTTTTACAGAATCTGGCATCTCATCCAATTCAGGAAATACTATTCCCTTGAGGTCACCAGATGCATCTACTACAAAAACAAAATCGGTATCATCCAAGTCTTCAAATACCTCTTCAAACGCATCAACCGTTAATAAATTTGACATACTGCCTCCGGAGTCTCTCAAAGTATTTATGAGATAACTTTTCAAATTTAATAACTACCGGATGCGTAGACTCAAATGTATCTACATAAAAATTATAAACATTGGTGTCTGTAAGAGGCTTTACTTTATTGGATATCATACCTGCAAAAATCATATCTGCTGCAGCCGTAAAAGCATAAGCTTCGACTTCATCAGACTTGCCCAGATACGTCTCAATATCGGTTTTGCCTTTAAATTCACGACAACGTTTAAAATTCCTGCGTCGGTGTTGATGTGCATGAATGAACTCGTGACCAATTGTAGATGCTAAATTAGCACAAAGTTCAATCCAGCCGCAACGATCAAAATAACCATCGTCACCAAAATAATAACCCATTCTGCGATACAACAACAATTCTAGTTCAATAGGGGAAACACCATCACTGTCTGCTGACGGACTGTAAGCACCAGAGATCTTATATTCCCCATCCATTAGTCCAATAGAACTAACACCAGTTACATAAACCTCACTCCAAGGAATGACATTATCGATGGCCTCAATGATATCTTCAAAAGATACCACGTATCCATCAAATTGATCATATATGGAACCGAGTTCTTCTATAAGACTAAAATAGTTCACGTAGTTCTCCAAACCGTTAATATGTTTGAGATAATACTACACTAGTTAAAAAAAGTCAAGAAATTATTTGAACAGAATAAGGCTCATTATTACTGTTTGGATAATAAATCCTACAGAAATAGTTACCACTGTGAGAACATTTTTATTTAATACAGACTTAATAAAAAGTAAACTTAACGCAAAATATACAAATAAAGCAATATCCGTTGCTATCGGTTTATCACTATACCCATATAACAATGCTAATAGTCCAGGAATAGTGCTGCAGTGTAAGACCACTGCAGCTAACCATCCTAAAATATCAATAGTAATTCCATGCATACGATCACTGATATATCTACCGGATATTACAAACATATCCTTCAATTTATTAGAATTCATACTAGCCTTTATAGAAAATATGATTACCAATCCTAGTTATTGGTTTTTTACCCCAATTAGGATTAACATAAGTTGCATGAAAATACATAGCTCCACGAAGACTTTCTAGCCTAAAGTTTTCTAATAAAACCTTCTTGGCAACTGCATAACTTTCAGAATAGTTTTCCTGGTTAATTGGACGAAATTTGTGATTAGGTTCACATACCCAACTAAACTGACATACTGTTTTTTGAGCAATAATACTGCGCTGATAAACAACATCGCAGATATCATTACTAAACTTTCCACTAGCAACTCTATTCATAGTTACTTGTGCAACCGCAACTTTACCTTCAAACGGCTCTGAACCCGCTTCCCAGTAAACATTTTTTGCTAAACAATTTAATTGACGTGTTCGCTCAGCAACAGTAATTTTGGTGCTCGAAGATTGCTTTGCAACTTCAGCTTCCATTTTTTGAAATTTAGTTTTTGTTACCTGAGTCAGTGCTGTTCCTGCCAACACAAGACCTAGTGTAACGAACAATATTTGTAGTGTCTTAACAACAATATTGCAACTTTTCAAAAGTTTTAAACTTAATGGTTTTGCCATCTTTGTTTCCTCCTTTTTAGGTGTGCATTTTTATATACTTAAATAAAAATATAGTTAAGTCAGCACTTAACTAGTTTAGATAGGTTATTATAGTATAAAAATAGGGTAAAAGTAAAGTTTTTTGGTAAAATTCTACCAAAAATTATCGATCAAGGGCGAGAAGATCTATCTACACCGTTACTGGAATTATTTCTATCGTTGCGTCCCATGTCTAAAATGGCACTAATTTGTTTTCCAATTGGAGTGTCCTTGACCATTCCACGTAAGAATTGGTAAAGACCAAGTTCACCGGCATCTGCGCCAAAACTTGCTAATTGTCTAACAAAATTCATTCTAAGTTGATTGGAGTTGGTTCCGCTGCCACGTAAATCAAATGTAGCAACCTTGTAGTTATAGTTTTCATAGTAAACATAACGACATATTTGTAGCCAACTTTCGTTTAGTTTTGTCACGGTATTGGATAATTCTGGATCGTTGGCTACTTGATCCAGTAAAGCGATATAATCCTGTTGTAATTTATCTAAACGTGTATCCCAATAATCTTTACCGGGATTATTGATAATTTCCCAGACCCGTTTCTTTGGTGGGGGTTGATAAGCCCAAGGCCAACCATATTGAAAATTGTAGTTCTGGAAAGTGCTGAAACCATAATAAGTATAATTATATTGATTATATGCAGTAGTATATGCAGGTTGATCTGTTACTGGAACAAACTCATATAATTTCCACTGCGGAGCAGGGTTCTGAACCCAACCTGCGGCTGTTTGTGCTTCTGCAGATGTTAAAACATATCGCATAGCACATCTGCTGATTTCTGTTAACAAGTCTCTGATCTGAACGCCATAGCGACTTTTTGATATAGCAGTTATTCCTTCGTTGACCGCAGCAAAGTGTTCATTTAAATATCCACTGCTCATACCCAGTAATTGTAGTATAGTAATAGCACCACCACCGGGACCTAAAGGTAAATGTCTTCTAATGGCTTCTTGTAGTTCATCATTAACTGCTTGACCATTGGGACCTAAAATATGATCTAATCCCTTGGGTGCTACCATCTTAGTAAGCATATCAGCAAATGCATTACCATCTTTAACATTAACAGTATTATGTTCTAAAAAGATATCTTTACCTATGTCTTGCATAGTGGCAAAACTGCTGTCATTCTTGCCACCGGCAACTAAACCGATATTTAAATAATCAGCCAATGATGTTAAATTCTTTACATCTGTTGATAAAACTTTTTGCACTAATGTTAATACTGCTTTCTTTCTAACAGACAATAAAATATTAGTCAGTGTTATTTGATTTTTAGATTCGTAGATGTTATCTATATTAATTTTAGCAGCCTGCACTGCACTGGAAATAGTAGTGCCCGAGTCAGTAAGTTGATCGCCTAGTCCATTTTGTAATATTGCTTTCATTACAGAACCTGCCGATCCAAAACCTATCCAAACGCCATTGTCTAATTTACCATCTGCTAAGTATCCAACTATCTTTCCTAATCTTCGCATTGATGGGATTAATGTAGTTCCTTCTAAATATCTATCCCAACGTTGTGTAGCATATTCACTGATATTTTTAGCGTGGAAATGTGTTAAAGGTTTTTTGCAATTAGTAGCACTGATTAAAAAGTCATTGACCTGTTGACAATATGTAATTGCTTGATTTAATACTGTGATAAAGTGATCAATGTCAAATGTATCTCTACCACCTAAACGTTGCATCTGCAGGTCTATGTAGTAAAGAATATTGCCAGGCATTCCCAGTAGTGCAGTGCCATCATCTTCGGTTAAGGGATTAGGTGCTACTCCGGTGATAGCAGGTATAGCACTATTAGCACCAAAATTAGTTGAAGATTGATTATACCAATATTGTCTCAGTGATCCTGTGCTAAAAGGAATTTGCACTACTTCGGGTCTAAGTTCGTGTGGTAATTTTTCATAGACGGTGCTGGTTAATGTATCACCTACATCATAATCGTTAGCACCTTTTTTGAGTGTAGCGGGTTTAGTATTTGGATTAGGTCCATAACTCCACCAATTCCAAGTCTGTGCTGGCTGTGGTCTTCTATTACTTTTTGTTACGCGGTATAATTTAACAGGTCTATTGTATCTATCAGCACGTTCATATGAGGATAATTCCATAGCAACAAGATTACCTAGACTGCTTAGACTTCCTCGATAAACATTAGCACCGCGTATCGCTGCTCCCTGCTCACCAACGTTTCTAGGCACAGCGCCGCCAATATAACTATCTTTATCTAAAAATGTTCCATTGTTATAGGGTTGTCTTGCCGGTGGTTTAGGTGGTGGAGGTGCTGCTGGACGTTTTCTATGATACATAGGAATACGCAAAGGACCATAATAAATCCTTTCACGTAGACCTGCATTATATAAATCAAGTTCAACTAACATCTCTGCTTGTGCAGTAGTAATATATGTTAGTCTTGCCATGGGACTATGCTCGTGTGCTTTCCAATACATTGGAGCATCATCAACACCATCTTTTTCTGCAATGATAGCATCATCGTCACTGAAAAATGGAATATTCCAAGCAGTAGTTACTTCACCGAAATCAAATATACCAGCACCTTGACTTTTAATGCGATTTTCTTCTTCTTCAGTAATATATGCTAAGTGAGCATATTTTCCGTTGTTATATCTAATAACTCGTGGTGCATTGGGCACTCGTTCAAAACTTTGCCATTGATCTTGATCATACCAAGTTCCAAGATCTGTATTAACCTGCCACATTATGATGTTCCTTCGGCAAAGGTTCCCGAAGGAGTGCTGTTACCATAAAAAAGATAAACACTGTCAAGTTCAGATACAGGACGCAGATAAATTTCTTCTAAACGATTTTCTTCAGGACCGCAATCAGGTGCTCGTCTCACTACATAAACACCACCATCGGGCTTAACTACATATTCAACACCCTCTATTTGCCAGTCTAGATCTGGTAGTTTAGGTAACCCATATCTGTCTACCGTCAAGGGAGTTAATTTTTTGCTACTGGCATAAGTTTCTAAATGTTTTAGAAATTCTGCGTTGACACCAAAGGGTGCTTCACCATAGCCAGGTGTGCGTCGCGCTAGATATTGAAACGATTGTGATGTTTCTAAATTTAAAATATCTACACTAGTTGCTAGTGTAATGGGATCTATACCACCGGTTTTTTCTGCCATATTAACCTGCTATCACATCACCACTGCCGCTGGCAGAGTGTCCACAGGAAGCGGCATCGCCAGCACGACAAATTGGAATTCCATTTACCAAGACACTGCCCAATCCCGCAGCCATAACTGGACCTGCGTGTGGTGGATCTCCGTGTCCGGCTATAGCATCACCTATTCTCACAACACCAGCACCGTTGACAAATACATCGCTGGATCCTCCAACTATAGTTCCTCCTGCAGAATCCATTCCTTTACGTGATACTCCTGGCATTGTTTTTCCCTGTTAAACTATTATGGGACCTTTACTGACTGTTTTAATTCCAGTGGTCACACTTAAATAGTGATCTTCAATCTGCTTAACACAACTGCTATAGAGTATAACGTGTTGTGATTTAAGTTCCATCTCAGTATTTAGTTCCGCTGCGAACAGGGTCTGCATAAGCCCAATGCCCTGCTGACTGGGCAGCACTGAGCAGGGGCGGCTAATCATCCAGCCAGATTGTGTTGAACCCGTGACACGGGCTACGATTTCGTCACCGTTGACTAACTTGAATGTCATAATTGAGTCTGGCTCGATATTTTTAGGTAATAGCATTTAGTTTCTCTCTTAGTTGAGTTTCCGTTAATTGTTGCAGTCCTTGAAATCCGCCATCGACAAATAACTTGTCACCGGCATAGATCTGTGGCACTGATCTGTGTCCAGAATTTACTAAAAATTCTCGTGCCGCGGGAACTAGATCCACGCGAACTTCTGTAAACTCTATGTTTTTATTTTTTAATAAATCTTTAGCCCTGTCACAGAAAGGGCAGTTTGCTTTTGAATACACTGTTAACATTTTTTTCCTCTTTTCCTCTAGATAATTCTCAAATATCTCATTTAGTGGATATCCTGCCTGGCGTTTAAGTTCCATCAGAGCCACTGAATGTATTAGCCCCCGCATCGCCCCGATGGATTCAGACATTACAAATACAAATCGTCGACTGGCAGAATCACCAAAATACTTTTTTAAATCTCGCGCTGCGGTGACGTTCTTTACTACATATTTGTTGGTGTCTGTATCAAACACCGATATGTGGTGTCCCTGAGTCGATAATCGTTGCCATAACTTAATAGCATCATCAGACATAAACTCATCACTTCTAAATACTAAATTCTCACCACGAGAATCGTTCTTGATTATTGCCATCATATCACTGGCAAATATAGCACCGGTTACCTGAGGATTCTTGGCAGTATAGACTACTTTCCTAAAATTTCCATGATCCTCGGTGTCTACAATAAGACTTACCAGGTCAGCCCGGCTATCGCCGACCCAGTATGTAATTTGATCGTCATTTTGTGTTTTAAATACTGATGGCATCAACTCAGTGACATCATCATTGTATTTTAAATTTTCTCTAAGCATTTCTACCAGAGCATCAAAGTCATTACCACTATTGATACGTTGTGGCATCTCTGCCAAGAACATTTCATAAAATGTTTTATAGGTCATACTTAAATTGCCGGTAACGCATCATAGTCTAAACTATCCGACATAATGCCTATGACATAGTTAGTGCTTTCTGATTCCTGTAATGCAGTTTGTTTAGTATTAGTATCACTGTGTTTATTAAACCAGGGTATTGGTGTTGACTTAGGATGACTACCAGCATATTTAATGCCGATGTCACGCAGTGAATTAAAAGCAGTATAATCTACAAAGTCCTTTAATATCTGTGCATTTAATCCAATAACAGGACCACGCTTAAACAAATAATCTGCCCAGGCTTTTTCCTCGTCAATGACTTCCTGATATAACTTCGCGACCTCGGCTTCACATTCCTGCCGCGCTCTAGCAAAACGTGGATCTTCCTTGACTACTTGATTAATAATCCAAGCAGTCCAGCCTTTATGTAGTAATTCATCTTGTAGAATTAAACTGATAATATTACCATTGCCAATAAAGATCTTATTCTCAACCATTGCTAGACTTGTAGCAAACGATACCATAAAGCGGAATGCTTCCAGTGCATAACTAGCATTTAACGCTAACCAAATAGCATTGATGTAGTCAACTTCGTCGACAAATAATCCTGCTTCTTTATTGCAGTTTAAAACGTGTAACCTGTCGTAGTATCTTCCCACACTGCTGGCCATGTCAATGATCTCGTTGGTGTCGTGAATAGTATTAAACACTTCCTTGGGCACTGAATAGATATTACGTATGATGTGACTATAACTGCGACTATGAATATTTGTTTCAAAAAATGTCCAGTTATAGACCAAGGCTTCTAGTTCGGGAATACTAATCACTGGTGTAAAGATCTGACTGGGACCGCGTCCCTGTAGACTATCCAGTGCAGTTTGTCTTAATAAGTTGCTGGTGAAAATATGACGAACTGCCTCGCTGGCTTCTTTAAAATCATTAGCATCTTTAGTTAAACTGATTTCCTCGGGAACCCAGAAGAATCCTCTAGCAGTTTGTTCATAGTCCACTATCTTTTTATATTTTACCTCTTCAAAGCGTTGGATAGTTACTGGACCTGCAGGATCAAGAAACATTCTACGCTGTAGATAATCTGTCTTGGTTTTTAAGTTATATTGTTGTTTTGACATTTATTTTTCTCTATATAAGTCGCTAATTGCTCGGTAGTATTCTGATAGTCTACCAGATACGTATACTTCTTTTCGTGTGAATGGTTTAGCAAAATCGTGATACTCTGGTCTAAATTTTCCTGGATGTGGCAACTTCAAAAAATCCCAACTCAGGTCAATAATAAAAACTAAACGATATTTATCTGTATAGTTATGACTACTGTGAAGCAGTTGATTATTAAATCCAAATATCCCCTCGGAAAATTGAACTTCCTCGCCATTGGCTTCTAGAAATACATCGCCCTCGGGAACTATTAAAGGAACGTGAATTCTTAGGTAGTCACCATTTCTATTTTCTGGTCCTGAGTGTCTAAGCAATACCGCATTGGGTTTTATAACTGAATACGTAGACATAACGCAATGATCCAACAAATCATAAGTAATATCCATTGCTGTTGGAAAAGTTTTTGCTTTTTCAGAATCTCTTGGTTCAAGCCTATAGTGAACCAATCCTTCTTTTTCATTATCACAAATGTTTTTAAATCCAGTAGTCAACCAGTTACTTACATGCTCTTCACCGAATTTAAAACTACCATCATCTAAAACTGTTGGGACAAAAGGTGCAGTATCATCTATTGGCATTCCTATCTCTCTACGGTCTAAAGTTGCCGTACCTCTGGTCTCATGATTGGCTGCCGCCTCTAAACTACTAAAACCTCGTAAAAAATCATCGATTAGTCCTTGTTTACGATCTAAAAAGTATTTTATTAGATCTTGCGGAAGTTCATGTTGTCTATATATTGGTTTAGGCCAAACAATATCTGTTCCTGGTATTTTATCGATAGTCATTTAATTTCCTAGAGTTTACAGGCTTCGCAATCATCGTCATCATAGTCAATGACTTCCTGTGTGACTTTAAATTCAGGTTCTTCTACTTTACTTCCTGCTTTATTGATTAAACTATAGTAGAACGTCTTCAGTCCCCAGTGATGTGCTAACATTAAGTTTTTAGCGATCAATGTAGTGGGAACTTTCTTATCTGCAAAGTTTCTTGGATTATAGAAAGTATTCGTTGAAATACTTTGATCTACATAAGCGGCTAATACTGCCGCTGTTTTAATATAATCTACACAATCAGGTTGATCCCACATTAGTTGATAACGGTTCTTGAGTTTTTGATATTCTGGAACTACCTGTGTAAAACTACCAGCCTTGCTTTCTTTAGTTGAGATCAAACTCATGGGCATTTCAATACCGTTAGTTGAGTTGATAACTACACTGCTGCTTTCCACTGGAGCAATAGCCATTAATGTAGCATTTCTAACTCCGTGTTGTTTCATTTGTTCACGTAGTGGTTCCCAGTCCAGTTCCGGAGCAAAGTTAGTTAATTCATTAACTCCGCTGGCACGTAATTCCCAGGGAAATACGCCTTGTCCATATCGTGTTTTTTCGCTGTGTAAACACGCACCACGTTCTTTAGCGAGTTCTACACTGGCTTCTGTTAAGTAGTATGCTTGATGCTCGATCCAGGATTTAACCTCTGCCAGTGCATCGGGGTTCCCGTATCTAAGATTGCGTTTAGCATGCCAATAAGCAAGATTAGTAATACCAATTCCCAAAGGTTGTATTTCGTCATTTGATAGTTTACTCTGTATAGATAAAAAGTCCTGATAGTCCAGTATGTTGCACAGACTACGCTGCAATATGCGACAAGCACGACGCATATCTTCGGGATGTCTAAATGCTCCCCAATTTATGCTTCCCAGTGTGCATAATGCGATTCTTCCAGTATCATCATCTAATCTCTTAAAGGGTTTAGTTGGAAGTAAGATTTCGCAGCAGAGATTACTCTGATAGATAGTATGATACTCGGGATCAAAGGGACCTTGATTCATGACATTGTCTACGAATACAAGATAAATTCTGCCGGTGTCTGTGCGTTCTTTAAGAATGCCGCCTTTGAATACTTCTTCTGCTGACATTACTTTTTTACGCAGACTGGATTTCTTTTCGTATTTTACATAAAGTTCTTCAAAGCGTTTAGTGTCTCGATAAAAGGCTTCATAGAGATCTGGAACTTCGTTGGGGTCGAAGAACGTAATGTTCTCCTTGTTTTTAAAACGACGCCAGAAGAACGCAGATAACACAACACCGTAATCCATGTGGCGAACCCTGGTCTCTTCTGTTCCTTGATTATTTTTAAGGACGATAAGGTCATCAAACTGATGATGCCATATGGGATAGAAAACCGTAGCCGAAGCATTTCTAATTCCTCCCTGTGAACAACTACGTAGATCGCCAAACCACTTCTTTAAAAAAGGAATCATTCCCGTGTGCATAATCTCGCCACCACGAATAGGTGATCCCAGTGGACGTAATCTTCCAATCTCTAGACCTATGCCAGCACGTTTACTGGCATACTTGGCCATCATTTCACCGGAAGCGAAAATGCTATCAAGATCATCGTCACTACGGATGAGAACACAACTACTGAACTGTTTAGTAGGAGTCCCAAGGCCAGCGAGCACTGGGGTAGCAAGAGTAAAAAGACCGTCTGAAGCCGCCGTATAGTATTCTTTGATATAACGCATTCTTGCTGTGTTGGGTTCTTCTCTATGGAATACTGTGGCGGCAGCAACCATGTAACGAATTTGCGGAGTTTCATAAATTTCCTTGGTTGCGCGATTGCGAACAAGGTATTTCTCAATAAGTTGTTCTATGGCTGCATAACTGTATTGCTCGTCTTTGGTATGATCAAGCATTTCATTCATGCGATTCCAATCATCGCGGTTATACCACACAAGTAATTCTGGAGTATACAGTCCAATCTCAACATTGCGTTTAACTATGTCATAGATATCTGGAACTTCGTAACTACCATAAACATCCTTGCGTAGCATTGACAATCGCTGTTTTCCAGCAACATACTGATAATTTGTATGCCCAACTTCTGGGTTGTTTTCAATGTCAATGAGATTAACTATTGCCCGTAGTGTAATCTCATCAATTTCTCTGGTGGTAATACCATCATAAAAGTGTGGCTGAGCAGTAATCTCAATCATACTCTGGCTAACGTCTGATATTCCCGAACATACCTTGGCTATCTGTGTCTGCCATTTTTCCAACATGAGTGGTTCTTTAACGCCACTTCTTTTTGTCACTTGAATCTGCATCTATTTTTCCAATAATGTTAATGTATCTTATCTAAATTTAACTCTAGCGAGTTAATTGTTCTTACCAGCGTTAAGCTAGTATCAATGTGTTCTTTATTTACTACCTGATCGTGAATCATATTAAGCACATATTTCCCAGAATCAATAACTACGGTGTTAAATAATTCTCCGGTTTGCCTATTCTTATAAATTTTTATTTCTATATTGTCTTTGAAAGAATCTTTATGATTTGATAACCACAAAGTATACACTATTCCCAGTGCTCTTGCAAGATCACAATACTCGTTTTCGTAGATTAATTCCCATGGGGTTGGCCATTTACTTATATCATCGGTAGTTAAATAATACCTCAAGAATGGAGCATAACTCCATAAATGATTAGTTTTTTCTATAGCATCAGCAATAGGAATTTCTGAAATACTTTTTCGAAAGTCAAGCCAGAAACGCATTCGTTCCTGGGGTGTCAAAGTCCACATAAATGGTTAATTATTTTTAAATAGCGATATCAGGATCTCGATATTGACCAGCAGGCACAGCATACTGCAAGGTATTAAAATAATAAAATAGTTCTACAGGGTGATTTCCAGCATTAACAAATTTAATAGCAGCAGTATTAGCATATGATGGATGAGGATAAATCTCAAATCTCAAACAAGCAGTAGTGGGAGATAATGTTCCACTTTCACTGTAATCATCCTGAATACAATAATCCAATGGAGCATTGCTGGTTCCGGAATTATTGATATTAGTAATTTCTACGTGACCACTACGTGCATACTCCGAAGATGTAACACTGGCAATCTGAGAGTTAGTGTTACCAGTTTGCGTAATATTAGCATTAAATGTTCTAAACTGATATGCTAACCAAGTTGTTGGTGCTGCTGGTGCTCCGCTGTCACCTACTTGAAATCCATAAGTAGTAACAAATGGAGTAACAAAACTCTCACCGTTAATAGCCACAATTTCACGCTCACTGTTAGCAGCAATATACATTCTTACGATCTGAATACCACCACCCAATGTCTGTGTGACGAATCTAGTAATACTCTGTGCAGTTACAATCTCGGTATTGCCTATTTCCGGAGCACCTTCGGCTAAGTCTCCATTACCAATATATAAGCGTCGTTGGTCAACACTCCAGCCCAACTCCGCTGACCCAAGTTGTGGTAAATCATCCTGCCTACCTCTACGATGCTTAATTTGTGATATCTGAACAATAGCCATTTTATACTCCCTGTGTAGTATTTATCTTTATCAGCTAGTCAGGTAGTAAAGCTCAACTCTTCGCAGCCATTGATCACGCCAATACTCATATTCGTGTTCAGTGATCTCGAATTCCTGATATTCCGGAGTAGCAAAACTACCATCTTCGAGCTGTTTTGGCTGAGCGCACATTAAAATAACCCCGTTCTTGATATCAGTGCCGTGTGTGTTATTATGCGCTTCAGCATAGGCTGCTAACTGAATAAAGTAATCGTCAATCCACTCACGTTTCTTGGGTTTATTAGTCTGCTTAAAGTCCAGTATAGCAGGACGACCTTTCCAGACACCTATACAGTCCGTGGTTCCAGCATAAAGTCCACTGTAGTATACAGGAACTTCGCTGCCCCAGTATTCATCTACGTTCTTAAGTCCTTCTAATATTACCTGTGCTGCCATAAACCAACTAGGATGTGCATAGGGGTTACTGGGCAGGGGTTTTAAGTCATCACTGAGAATGTAGTTCTCTAGGTAGGCATGCATACGTGTGCCACGATTAGCGGCTTCTGTAGTGATTTCTTTAGCACGAGTTTCTCCTACACGATTGCGCCAATCTCTAAGTGCTTGTCGTTTTTCCTCGGGTTTTGTAGCATCTAGAATAGTAGTAACCGATGGAACACTGGTTCCGCAGGGCAGTGTATAGTGTCTTACTCCATCAACTGTAGTTCTTGAAATTCTCTGGTAGTCGTATCTTGGTGTTAGCATAATTGAAGTTAAATGCGGAAACTCTCGCCGCAACCGCAGCGATCTTTTTCCTTGGGGTTGATAAATTCAAAGCCTTCGTTAAGACCTTGACGACGAAAATCCATGGTCAATCCATCCAGATAAGGTAGATCTCGACCATTGACAAAAATTTTAACTCCATGACTGTCATAGGTCATCCAATCACGTGTCACTGGAGCAGTATCTACATATTCTAATTTATAAGCCAGCCCCGAGCATCCTGTGGTTCTAACACCGATCATTATGCCTAGACCCTGACCCCTTTTAGCGATATGTTGTTGTATTTTCTTTGCTGCTGTTTCTGTAATAGTAATCATTAATAGTAATCCTGTCCAATTTCTAAAATCTTCCAATGATCTTCAGTTTGACCCACAATAATTTTAGTAGCCAATTTCTTGGCCTCGTGGTTATCTAAGTATTTAATTAAAGTTTTCCAATAGTCTCTATATCCAACAAAAACTTGCTCTACGATCTCGCATGCTGATTTTGGTGCTTTTGCTGCTAAATGGAAATCAAAGTCATAAATTTGATTAATATAAAATTTATCATTGTTCCACTGATCACACAAATGTTCAATCAAATCTGTATATAACTGTGTTTCTATAACTTTATTTGCCAGATATATCGTATCAATATCACCATATGAGTTACGAAAAAGATGAGCTTTAAACATCTGTAATCCAGTATAAAGATGTGATAATATTGTCATTTCCGCAAAATCATGTTTAGTGAACGATATACAACTCTCTGGTATCTGTCCTCGATAAAACTGATTCTCTGATTTTCTAATGTGTATACGTTGTGCATTAGAATAAACAAATTTAAATTTCTTTTGATACTCCGGATCTCTTGCTGCTGGACTAGCCGCTAACATCTCGCTGACAAAGACCTGAGGCAGTGCCAGTTCTCTACATACGTCTTCAAGTGTAGATTTCCAAGTGGCAACTGTTTGACCCGGTAACCCTTGTATAAGTTGCACTTTTGTCAAGATATCAGGATATTCTGTGTTTAGTATATGCAATAACTCAAGATGCTTCTCCCAAGAAACATCGGGTCTATCAATATTGTTTAAAACTTCTCTGTTAGTATCCTGAACGGAAAACACTAATCCATTGGGTTTTACCAGTTTTGCTTTAGCAAATAACTTAAAGATCTTTAAATTATTATCCTTTTTTAACTTACTCATATTACCGTCTAATATAAAGCCAGCATTGTGATTTAAATTCTTGTCGGCAAAATATTCAATAATTTCTATATCCTCATCATATTGACCTACGTTAGCATCTGCTAGATAGATGTATTTTATCCCGAGGTTATGAATTAAATCTATAGTATCCTTGTATCCGGATTTTTTTCTGGATACTTTATTAGATAGTCCACTATTCCAATCACAAAAAGTGCATTTATATGGGCAACCCCTGGTCATCTCAAATGGAACTGCTGGCTCATAGCCTTTACTCTGCGCTTCTTTAACCATAGACGAGAATACCTCTTGGTTATGCAAATAGTAGCTGCTATTAGATATTGGAACATACTTATATTCGGCAACAACTTTAGTGTTCTTTTCCCTGTCCCACCAACCAATATTAGAAGTATTCATAGCCAATAATTTTTTATTATTGATCCTATGAATTATTAAATCGCTGATGGCATATTCACCAGGACCGTAAACAGCGTAGTCAATAAAGGGATACTTTGTAAAGAAGTCATCATCAATGTTAACATTGATACTAGGTCCGCCAGAAATAACCAAAGTATTTTCTGGTAGTTTACTCCTTACTGACTCTAATTGACGACATATGTGGTCATGATTCCAGATATAATTACTAGTGCATAGAAAATCTGGTTGGATTTCATTGCAGAGATTAATCAACCCACTGTCTGACAACTTTTCTTGGTGGAAATGCCACTCTACATCATTCTTATATAACTCGTGTGTATCATCAAAGAATGTCTTTAATACTAGACCAGCAGTTGATAGATAAAATCTCTTGTCGTATTCTGGAACCACAAAACCATAAAATAATATTTTAACCATTAAATAAAATCACCGTGATTCCTGTTTTTTTCTGTAGTCGTCTAACGCTGCTTTAATTGCATCTTCCGCCAATATGGAACAGTGGATTTTAACCGGAGGTAACGCGAGTTCCGACGCAATGTCGGTATTCTTAATCGCTGCCGCCTCGTCAAGATTCTTTCCTTTAAGCCACGTAGTGACAAGCGACGAAGATGCGATCGCCGAACCGCAGTTATGTGACGCAACCCTGTTAGAAAAGTAGACATGGGCACCATCCTCCAATATCAAATCATAAACTACTACCTTGTGACCATTTCTTTCACATCCCCGTAATTGATTTTTGTGTGAAATAGTAGATACATTAACAACCTTCATTCCGTTATGTATAAAATTCTGAACATTTGGTATGGCCGTATCAATATCTTCAACGGCCAAAAACAACGAGTCGTATCCAGCGGATGCAAGTTGCTGCTTACGAGTTTGTATGTAATTAGATTCCTCTGATCTATCTTGCATAAATTTAGGAAGTTTTTTTGTATAAACTTCAATACATTTTTTCTTACCAGGAACAATAAAATCTGGACTAGCTGGACCAGCATCTGTCTGAATCCACACTTTTCCTGCACTAAATTTGGCTGCAATATTATTTTCTTCAAATAAGTTGATATATCTTTCCTCGATACTAGTGGGTTTATCCCAATCTCTATTAGACATTCCTTGTTGCCATTTTTTAATATACTCTGGATCTTGCCATTTTTTTAAACTAGCATCTCTTGATTTTTGTTTTCTTGATGACGGATCCTTGCATATATAACCTGGTTTGTTCTGTGGTAGCGTAGTATGATCGAAAATTTTATTCCATTCTTTCATTCTATTGCTATTTTTTTCTTTAAGAGAATCGCGATGTCGTATGTTTGTAAGTTTCCGTAACTCGTATTCAGTTATTTCATACAATTCCTGTCCTACCAAAAGTTGCTGTGCTTCAACTGGTCGATTGGATGCATCCCAAAAAATATGCTCTTTGGTGCAAATTAATTTAAATGTGCCTGGTTTGATGTTTTTTCTACTGGTATCTCTCTGGAAAGTGACTATTAACAAATCATCCACATTAACAGAGTGTTTAATTATATCTTTAATTTTTTGATTAACGATGTTAGTGCCATTCCAGGCCAATACTTCATCACCCACGAGCAAATCTCGTATTTTTTTAACGCAAGTTGGAGTATTTATTGCAGCATTGCTGGTTAAACAACCATATGTCTTAAACTTCGCGTCTGTGATAACATTATCCTCTACCTTAATCTGTAATTGCAGAACATCACCGCAGGCTGGCGCACCGACTAAGCCGGTTCCAACGTCATTGGAATCCTTATCCATTTTTCCTACATTGCGGGGGTTATTGTAATGATCTAATACTTGTTCGCTATAAGCCATGATGATCCCTTTTTACTATTATAGTATTCACTATTTAATAAATCAAGATAAATGGTAAAATTACTTTTGACGGCGTTTTAGTGCTGAAGTTGCCATATTATTAACTACTTGTTTGGCAATAGTTGGATCTTGTGAAGTATCAATTTTAGGTTGTTCTACTTTAGATTGATCACCAGTATTAAAAGTTATGATATCTGGTGTTATATTATTAATAACATTTTTAAACGAATCTTGGTATTCGGTATAAAGTTCAACTAAATTATCTTTAGTATAGTTTTGTAACTGTGGCACTGAACGAATTTTATCTAAAACAACCGAAGTTTTTAAACTTGGATTCCCTCTATCACCTATTTGATTAGAAAGAAGAGTTAGAATTGTTAATACAATATCTACATCGCTTTCTGAATGCGAAGATGAACTACGAGATGTTTCCATCTCGTAGAGTTTTATACCTAATATTTCATTAAGAAGCATTTATCTTAAATCTCTGCCGACAGGTTCTGTCCCACCGGCTGCTGCATCACTGGCTTCGAAATCATCACCCATATCTAAATCACTGCCACTTAGATCTGGTTCTCCGCCAGACATATCACCAGACATATCACCAGACATATCACCACCCATATTCATACCTTGTGGTTGTTCTTCACCGGCGAGTTGTCTAGCACCTGAGTCTAATGCATCTCTAGCAGTATTCAAACTGGACATCAAATCATTCAATGCTTGTTGTGCTTGATTTTTAAATGAATCAGCCTGTGCTGTGCCAATCTGATCACGGATGGTATCCAACAGCGGAGGTAATTGTTCGTTAAGCATCTTACTAGCATCAGTAATCATATCCTGAATACTATCAACCATATCCTTGGCTGCTAGAACTGCTTCTGCAGATTCCAATTCACCTTCCATCAATGGTTGATTTGTAGATAACCAAGAATTTAAACCTTCTTGAACCATCAACATTTCCATATATTTTGGGTTTTTTTCCGCAGTATGAATTCCGTGACTTTTCCTAAAAGAAGTCAAGCCTTCTGCAATAGCATCTCTCATTTTCTTGGCTTTTGCATAGGTCAACTTATCATAGTCAATAGTCATACCAAAACGACTTTCTAAAACAGCATTAATTCGCTTGGATTTAGGTGGGTTTATTTCTTTTAAGTTCATAGTAAATCTTCCAATAATTTTAAGTATTTAGCACTATTTACAGTTTTTTCCAAATCTTGCCTGTAATAATTGTATTTATTCCTAGATTCGTGATATCTGGTCATATAAAGGTGAAGTTTGAACTGGTCATTTTGCTTGATTTTATTGATTTTATGTTTAAAAATAACGACATCATCATAGTATTTACCGGTTTCCATATCCAGCATCAGAATCCTGTCAGCAACCCTGAACTGTCTTAGGTAGGATAAAACAATATAATAAACTGCGGCAGATCTGCTGTAAAAATAATGAATAACCCGACCGTCTAGTTTAACTCTATACGAATGGTTACCATCTTCCATTAAAAAATAAGTGCCTATTTTCCACCCATTATCACCAACTGGCATAGCCAATGGTAAACTGCTATTTTTAATAACCCTGCGAAGTTCTTGTTTAGACCATTGTTTAAGATGGTTGTGAGCCAGATCAACTAGTAGTTTACCCAGTAGGTTTTTTGTAGACGATTCGATTGTTGTCATTGATTCTTATCAGTAAATCTTTGTTTACTAGTTGATTTGCTATTAACTGCTGGCGTTCCGAGAGTTCATTCTTGTAGACGCTATCCGTGTCACGCAGTTTTTCCAATAGCTCTATCTCTTCATTGTAGATAGCAACATGGACTTTTTGCTTGCCCTTGGTAATCTCAGTGATTTTCATAGTTTAGTAAAGATAAATGTAATAAGTCCTACTACACTGGAGAACAACACCGTTACCGCTGCATTGCTGGTATTGATAAATCTATTCTGGACTGTAGTAGCGTTTTTATTTACCGTTGTCCTGATATCTTCTAATAACGTATCTACCTTGTCTAGACGAGTGCTGACCGTGTCTAACTTAGTTTCTAACTGCTTGTATCTTTCTGCACAAAGTTCCACGTGAGCCTCTAAGTTTTCTTTTTCTATCGCTGTAGATTCCATAAAACCATCCTTAATTTTATTTATGCAAAATCATTAGACAAAAAAATAAGGCAACCTAAGTTGCCTTATTTAAACTGCGTAGTTAATTGTTTAAGATTAACGTAGGCGTAGACCAGTTTCAGTAACAGTTACGCTGGCACCAGTTAGAACTGAGTTGATGTTAGCTTGTAGATCTGTTGCATTCCAGTCGCTTTGCTCAATGATAACTGAGCAGTTAGCGGTATCAACTTGATACGCTAGAACAGTAGCACGACGTGCAACTGCGCCTAGGATGCTTTCAATTCTCTCACCAGCACCGAATTCAGTTGCTAGTGAAACGTTAGAAAGAATGTTGAAACCCTGGATTGGCTTACCGATACCTGTAGCAATAGTTGTACCTGCTGAATCTACGTTAGATACAATTGCACCACCTGTTGCTGCTACTGCGGATGCTCCGCCATTGACTCTTGTAAAAATTGGCATTTTCTTTTCCTTTAAAAAAATCTGCGTTGCCGCATACTTTTATTTATCATACCATGAGAAATACGGTATTTTTAGGTCACAATCCTATGACTTATTGAAATTGTCCCTGCTAAATTCCAACCTATCAATCAGTTTTACCACAGACCCACTGGAACTAACAGCGATAAATCCTTCTGGCTTGCTGACCCGATATCCACTATCTGTCTTGATAAATGTCCCTACTACGCTTTCAATCATCTGTAATTTTTTAAGGAAAAATAACTTTAATTCAATGGTTTTTTTGTAAATAGCCAAGATACCTAATAAAGTGTTTGAGTTATCAGCAATAAATTGTTCCAAATTTTCTATTCTGTCTATCCTTTTCTGAGCAGCAGGACTCTGCGGACCAGTTTTTAATTTACTAATTTCTTTATTAAGTTTATCTTTTACATAAGCGATAAAATCATTTAAAAACTCAGTGGTGCTCTCGACCTGAGTGGTTCCTGATTTGATTCTTAAGTTTATAAATGGCTTAATCATACTGACAAAATCGGAACTTTTTTCAGATACTAACATAGCATTGAATTTACTTTGATTTATCTTTTTTACTGTGGTGTCAAATCTGGCTAACTCATTAAGTATTTTAGAAGATTCTAGCGGTGTGAGAGTTGCTATACCAGTCAAATCTTCATAATAAGCATCATCCCACCATACATCAGGATGCTTCTTGATACTGTTGCTACTAAATCTATAGTGAGCTTTCATATCCGGTAAATTCGCAGTATCACTTCTTGGCTCTAGCCCATTTTGAATTCTATATTCCTGCTCTTCTTTAGTCGGAGGCTCCCAGTTGTATACAGTATGAAAAACAATTCCAATCTGTGCTTTTTGCATTTCTTTGGCTATTTTGGAATCCGATGGAACTGAATACGTTAGTGTGTTGGGTGTGAAAGAAATATAGTCAACGCCATCAATGGTCGTAGGAACTAATTGATGGTCTGATCCTGCACAAAACATTAAATCACCTTTGATAACACCAGTAATTCCAAGTTTTGGTAAATGTTTTAAACACATCTTTAATACATGTGCCAAATCTCCTTGAGTTCCATACCAAGTGTCAATATCACTATCTTTTTTACATAACTTTGCATTCTTAGAAAAGACACTTTTTGTTCCAATAAAAAACTTACCATCTTCTGGGTCAATTCCACAATGGATTGCCGGACTGCCATCCCACTTAACGGTGACTTTGGTAGTTTCCCCAGTCCCATTCTCAGT
>JACCDO011829147.1_pt1 | contig 31836 bp, 32 predicted proteins | sample 7446101 | NCBI WGS metagenome assembly JACCDO01 (sample SAMN15323440, study PRJNA562643) | freshwater metagenome | isolation source: river surface water | place: USA:Blue River Watershed | collected 2017-08-16 | reverse complement strand
TTTGAGCCATATGCATTGGGTTTCCGATTTGGAGTTTGACCACCACTATATATACGACGACGCAAATGTCGCATCTTGCGCGATTTGCCACGTTTGTTTTTGCGTGTTTTCGCCATTTCTATTAAGACGAAAGTTTTTTAAAGCGTTTTAGTAATCGTTCGATATCGGAACAAGAAAGAGAAATACTTTTGTCCTTGCTTAATTTCTCTAAAAATCTTTCTGTTTCAATCGGACCTGCCATTCCACTGACTTCGCGGAATATATTTTTCAAAACAGAACTTTCATACGATGAAACTCTTTGAATAAGACGTTGAATATCATACGTTTTAATTTCATTAGGAAGATTTATAATTTCTCCACTATCTTTACTTCCGCAGCCAAATGCTCCAAGGCTTTCATTTTTTTTATTTTTTTCTTCTTTTGCTTTTTGTAAAAGAACTTTTACTTTGCCTGCAACTTCCTTCTCATAGGAATTTAATTGAATTGATCCACCCCGTTTTCCGCGACGGGTCTGTTTAGAAATCCGTTTGCGACCGGAAACTTTCCGCGTCTTGGCCATTGCTCTATTCCTTAGAGTTATTCTTTTGCATCTTCCAGATCATTTCATTCGCAATTTCTTGTGTTTTCTCTTTTCTCTTTATATTCCTGTTTTGTTTTGCTTGATTTTGCTGGGCTTGTTGCATTAATTCTTGTAGAAAAGAATCATTTTCCGTGTTTTTATTCTCTTGTAATTTCTGCTTCAGTTTTTGAAACCATTGCTTCAACTTATTTCCTCCACGATGTCTCCGTGTTTGGTGCTTCCGTTTGCGCAGCTGCTTTCGTGTTTGTTTCATTGTCTACTTGGTAACAAGATCTTTCATTTTGAATTGTTTCGAAGTCGTCCGCACCAAAAGGGGATTTTGGCTGGTCACGGGCAAAAGAGGTTGTTTCTGCAGTTTGTACATTGCATACTTCTGTTTGTATTGTTCGATACATTTCCCGCCCTTTTCATTGATCACTCCTACCAGAACTATGCAGACCATTACACCGATACCAATTACAGCACCGGTTAAACCCGCATCCATTAGTTGAAAATTGAACCAAATACTTTAGGTGTAGGAGGTACAACACAAATGGATCATCAGAACTGGGAACCTCAAGTCATTCGGAAAACGGCAGCACAACTCAAAGCCGATGCGATTCGCACAGGCAAAAAGGAAGTAGTGGAGCGCAAATCAGCAGACTATGGTCATCTTGCCAAAGTGGAACGGGAAGAAACAGGACGACCCAAAATGCTCGCCAGCGAATCACGCCAAGAACTCGTCCAACGACGTCTTGCCGAGAAACTTACGCAACAACAACTCGATCAACGCTGTGCATTTCCTGCCCACACCATCCGTGATCTTGAAGCCAATAAACGAGCCCCTACACCCAAAGAACTCCAAGTGCTCAATCGTGTCCTCAAATGTGGACTTCGTTTGGAATAAGATTAACTAACAGAAAAACGGCGTACGGGTTTGGTATGCTTCTCTAAAAGTTTTAAATAGTCCTTACAATATTCCTGCGCAGCCTTTCGCCCAAGATCAATTTGGGCTTCACGAAACTCTTTTGTAAGATCAAAGTTATAGGCTGACATTGTTTGTGATTTAATAAGTATCGTCTGTAATTTATTATCTTTTTGAACTTGGTATGTACGTGGATTAAAAGAAGCATTATAAATCTGATGTAAAAAGTCAGAAAACTCTTCTATTTTTTCTTCTTTGTTTTGGGAATAGAGGAACGAAATTCCAATGGATGAGGAACGTTCTTCTGGAGTTAAATAATTCATTGGATAATTTTGAATGGTGCCTCCATCGACGAATAAATGTCCTGTCTCAGGATCTTTCACAGGAACAAAATACAAAGGAAGAGACATTGATGCACGCATTGCAAATACGAGTGAAGTATCTGGAGTTTTTTCTATTGAAAACTCTTTTATTTTCGTCGTATTTAAATTACACGCATAGCAACGAAGAGTAGGGGCATTGGGATATTTTATTGCCCAGTCTCTGAATGTTATATCGTGAGGATGCCCGCGAATTCGCAAAAGAGATTGTAAAAATGCCTCTAAACGCTCTCCAGTATCTATACCATATGTTGTAAAGAAATCAAAAACTAATTCCGGATGTGCATTTTGTAAAACGCTAAAGTCAAACTCTGTAACAACTTTTTTGGCTTCTTCTAAAGTGTATCCTATCATAAGACTAAATCCAATTAACGCCCCAGCACTTACACCTATCCATTCTTTTACATTTTTTAGTAATCCTTTGCTTTCCAGTACTTCTAAAGCACCATAGTGAGCCAAGGTCCGTAAACCACCTCCCGTCAAGACGATTCGTTTTGGGGGTATGATCATTCGTCGTTTCTTCTTATGTCTCTTCTTCTTCAGAGGAGTAGATGTCCGCAGGAGGTCTAGATCCACCGCCCCGTTTAAATCCAAATGACTTATTTGAACGCCGAATGAAACGCGATTATGCCCGTTTACGAGCGTACAATCAACTTCTGAATACGATTCATCAGCGTATCTATACAACAAGTCAAATGAATGGAAATGCGAATTTTATTACCTATACGATTCCACCTTTTATCTTTGGACTTCCAAAGATAGACTTACAAGATTGTGTTGTCTATCTTGTCTATATGCTCCGACAAGGGGGATATGAAGTCCGCTATACCTATCCAAATTTATTGTACATTAGTTGGCGTCATCACGAAAAAAATTATCTGATGACTCAAAATCCAATTATGCAAGCGATGATTCCTCCTGAAGTGAAGAAGGATCAAAAGAAGAAAGAAAAAGAGAAAGCCCGAAGTGTCACCTTTGCACCCGATGTTCGTCGTCCTGTCTCGGCACCCCAAACGACTCCTGTTCGGAATACCATTGACTATGAACCTCCCAACTCGTTTGTCCAATCAGTTCAGAAACCTTTGCCTGAACGGAAAAACAATATTTTGGCTGATCTTTGGAATTTTAATTAACCCGCGGAGAATACTACACCTAGATTGTCTTCCATAGCAAGAGATTCTATGACATCCTGGTTAAGTCGTACGAGTCAACCCATGAAAAAGAAGGATTTCCAAATTTCTTCTTTTTATGAGCCTACTACCTCTTCTTATGCAGAGGATACTCTTCAATTTCTGTATAGTTATGCCTATACACAACGAAGCGCAACTCCATTTTATATCCACGATACGAACTTTTATTTTCAACCACTTCTGAAAACCAGTCCTATCCTTCATTATCTTCGGGAGACGCCTTCTTCAGCAACGAACCTTGCAAAGACTCCCGATGCGATGGTATCAACTCTTCAGGGAATGAGTTTTACTTCTCTCCGTCGTACGATTGGAAGCATTTATCAATTCAATGGTATAACAAATGCAAAGATAGAAGCTTTCATATCCAATTTTGGACCATTAAAACAAACCTTTGACGCAGGAATAGTTCTCGATGTCAGCGGATGTGTTTCTGATGTTCTACGAGAACTGAAATCCTTCCAAAAGCGCACTGGAAAGGCAAGCCTCAAAGTCTTTGTCGCCACTGACAATTTGGATCTGTTAAAGGAGTTTGCCTTTACTGGAGACAAATCGTGGTCCTATGTGTCGTTCAATCGTACTGAGCCTCCGAAAGATAAAGAGGCTGCCCTCCTCAAAACTTTGAGTGAGATTCGTCTCCTTCAACAAATTCCCTATCTTGTTGTAAAGTTCTCTACACCTTTAGGGAAGCTTTTGTATTTGACAAGTTCACAAATACAGATGGAAAGTCAAATCTCAAGTATCGATGGATCAACCTGGAAAATATAATGTATGGATAAGATGGCAACCTCAGCAATCCTGATAGGATCCGAAGCTACCTTAGCCTTGTATCCTATCTTAATTAAAAATGTGCCGACGAATTTGCCCACACAACTTTTATCGCGAATGCTTGTTTACTCATCACTCGCATACTGGTTTGCAACAGATACGGATGTTTCGATGACCTGGGGTCATCTTGGAGGGATTCTCCGATCCAGCTCATTGGGCCTGCTTACCTTGTTCCACATTGGCTGTTCTTACTATGCGTTTCAAGAGTTGCCTGCAGGTGTTGCAATGAGTCTTTTTTATACCTATCCTATTTGGAATGTTGTAGGAGCTGCTCTTGGATTTGGAGAAACCTTTTCCATTGTTCAGATTTTACTTGTCTTGCTTGGATTTGCAGGAACGATCTTTGTGGCCTATGGCAATAAAGATCCTGATCCTCAAAAACAAAAAGACCCTTTCAAATGGAAAGGACTACTAGCAGGTCTTCTTGCAGCTCTGACAGAATCAGCAATGTATTTTGCAGTGCGCACAGCGGATCGGCCTTCCCCTTTTTACGCCATTTTAGAACTTTATCCAGGCGCCTTGTTTGCTTTGCTCCCCATTCTATGGTTCACAAAGTCTTCTATTGATATCCGACCCCAAGTCTGGGCACGAATGCTCTCGTTTAATACCTTAGTCGGATTCTTAGGATATACACTACGATTCTACGCCATTCCTCGCGTGTCTACGATAGTCTTCAGTCTATTATCATTTGTTGGTGTTTTGGCATCCTTTTTTTGGGGCTATTTGTTTGTCAATGAAATTCCCACATCGCTTACGCTTGTAGGAAGTCTTGTTATTTCTCTTGCTGCTGCTTTCTCTTCTTTCAAATAGAATGGGTTTGATTGGAGGTGGTTTGCCTCTGTTGAATACGATCCCCTTGGGGTTTGCAGCCACAATGGCAAGTATAGATTCCACTATGCTATCATTAATTAAGTATATCAGTACACATAATAAACATATAGGATGGCTTATTCTTCCAATGATTGTGTATTCGTTACAACCCGTCTTATTCTATTTATCCTTGGAATATGAAACATTAGTTGTGATGAATTTGTTATGGGATGTCATTAGTGACGTGATCATAACTTTTATTGGACTTGTCATCTTTAAAGAAAGTATCGGTCCTTACAAAAAACTGGGTGTCATCTTTTCATTTTTTTCCATAGTCTTAATGTCTCTAAATGATGGTCTCTAGTAGAATGAATCTTCAAGGATTACTTCCTATTCTTTATTTGGTTGTAGGCGTTGTACTTTTATCTGTTGTGGTGTCGACATTGACAATTCTTCTGTACGGCCCCAAATCTACAGAACGAACGATTGTTGTTGAACGTCCTGGATGGAATAGTTATAGAGGATGGTGGGGTCATTATGGTGCGGGTCTTCCAGGATGGGGAGGCCCGAAGATCCCTCCTCCTCCCTCTCCGCATCCGAAACCGCCCAAACCCACTCCACCTCCCTCCACTCCGCCTCCCGCGTAAGTCTCTAGAGTGCTTGTTCAACAATCCAACTAGAGATTAATACCATTCCACTGTGGGATAGGTGGGTGCAAACATTCGTTCCAATCCAGGTGTGAATTTTGTATAGTCCCAGCGATCCATATGGGTAGATGCACCAGGAGTAAAGAAAGGATCTAATCCAGCTGCCGTATCAACTGCCGTGGGTGGGACAGTGATTGTTCCTTCACCTGCTTCTTGTACGGGGGCTCGTTGCGCTGGAGGATTTTCATCTTCATAGACGATTTTTTCATCCTTTCGGCGCGTCCCCACAACTTCGTAAATATTTCCATCCTTCTTTATCACTTCTGGAACAAGTCCTTTTGCATCATAAATACGCTGAATTAAGGCCTGTGCATCGTCAAGTTGATAGGATCCGAGAGAGTCTGTCTTTGCAGGATTATAGAGCTGGAGGATCTTTCGTTCTTCCATTTGAGCTGCAGTTGTATCAGGAGGTGTAAGAGCTTCTGCTCCCATTTCCTTGTAAGGATCTTCTTCTGACGCTGAGACCGGAGTACTCTTGAAGGACTCCTTTAGTTTTTGAAGACCTGCCTGAAAATGTGCTGAGCTGGGCGGTTGAGTTGACCAATCCAAAGGATATTGCGATTGAAGTTTGTTGTACAAGGCTTTAGAGACTTCACGATCTCCTTCTTGTTGGAAGACTAAATTGTATTCATAGTCATCAACATCTAACAAGCGTTTTTTCACAAAAGGAGCTTCCATTGTCTGATCCAAGATGACAGACGATTTACAGGGTTTCCGAAGTTCACCTGTAGGAATGGGCTCTGAAAACCCTTCCTTTGAACTCCGTGTAGTTAAATAAAAATAAGCGATCGCTATCAAGAGTATGAAAAAAATCCAACTGGCATCCATAAGGAGTGCTACCTATTTACTGAAAAGAATTCCCGGGGCTAACTAGAATGGTCGCAAAACGCTCAACAAAAATGGGGAAACTTATGCCCTATGTGGATGTTCGCTCAAAACGCGATGTTCCTATGTTTGAATCAATGATTAAAACAGGGCCTGTTTTTGTTCTTGTCTATGCCGATTGGTGCGGGCATTGCCAACGCTTTAAAGAAAAGATGTGGGATGATGTGGCGAATTCGAAAACCAAAGCAGTGAATACTGCGGCGGTTCATTATGATATGGTTGACAAGACATCTATGCGAAATACACCCATTGAAGGATACCCTACTTTGTTTGAAGTCAAACCTGCGGCCAAAACCAATGTAATGACTCCTGTTGCCACACCCCAAACCAAAGAAGATCTTGAAAAACTAGTCGGTACCAACACCAATACAAATACCTTGGCAACAGCGATGGCCAATGCAGAATTAAATGAACCTACAAACCCAAATGCCAATACGCTCCGATCAGAAAGACTAATGAGAGGCAGCCAAGAAGCGATGAACAATACCTTTGTTCCTGAAGATTTGGATACTCTGCCTCCGAATGTCTCTGAGGATGTAGATGCATCTGAAAATAACCCCAAGCCTATGCAACAAGGAGGTTCTTTATTGGAAAGCCTTCTGAAAGTCTCAGCAGATGCTGCTCACGCAATCGTTTTAACTGGCTCTGCTATTGAGATCAGTCGTCGCCTGAAAAAACGCAAATCACGCAAACATCGCTCTTTAAAAAGAGGATCAACACGCAGGCGGTAAAGCGACTAGGAAAAATTGCGTCCCCATTTTCTAGAAGGAAAGGTATACACTATGCTCACATTTCATCTGTTTGATTCAACTGCATTTGATGATAAATCCGATGGGAAAGATAACTATACTATCCTCCTCTTCGGATCAACGCCAGAAGGTAAACCTGTTCGTCTTCAAGTGAAAGGGTTTGAAGCCTTCTTCTATGTTGAACTTCCCCAGACAAAAGATGCCTTTGCTGATTTTCTTGAACAAATGTCAGCCTTTGTTCAAGATGATTCTGTTTCCTTCACGGAATGTAAAAAAGTACCAATGTATGGATATAGTGGTGGAAAACCTCTTCATCTTATCAAAGTCTCTGTAAAGAGTCGTCGTGCCTTCTATGCTATGAAAAAAGTGTTTCTTGATGAGCGTTCCCGTCCTCTCTTCAAGTTGTATCACGATGCTGATGGTTCACGTGTCTTTGATGCGAATTTGGACCCAATGCTCCGTTTCTTTCATCTCCGAAATATTCAGCCTTGTGGATGGGTAACTGCTTCGGTGGAAATGGAAGAGGATCAAGGCACACTTGTAGGGACCTGCGACTGGGAAGATGTAAGCTCTTGTGAAAGACCACCAATGGCATCGGCTCCTTTCAAGATCAACTTTTGGGATATTGAGTGTTATAGTGAATCAGGTGATTTCCCGATTGCCGCAAAAGGAGACCCTGTGATTCAGATTGGAAATGTCATCGTTCAACAAGGAAAACCCACAAAGCGTGTTATCTTTGTTGTGGGCGAATGTGACCCTGTTTCCAATGCAACAGAACCAGTAAAAAGCTACAAGACCGAAAAGGCAATGCTTCAAGCCTGGGCCAAATGGATGGTCAAGGAGAATCCAGATATCTTAGTGGGATACAATATCTTTGGTTTTGACGAGAAATACCTTTGGGAACGTGCTGCTGCTCATAATCTTGTCGTGTATAATGAACGAGGTCTGAATGAAGCGGTCGATTCCAATTTCAAAGAACTCAGCCGTTTTGAAGCAGGCAATCAACAAATGAAACTGGAAACGAAATTCTTGAGTAGCAGCGCCTTGGGTGATAACTATCTCTATATGTGGAACACCATTGGTCGTCTGCAAATTGACTTGTATCACTACATTCGTCGTTCTGCATCACTACCCTCCTACAAGTTGGACAGCGTTTGTCAATACTATATGTCAGGCAAACTCTCTTCCGTGGATACAAGTGATCCTGCAGTATGGACGCTCAAAACAAAACAGACAGGAGATGTCATTCCTGGACGTTATGTTGTCCTCTTGGATGAAACAGGAGAAGCCTTGACGGAAAAACTCAAAGTTCTTTCCGTGGATCCTGGAAAGTCTGTCCAGGTGGTGGGTGATGAAGATACTGATATGGAAGAAGCGGTGAAATGGGCGGTTGTCAAAGATGATTGTCCTCCACAAGAGATTTTCCGTCTCCATCGTGAAGGTGGTCCTGCAGGCCGTGCCTTCGTTGCGCAGTATTGTATTCAAGATTGTGATCTCGTCTATGAGCTCTATAAGAAACTTGATGTCTTTAACAATGCAATGTCAATGGCCAATGTTTGCTCGGTTCCTGTGAGCTATATCTTTACCAGAGGTCAAGGTATCAAGATTGAATCACTCATCTATAAGGAATGTAATGATCGTGGAATCGTGGTAGAAGTCCAGGATATGCCAGCACGAAATAAAGATTCCGAATCACAAGTGGAAGAAGATGAAAAAGAAGATAGTTATGAAGGTGCTATTGTCTTAGATCCAGTTCCTGGATTTTACACCCAGTCACCCATTGGAGTCTGTGACTTTGCTTCCCTGTATCCAAGCACCATTATTAGTGAAGATATTAGTCACGATTCTCTTGTTTGGGTCAAAGACTTTGATCTTGAAGGTAATCTTGTTGCAATGCCCTTTGGACATCCTTCGCTGGAGTCGAATGCACCTCCTGGCACTCGCTTTACCGATATCGACTTTGATATTTGGCGTGCAGACCCTCAAGACAAACGTGCAAACCCTGAGAAACTCAAAGTTGGACTTCGTGTGTGCCGCTATGCCCAAAAACCTGATTCAACGAAACATACTCTTCCTGATATCGTGGCCAAACTCCTGGCCGCCCGAAAAGCCAAACGCAAAGAGGCTGAAAAGGAACAAGATCCTTTCCGCAAAGCTCTTCTCGATGCTGAACAACTCGCTTATAAGCTGACAGCGAACTCTCTCTATGGTCAACTAGGCTCTGCTACCTTCAAAATGCGACTCCAGCATTTGGCAGCCTCTGTGACTGCCTATGGTCGTAAACAAATTCTCTTTGCAAAGGCTGCTATTGAGAAGTTCTATGGTCCTGAAGCCAACGATCCTCGCTGCTCCGCCAAAATTGTCTATGGAGATACTGATTCATTGTTCGTCGACTTTGGAGTAAAGGATCCTGCAACAGGGAAACTCTTGTCAGGCACGGAAGCCGTCAAAGCTACGATGGAGATCACTGAAGAAGCAGGCAAATTCGTTTCGGGTGCTCTCAAACCTCCTCACGACTTTGAATATGATAAAGTCTTTGATCAATTCATTATCTTTAGCAAAAAACGTTACGTCGGTAACAAATATGAGGAGTCTGCCACGGACTTTAAGCAAACCTCTATGGGAATCGTCTTGAAACGACGTGACAATGCTCCCGTGCTGAAAACTATTTATGGTGGTGCTATCAAGATTCTCTTAAATGAACGAGATGTGCCCAAAGCAGCACAATTCGTGATGGATAAGACGATGGAAATGATTCACGGAACTATGAGTCTTTCCCAACTGACCATTACAAAAAGTTTGAGTGCCAAATACAAACCTGATTATATCAAAGGAGATATTCAAGATCTTGAACTCCAAATCAAGAAAAAATCTGAAGAAATTGACAAGATCAGTGCCAAGAAAAAGAAATCAGACAAGGATGAAATGGCAAAGAAAGTGCTTGAAGCCAACCTACAAGCTCTCTATGGTCGCATCGTACAGAAACGTGAGGATTTGACACGATTCTCTTATCCTGCTCACAAAATCCTAGCTGATCGTATGGCAAAACGTGATCCAGGCAATGCTCCTGCATCCGGTGAGCGTCTGGGCTTTGTGTACATTGCCCCACCTCCTGGTCAACTGGCCCCGAAGCTCCAAGGGGATCGTATTGAGACTCCCGACTACATTCGCGAAAAGGGACTCCAACCTGATTACAAATATTACATTGAACATCAATTGGAGAAACCGATTGGTCAGCTCTTTGGCTTGATCGTGGACCAACTTCCTGGATACGTTCACACCAATACTCAACAATCCGATGGAGAACGCGAAAGTCTTGCCATCCGTCTTCTCTTTAATCAAGCCTATCAAGAATGTAGTCGAGGTGCGACACGTGCCTTTGTGAATCGCTTTGGATTTACCAGACAAGTCCAAGCTACAACACAGAACTTTGGTGGAAATGTTCTTGTGATGCCCACAGAAGCTACACGTCGGTCTGAGCGTATTGCCCAGCAAGCGAAACCCCAAGTCCAAACAACATTGAACACTTACTTTCTGAATAAGGCGATTGCAGAACAATATACGGAAGCCAAAGCCAAAGCCAAGGCCACTTTAACCAAAGACAAGGAAAAAAAGGAGAAACAGAAAAGATAGATGGAGAAGCTGCGACAAGCGGAACGATATGATTCCTATTTTACAAAGATGGATGCAATAAATAAAAAAGCAAGAGAATCTCTTTTTTATGCTGCAATGTCTGAGCAGACAAACCCTTATTTATTGCAGACAGAAATTGTTACGATGCATCCCACTGCAGAAGCTGGGCTTCCTCATACACGCCCGCCCAATTTAATCTGTATACCGATTTACTATCCTGAAGATCGTCTCAAAGAGACTCTCCCCCACGAACTTATTCACATTGATCAACGCAGACGACGCATCAAATGGGACACGTATTTTGAACGAGAAGGTTGGAGTCCTCTCTCTGAATCGGAAATTCCGTCACGATGGTTGCAACGTTGTCGTATGAATCCTGATACGATTGATGAACGTTTTTGGGCCTATAAACATCGGTACGTTCCTTTGCCCCTGTATGAACGCGAAGATAAACCAGATCTTCGGCAAGTCGTTGTACAATGGTGGGATAGAGAAACAGGTATCCGACAGAATGAAGCCCCGCGTTTATTTCAGGAACGTTATGGGTCGATGCCCTCTCAACCTGAACATCCGCGTGAACTGACCGCGGTGGAGCTCTCCAAAGTCTTTCAAACACCGAGTGATATTGATTCCTATCTCAATCGATAGGGTCTCTGTCCTTAATAGGTTGCACCACAATGTGGGCATTGGACGAAATTGGTATACAAGGCTCTTACTCGATTCCTCAGATTCCAAAGGTGGACTTTTCAAAGCTTTCTTATTACAATCCAAAAACCAAGACTATCTCTAGCGCAACACATCAAATTCGTACATCCTTCCAACTGCTCTCTCAGTTAGACCAAGGATCCTATGGAAATGTTTATCTCGCAAAGCGAGGCCAAACATCTGTGATTGTGAAACAACCAAGGATGGCAGAGATGAATTTGTTTCAAGAAGCTGTCTTGCAGCATCTTGCACACAAAACATTGGAACGAGAGGGAATGTCTTGGGCTGTTCCGAAAGTCTATGATGTGTTTTGGAAAGAGGATGAAATCTGGTTTTCAATGGAGTATATTCAAGGTGTCACGATTCCTGAATGGTTTGCAAAGACAAAAACACCTGATCTGGATGCCTTATTTTTATTGGCACAAGTATGTCTTCTTCTTACAACCTTGGAGATGCATCTTAATTTAGATCACCGCGATTTAAAATTCAATAATTTATTACTTCAACCTACTCCTTGTAGTCTATCTGTCTCACGAGGAACTAAACGCTGGGTTTTAGATTGTCCCTTTCAGGTTGTTGTCTTAGATTTTGGATTTGCCTGCCTAGGGTCCGAACCCCTTCGTGGAAAGCCTTGGGTCAACCTGGGAGATGGCGTCTTACCTCCCATGGACCCTTGTCCAAAGGAAGGGCGTGATATGTTCCATTTGTTAATTAGCTTACTTGGATTGTCTGTCTTTCGTGAAAGAATCTCGGTGGAACTGCAAGCACAATTGGATCGTTGGTTGTCTGATGGAAAAAAATCGTATGGACAGATGGCTAGACGCTGGAGCACAGAACATTGGAGTTATCTTGTGAGCAGTCAACCTCACTTCTCTATTCCTTCGTGTTGTCCTCTGCATATATTAGATGACCTTGCCCTACATTTAGAGGGACGCCTTCGCATTACGGAGCGTTTGTAGACTGACTCCGTGGACGGACTCAATAAGAATTGTTTCTAGATGGCCTTTCTTTTCATAGAGACCTTTTCCTTCTACCGCAGTATAACTAAATAATGAACTATAATCAATCTCTGGATAGACCAAATCAATATAGTGTTGATTTGCAACTCCAATCGTAAGCAATGTAACCAATCCATCACGACGCAAGACACGACCTGTTGCGATAATCCCACGAAAGGATACTTTGGTCTGCTGCTGCTCCTTGGAAGATCCAAACCATTTTTCCAAGGGTTGTTGGGATACTGGCCAAACACCACAATTTCCGAGAAATTGATCAGAAAGCCAGTATCCATAGTCTCGCATATCTTGAAAGTCTTGCTCTCGTATATTTTCTTTCTGAAACATCTGCGTTAAACGAAGCTGTTCTCCTTGCGATTTGATAGAAACAAGACAAGGAGACCCTTGTTTTTGTCCCAGTCTATACGGAGGAGCTTCACGGGTTAATAAAAGACCACTGCATCGCGCTTCTCGATAATGCACCCATTTACGAAATTCACTATGACAATGATTCAGTGCAGCTAACCAGAAGCGGTGAGGATTATGTGCTTTCTCATAAGCCAATGCCCAGACGAGCTGCGCATAGCTCACTGCGTGTGATTTACAGAATGAATATAATGCAAGATAATCTAGCTCCGTCATAATATAGTCTTGGACTGAGCGTGAGATTCCTTTCTGATATAAGCGTTGACGAAACTGAACACGCCCTGCAGGATTGCCTTTTGCAAAGACTTTCCTCCACTTGTCTGCTTCAGCAGAATCACATCCTAACGCAGCCTTTACTATACAAATGGCATCATCATCAAAGATAATCTGTTTTGCAAGAGGATCTGTTTCTTCTGCTCCATATCGCCAACGTTCGAGGAATTCGCGTTTTCGTCCTTGTGTGGCAGCCGCTGGACGAATGAGTGCCAATAGAATGGCAATATCGTCCATATGTCGTGGTTTCATTCCTAGAAAGAGTTTGCGCATCCCACGACTTTCTCCAAAGGTAAGGCCAAGATTGTCACCCTTTGCCAACATTCGTTCTGTAAGTGCATCCCGTTCAGGATACTCTAAAAGACCACGCGGATTTTCCTGTGCATCCACAAGTTGTGCTAGACCTCGATTGCTCAAGATATCTATTTTGATATATCCTGCTTCTTCTGTATCATCTTTATTAAGTTTAATATGAGGAAGACTATCATCCGTCTCAAGAAGAAGATTTTCTGGGATAGCACCTTGTTCCTCAAAGATAACAATCCCTCCGCAATGGGTACTATAATGTTTGAGAGTTCCTATACGTCGTTTGGCTTCTTCTTTGACCTTTTCCTGATCCTCTTTCTCTGGAAGAGCTTTCTCTACAGAAAATTTCTTTGATTGAAGAGCTTTGAGACGTTTGATTTCATCCTTGGAGCGTAATTCACGAATAGGTGAGAGTTTTTCAAGAAGAACTTCTTTTGCCACATCTCGTGTAGCCGTTTTGTGACTATAGGTCACATAATTGCTAATTCGTGCAACCTGATTCGGCCATTTCTCTTGAATACGGGCATAGAGTTCCTCTCTACGATTGTAAGGAACATCTATATCAATATCTGGAAGATCTGTTCTTCCACTATTCATAAAACGTGCAAGTTCTAACTTGTAATGAATCGGATCAATCTCCGTAATTCCCATTAGAAAACAGACAAGAGAGGATCCTGCTGAACCTCGGATAATATGGGGTATATGCAATTCTCGTGCAATGCGAATAATCTCATAGACCTGTTGAAAGACTTTTGTGAATCCAAATCGATCAATGAGCGCAAATTCTTCCTCTAATCGCTGCTTGTACAAAAGCAGAGGTGGAGGAGTTCTATAAAAGTAAGGCGTGAGTACATCACACGACATCTTGATACTAGTTAGCTATATTCTGCAGTAAATTTTTAAGCAGGGACTCCTTGTGTTTCATATAGGCCAGCTTTTCCTCTGGTTTTTTTTCTTTGAATACAACCTTGACAAAAAAATCCATTTCATTCCGAAAAGGATTCTGATTGGCTGCAGTTGGATGCCATAAGTGAATAAGATCTATGGGTGGACTATCCGCAAAAGCAATCGGTTCTAGAAGTTCAAGTTTCTGATAAAAAAGGGCATCTTCAGGACCATATCCCCAACAGAATTGCGGATCGTGACCTCCTGCTTCTAAATAGCGTTGACGAGACAAATAAAGACTTCCTCCTGGGGCTCCTGGTATTCTTTCATAGATCATAGAGGAATCAATAGGTTCATCTGCCAAGGATAGATTCTCACGGAATGCTTCCGCAACAGGAGGTTTTAGATTGAAAAGACAACGACCTGTATAAGGCTGAAGAAATTGTGTCTTTGCTCTTTCTACATTTTGATCTAAAAGACTCCAGAATGCCTTTGGAACAAGTACATCATTGTCGTGAAAGAGATACCATTCCGCTGGAGATCCATATAAGAAAGCTTTGTCATAACACAAGGCTTTGTTAAATTGACCCAGTGGAAGAGTAGGAATACGCGGATCAAGGAAAAACCAGATATATTCACACTTATATTCTTCTGCAATCGATTCAAGTTCTGGGTACGGAGAATGTTCCACAAGCAAGATTTGAGGAAAATAGCCTTCACGAGGGAGTTCTATACTTGCAAAACGTTTGAGAACACAGACAAGATTCTCTTGGCGCTTAAAACATGGGATAATGAGTTTTCGGGGTGGTAGTTTGCTCTCAAAAATATAGCGCTTCATTGAATTGGGTGTTTTTGTACATCGTGTATCTTTATAGGTTTCGTACAATGTATATAACAACTTTTCTAAGGGTCCTTCCCTCGGTGAGTACAAGACTACCACATCGTGAGGATTACTTCCAGGAAGATTTGTATTTCCACTAAGACAAGTCATTAAAGGACAGAGAGTAAAGGGAAAGTCAATCAGGAGAGGATCTGTGTAAATCACAACAAATCCTGTAGGATGCGTTCCCAGTTGTTTATGAGGAAGTGTATATAAGCTTTCTACAGAGGTTCCTTCCAGAACTTTAATATACTCCTGCATCAATCTTGTTTCCTGTGGTCAATCCAGTTTAGGCAGATTTATACACCATAATTTGTCACTCTGTATTCATTGTCTGAGTAGCTCTCTCTCTGAATTCCTGTTTTTGGATGCGTGCAGTACCAGTTTGATATCGGCTGAAGCTGTTTCCAGTAGATATCATTGCAATACTCGTGTTTCTTTTCTCCTGTTTTCGTATGCCATTCGTCCAATAGACGGGTAGACTCCGTAAGACACTGGATAAGCTTCGGCGCAAATTCCCTTGTCAGGAGAAAGCCAGAGGCTGTCTGGCCATCCAGAACTTTCTGTAAGAAAGGCCATTGTGTAGGTTGTGTGGAAAAAAATTTCCCCGCGATCATCACAAGATCAAAAGGTACTTTCTCATCAAATATGCTACGGAAAAGATATCGTACATAATTCATATCCAGCGTGAATTGGAAATCATCCTCAAAGACAAGACACGTTTTATGAGGAGACGCAACAAAGGTCTCTAAGGCCTTCTTATGAGAGAGCCCACAGCCCAAAATGCCAAAGTCTTTGTTGTAAATCCCTGGTACACGGACAAGTTTTTCAGGAGGCACTCCCAGCCTTTCCATTTCACGTTCAAAGGCTGCTTTCCTATCTGTTCTATGATCTAAATTAATGTAATAGACACAATCTATATTCTCCATCTAAACATAGAATACTATGCTAGCCTTAGATCGGATGGGATTTGTGCTTCCTGTGCGGAAAGGTGGCCTCGGCAATCAAATGTTTCAAGTGGCGGCTGCTGTTGTCTATGCCAAAGAAACCAATCGGCGGATCGTGCTGCCTGATGAATTTTATAATTCGCACAATGCAGCCAAAGTGGAATACGCAGAAACTATCTTTCGTGAATTTATTCATCGGTTAAATAAACCTTTGGATCAAACTGCTATCGATGTGTTATTACGAACAGAATTTGTCCAACACCCAGGTGAACCTGGATTTGAGGATTGGACTCCGAGTGATCTTTCTGGAAATATTCTCTTACACGGATATTTTCAGAATTATCCTCCAATTGGCAGACACGAAGAGGCCATTCGCCAGGTCTATTTGTCTGGCTTGGGCAATTACAGGGCATCACTCCACGATTCAGTTTCTCGTGTTGGAATTCATATAAGACGCGGTGACTATCTTCATCCTCCTTATTCAGATGTTTTACCTGTCCAACCTCTCACATACTATGAACAAGCTTTGCAACTCTTTGATACAAATGCAGTCGAGTTTTACATTTTTTCAGATGATTTAGACTGGTGCAAGCAGCAACCACTTTTTCAGCGTCTCCCCAAAAAAATCTTTGTGGAGGAGCCGAATGAGGTCAAAGCCTTGGCCTCTATGTCCACGTGTTTGGGAGGTATGATCTGTGCCAACTCCTCCTTTTCGTGGTGGGGTGCTTTTTTAGGAGCGCAAAAGGAACGGAACAAAGTAGTTGTCCCAAGTCATTGGTTCAAGGGAGGCGTTGGGAATTTGTTTCCACCCGAATGGATTCAGATCTAAGAACGGCTCTTCCATTGTTCTTTGCAAACATTACAAATGTAGAGATATTTCATATTCTGTGCATCATACTTGATAATAATGACATCACGAGGAGTTCCAGAGGTATGAGTTGGACAGATGGGTAGTTTTTTCTCAGGGTTTCCTGTCGTGTTTGGACACGGCAGAGTTGTCACGTGAGGGAGAGTAGGATCTTGTTCCGTGAATTCATTTAGAAGAATTTTGTATCCTTCACTGGCACGTTCTTGAACGATTGTTTCATTGACAAGACCTCCTTGAGCATCAATTTCAGAGTAAGTGCAATAATTACAAATACGATTCAAGAAATATGTTTTTTCTTTTTCTCCTGTGGGACCCGTTGTTTCATTGGAGCCTTGTTCAAGAACAAGTAAATTTTCGCACTTTGGACAAAAGTTCATTCGCTACCCTACTTCTACAGGGGGTTTCCATTCAAGTTTAGGCAGTGGCTTCCACGGAGATCCAAGGGGTCTCTTTCGCCATCTTCTTCCAAAAGGAACGCCCTCCCATCCCATACAAGACACTCCCCCATAAGCGCTCGGGAGACTCCTGCTTCTGAAGAATTTTCTTCGCAAGAATTTGTTTTAAAGAAGGAAGAAGCTCCTCTACTCTTTCTTGAAAAGGCTTCCAAGGATGTACAGCATCTCCCTGATCAAAACGTTGAATCGTCTCTACCATTAGCTTTATGATCTGATGTTCAACGAAATCAGCATAATCACGATGCCTGGCATCAAATAAGGTGCCAGATGCATACGCGGGTTCGTGGGCCAAAGGATTATTGTCTAAGATTCCAAGGATACTCATTAAAACAGAACTTAAACTTTGGGCGCCAGACCAGGAAGGTCCTGAGAAGGTACCCAAAATCGATAAACAAACTTTGCCATCAACATATAAATTCGGATGAAATCTCGTTTTTCCATCGGTCGTTAAAAACAAAACTTTCGGAGGTGAAAACGGATAATCCGATGGAAATTGGATAGAAAAAAGGAAAAGACAGCCCTCATATGGAGTGCCTTGAGGCCCTTGAATTAAGGCAAGCCCTTTCGTCATATTGGACTCATCCATATGATACCATATGCCTTGCTCTTGCATTAGTTTCTCTTGCACCATCTGAATATCTCTCAAAAGCCGTCTCTTGGCTTGTGGCGCAATGACAGAGACCAAATCCATCACTTTGTATATCCCTTTCTTCGTTCTTCTACCTTTCTTTAGATGTAAGGTGCGTGGAAGGGGGACCCTAAAAATTGACCCCCAAAAGTATATAGCAAATGGCAGGAAACACAATGACAACTCTTGAAGCATACAATAGACATCCATTGTCACGATTTCTGAACGAACGCTTCTGCTCAAAAGGCAATGAAGCCTCTGTTACGGGAATGGGTGAATTAACTGGACGATGGAACGTTACAGATGAAGACTATCCACAATTCTTGGAACTTCTTCACGACTATCTGTTTGTGAAGCTCCAACGCCCTCTGGGCTTTGTGGAACAGCCTAGGCTCAATGCTCCTAAACCACTTCTGATTGATCTTGACTTTCACTACAGCAAAACCAATGCACTGGTGAGACGTTTCACAGAAGAAAATATTCGGGAATTCTGCGCACGGGTAGCACAGGCGTATGAACACTTCTTTGATATGAGTGTCTATAACACTCTTCGTTTCTTTGTCACGCTAAGGCCGCAACCTTATGCAGACAAGGATAAGATCAAAGATGGCATTCATATTCTCTGTCCTGATGCCCCTCTCAGCAATGAGAAGTGGAATGTCATTCGCAAATATCTTCTTTCCAAAAACGTCATTTCGGACATCTTTGGTCCTACTTCCTATCTCAACAAGGACGAGGATGTATTTGATCCCTCAATGGGGAGAAAACAAGGCTGGATGTTCTACGGCGCCTCCAAGCCCTCTGTCCCTGCGTACAATCTCACAAATGTCTTTGAATATACTCCTGATAGCCAGTTCTGGGAAGATCTAGAGGTTAGTGATTTTCCACCAAAACAACTCCTCAAACTGATGAGTGTTCGGTACGAGATCCCAGATGACATCAATCAAATCAAGGAAGACGTGGAACAAGAATATTATGAACTTGCAAACCCTCCTCGCTACACTCCGACACCAGAACCTACAAATGCATTCCAACAAGCGGCAGCGGGTCTAATGGCGGTCAATGATCCAACTCTGACTGCCTTAAACACACTTGTGAACATTTACGCAAATCCTGAGGCGACAAACATTGTGCGCCGTCTTGTCTTGGAGTGCTTGAGTGAGGATCGTGCAGAGAATCACGACTCGTGGATGCGTGTTGGTTGGTGTCTCCACAATATCGCAAAGACAGATGAGATGTTTAATCTCTGGATGGAATTTACACAGAGCAAGTGTCCTCACAAGTGGGATCACCACCGAGCGCGGGAAGTCCATCAGCTGAAACGCAATTGGGATACAGGAATGCGGATGGATGGTGATGGTCCTCGTTTGACGGAACGCAGTCTTCATAAGTGGGCGCGTGATGATAGTCCTCAAATCTACCAGAAAGTGATTGATGAAGATACTGCGGCTTACATCCACAATACGACAGATGCCACGCACTATCATATTGCTCTCTTGATGCAAAAGATGTATGGGTCTACCTATATTGCATCCGTTCACCCCAAAGATACAGACTGGCACCACTATGATGAAGTTCTCAATATGTGGCGTCCTCTGAATCAAGGTATGGAACTCCGTCAAAAGATTTGCGTAGAGGTCGCGGATCAGATTCAAAAGGCCAGCCTACAGGCAGCACAAAAGAACTTGGCCACCACGGATATCGCAATGAAAGAGTTCTATGCAAAGAAACAAAAGATGCTTGTGGATATGCAATCTAAGCTCTACAACTTTGGGTTTGGTACCTCTGTAATGAATATGTGTAGCCAAATCTTCTGTGAACCAGACTTTGAACAGAAACTGAATATTGACCCATTCCTCTTTGGATGCGCCAATGGTGTTCTCGAACTCCGCAGTAAATACGTAGTCGATACTCCTGGAAACGCAAGTGGTGCTACACCCGAAGGCAACGCCTTTGCTGGACTTGTAAATCAGACAACTGCGAATCCTTCCAATCCTCTTCATCGCACGGGTCAAGTCACACGAGAACGTGTGATCTTCCGTCAGGGACGCCCTGAAGATTATGTCAGCTTCCTCGCAGGAAAGAATGCACCTGAAACGGAAGCCATTAATTACATTCCGTATAGCGAGTTCGTCAAGAACAAGGATCCTCGCTTGGATGAAATTCAGGACTTCTTCACAAAACTCTTCCCTCGTGAAGATCTCAAGAAACACGTACTCAAACTCCTTGCGTCTTGTCTAGAAGGTATGAATCGTGAACAGCTCTACTACTTCTTTATTGGTGTAGGTAGCAATGGTAAATCCAAACTTGTGACACTGATGAAATACGTCTTTGGTGATTATCAGACATCCCTTCAGTCCACCGTGTTCACGCGCAAGCGTCCTGAATCCGGTGCAGCTAATCCAGATATTATGGCGATCAAGTGTCGCCGTTTCATCTATTCCCAGGAACCTGATGACAAGGAACCTCTGAATACGAGTCGTATGAAACAGATGTCTGGTGAGGATATGCTAGAAGCCCGTGCAATGTATCGTGATCAAGAGAAATTCAAAGTGATGGGCAAGATGTTTATGATGTGCAATCGTCTTCCTCCCATCAATAGTATGGACAATGGTACTTGGCGCCGTATCCGTGTAATTCCGTTTGAGAGTCGTTTTGAAGAACTTGATCATCCTGATCTCATTGCGAAGAAGCCCAATATGTACCCTCGTGACAACAACCTCGATGACAAGTTGCTCACGTGGCGCGAACCTTTCCTCAGTCTCCTTGTGCACATCTATGAAACGGAATACATCCCCAATGGCCTCAAGCCTGAACCTGCGATTGTCAAGCAAGAGTCTGAGAAATACAAGGCTGACCACGATGCCTTCGCCAAGTTCCGTTGCGAACGAATCAAAGAGCTGCGCGATGGCTACACGGAAGTCACAAACGAGAAGGTTACCCTCAAGGAGATCGTCAAAGCCTACAATCGCTGGATGGTGGCGACAGGCAGCAAGAAGATGGATACGAAGGAGCTAGAAAATCGTTGCGAAGAAGCGTTTGGAGATTCACGAGGCAAACGCGAGTATTCCCATATTCGCGTGTTCCTGGATGAGGAAGATCTAGAAGAGTTCGAAAAACAGCACGATGAAAACAATGCTGACGCCTAAATGTAACGATACATAAGAGCCACAATGAAAAAGAGAAGAACGATTCCTCCCACAAATGTTTTTATTTTTTCTTGGAATACCATGGAGACTGCCACCAAAAAGATAAGATAACTTACAAAAAACATATAAAATGTAAAATCCTGAATCGTGTAGATCTTCGAGGGCTTGAAGGGATCAGGGAAAGTTTCACGACGTTCAATAAATTCACGATCTGCAGTCGAGGCATTTTGCTCAGCCAGTTTGATTTCGTGTTCGAGCTTTCCTTTTTCATCTTCCAACATCTGTGTTTGTTTGACCAAATCACTGGTTGCACGGGTCTTTAATTCATAATTTGTAATCAGTGCAGGTAACTGAGTTTCAATTTGTTCAATTACACGGGCTTTGCGTGTATCCCAGTCATTGTCTGTGGCCATTTCTACTACCTTAAAGTATCAATTTAATTGATAGTTTGAGGTACGTATATGTATATATTCTTATGCTGAAGGTGGAGGAGCATCTGCAGGTTGGGAATCAGTATTGGGTTCTTCACCAGGAGGACAAATAGATGAACCGGAGCCTTGAGGGAGCGTCTTCTTTGTAAACTGACGCTTATTCCAATAGCGCTGATCACGAACTTTCTTCGTATACTGGAAACGATTCAAAAGAACAGCAATATCAATGAAAAGCAAAATACCAACAAGAACTCCCAAAATCGTCATAGACAGGAGACCAGCCTTGTTCAAATACGCGAATCCAGCAGCCAACAGAATTGTCACAAATAGGATCTGGAAAACGAACAAGGTCTCCATTTTATTTTCATACGACCATTGATTGATCTCATATTGACGAGTCGCTAACTGATTGTTAAAGCGAGTTGTACCGATAGCTGTTTCATTTTGATTCTGGATTGCTTTGCCAAGATTATCAATGTCACGATTGCGTTGTTGATAGAAAAACAGAGAATGCTGGACTGCATTATTCCGAGTTGCATCTGTATACACTTTTGCAAAGGTTCCTTCACGATCTTGTAAGATATTCCCCACTAATTCTTGTTTTTGCGCAGTAAAGTAATTTTGCTTCTGTTGATCCGTCATCCCTTTCAAGGCGGTCGTGTATTGAACGTCTTGAACGAGCCGGGTGAGATCTGTTACACTTTGAAGGTTGCCCATCTTCTATCTATTCAAGGTATTATGAGCGGGCGATGTAAACTAAGAGGCCAATCGCAACAAGGTTTAAAAACCCATACAAGGAGAGTAAATTTAATGCCGAACGATTCTTCTCCTCCGTAAATTCAACCATACGTTTGCGCAAATCGGAAATAGATGTTTCACTATTTAAAATCTTTGAATGATTCTGAAGAGTATCAAATGTTGATTTAATATTGGCATTTACTGAGTTAATATCAGTATTTTGTTGACGCATTTCCGATGCACGCTTTTGCGCAATGTAATTTGTTATCTGAATAATGTCGTTAAGCTTTTCGTTATACTGCTTGGCACGTGTAAGCTTAGACTGGATATCCGATTTATCCGCTTCAGTCAAAGAGGACTGCTTGGATGTTGTCACTAACTTGTCAAACAGAGTATCAAGAGCATAGCGGTAGCGAACAAAATAAAAACAATACTCTGTTTGAATTTTTTGCATCGCTGCTGATTCTTTGGCACCCAAATTATTTAGAATGGCCTGTGCAGATGTATTTGTGGTATTTTTTGTATCTCCAATGGATCGTAAATCTCGCTGATATTGCGTGTTGCTCACCAAGTGACCTTGTTGAACTAACGTATTGTAGATACTTTCTAACTTGACCGCAGTCAAACGCCCTTTCAGATCCTCTGATTGAATACGGCCGTCATTTCCCACTGCAGGAAGGATACTTCCTGGCGGATCTCCAACCAATTGTGCGTCCGATGTAATTTTTCCCGTGGCACTGCAAATGCTGTTGCTCATTCTATTTATATCAGCGCAAAGTATTTCAAATCTTTACACCACCACGAGTATTGAAGTTTCTTACAAAACTATTTACAGAATTGATGGACTCAAATCGTAATTCTTTCCCCGCAAACCGCAAAAAAATTCCAAGAGAGAAGACAAGCATTAGAATGGAAACGGATAAAAGCACCGGGACATTTTCCTTCTGAATAGGTCTGCCTAATGGAAACCACGTCTCCCACCACGTTGTATTGTTATAAGGATTTTCTAATTGGGCAGAACGCTCCTTGGCTTCATTGACGATTTCTTTCTTCTCACCAACTTCCTTTCGTAGATCTTCTAATTCTTGTTGCAAGCTATATAATCTTGATGCATAATCATTGCGTTGGATAATATCTTTATTAATGCATTTTATATAGATGTTTGCATTGTTCTCAGCAAGTTGAAGATTTTGTAAAGCATTGTTGTAGGATGTTGTACTTGAAACATTGTTTGTATTTTTGAGTGCTTGAATCTGAGCACCTGTATACCCACGAAGAACATCCAAGTAGCCTTGGAGTTGGCCTTTGGTCACTCGTTCATAATCAGCCATAGATCTATAGTTTGACCGATACGTAGAACAATTTTGATCTTGGGCCGGTACATTGACAGAACGTCTCATCTTTCTTACTTGTACTTACAAATTAGCTTAGGGTGAACAAATACGATACATAGTATAGACACCAGATGCAGGGCTTGGTCTTGTAATTTTTACGATATCACGAGGAACAAGTCCAAGGATGCGAGCCTGCATATCTTCGTGGTAGCGAATGAGTGGAAGCTTGTGACGCTCAGCTTTCGGGAAGGGAATTTCTTCATCAAGAAGACGTTCGTGCTTTGGAACTAGAATGTGATCGGAGGGGTGGATCACAATATTGGCAATGCGGAAGAATGCAATGCGAAGTCCTTTTGATTGAAGTTGCTCATAGGCTGCAGAATGATACATTTCAACAACAGGTTCTCCTTCGGGAGCAGCCAACATAACAATAACCTCTGTATCTTTGGGGTCGACGGCTTCATCTCCTTTCTCAGGATTCGTAAGATTGTCAAGAAACCCTGAGAGTTTTGATTTGAGTTTGTTCAAACTATAGAGAACACGGCATTTTGTGATAGTAGAATCGGAGGGTTTGGGTCTCTCCAAGTCCATCCGTAGCGCATTAGGACCTGCAATCACCATAGCTTCAATCTCATCAGGACCAAAATGCTCAAATGGCTTCGTATTATATTTGCGATCAGATAAAATACGAAGGAGTGTTTTGCGGCTGCGGTATAAATGATCAAAGAATTCAAAATCGTTCTGACTACTCATTTCTAATGATGGCCCTAGTGAAAAAAGTAGTCAATTTTTAGACCCTACCCAAGTTTGTTGACTGTCACTTTCGTACTCGAAGAAGGAGCTTGCTGTTGCTGAAGCTGATTGAATATACCTGGGCCTGACGTATTTCCACGAACTTTGCGCGTAGCACGATTGGTATTGGCAGCAGATCCACGATTGGAAAGATTGGGAGGCCGTGCTGCTGCGGGAAGTTCAAAGGTATTCAGACCTTGTTGAGCCATTGCTGCTGTACTTGTATCCACAACCAGGGTTGGGCGTCCGCCAGGTCCTGGTCCACCTAACAAGGTTGTTCCCAATGGCAACAGAGGAACTTGTTGCACGATCTGAATGGATGCAGGAGCTTCCGAGTAGGCTCCTTCTGCAAGAGGAGGTGGTCCCTGTACTTGCAAAGGTGCTGACTCATACGCTGATTCATTTGTTTCAGGAACCACTGAAAGAGGAGCGGATCCAGGTCCTTGGAAACGAACAGATGCATTCGGAACAGCACGCTGAACTGCTTGTTGAATACCTTGCTGTGTCTGTCTTGCAAGTTGCTGGGCTTGGAGAGAACGTTGTGTGGCAATCGCAAGAGCAGCATTTTGAGAGGCACTCGCCAGTTGCTGTTCTAAGAATTCATCTTCCGTTCCAACAAGTGGAACATCAGCTTCTTGTTCTTCTGTTTGAGATCCTGTTGGAAGACCACTCAGATCATCTTCCTTCTGCTCTGCTGCTGCTGGATTTACACGTCGCTCAGGAGGTGCATCCAGATCTTCTTCTTCTAAATCCGGTAAAGGCATATCTTTGAATTCTTCGAGGAGAGAATCTTTGAGCAAACTTGTATCAGGTTTTGGAAGATGACTGATGTTTTTAGCAGTCACAAATCGCATTCCAATATTCATATACGTAGACAATTCTTGTTCGAGAAGTTTCACGACATAAGGCATCTCTACTCGACTGAAGGTTGCCAAACTTCGCTTATTGGGTGGAATTAATTCCAAGGTATTTACTGTCTTCCCTGCATAGCTAAACGGACCATCGCATAGAGGGCACGCGTAAAAACCTTCTTGTTCATTGTAAATGGGGATCGTACCACATCCATTACAAAGGAGGAATGTTTCACCATCCCCACGTTTCATTATACTTTCTCGGGTAAACATACTGATTCCGTGTCCAACGATTGCATCGCGTTCCATTTCACCGATACGCAAACCACCTTCATTTCCACGTCCTCCTGTTGGTTGATGCGTGCGTTGTTCACGTCTTCCTTGTCCTCTTGCATTCCATTTATCTTCTGTCATATGTTTTAAACGCATTGTATAACATTGACCAATGAAAATAGTGCTTGGAATCTGTACACCTGTTGTACCATCATACAGAATTTCATTCCCATAGCGTTCCATATGAAAATTCTTTTCTAAGACATCCCCAATACTTTGTGCAGGATCACCATCATTCATAAATGCGGTTCCGTTCGCAATTGCTCCATACAACGATGCTGTCTTTCCAAAGATGGTTTCAATAAGTTGAGCAATCGTCATACGAGAAGGAATGGCGTGAGGATTCATAATCATATCAGGCACAAGCCCTTCGGGTGTTCTCGGCATATCGTGAGCTCTGACCAACATTCCAATGGTACCCTTTTGTCCGTGACGATTGGAGAATTTATCTCCTAGTTCAGGAGTACGATCTTGGACTATGCGGATTTTTACTAAACGCATTCCGAAATTGTTGACTGTCACCGCAATTTCTTCTACACGACCTTTTGTCCACACTTGCGGAGTCACACTTGCATCTTTATAAAGACCCCCTCGTGTGCGAATATACCGCCCCACGATCACCGTATCCTCATCTACATACATTCCCTTTTGAATAATCCCACGATCGTCTAATTTTGTGTAATCTAATCCTGCTCTAATATCTGTCCACCCTGGTACACGAGCGGGATTGGCAATGCGTACTTCTGTCCCTTCTTTTTCATTTTCTTCTTCAAAGGCCTCATACGAGCGGAATGTAATGTTGCGAAACATTCCTCGTTCAACTGCATCCGCATTCATTACGATACCATCGTCCTGGTTGTATCCCGTGAAGCTGCCTATGGCTAAAATAAGATTATGTCCATACCCAATTTGTCCATCAGCAACATAATCATAATACAAAGTACGACAGAGAGGAGCCTCTCCATAACATAAAATATGGGTTTGATTGTCAAATCGGTTCATATAGTTTGTGGAGAAGACAGAAAGTCCCTGTTTTGACTGCGAGCAACTCAATTGATTACGAGGAGATTGGTTGTGATGAGGAAACGGAATCATATTCGTCATGAGACCCAAAATCGTAGAAGGGTGAATTTCTAGATGCGATGTTGTAGATGTAATATATTCTGGAAAATTGGCAATGGATGCTTCATTTTGTTCATAAGGATCTACATATTCAACAAGACCAAGATGCGGTGTAAGGAACGTAATATACTCAGAAAGAGTTGGAGATTCTTTCTCTTTGAGGGGATCTACGAATCCAACACTCTGAATATCCAAGGTTGCAGTTAACGGGAGAGTTCCCATGACCAAATCCCGCCAACGTCGTAAACTGCGAATGCGATCGATAGGGATAGATCCGTCTGTTCCTAAATGCAACAAAGGTCGCATAGGTCTCCCTTCATCCACATACAAAAAGACCTTGCGCTCGCGAATTGCGAATCCTACAGAACTAAAGGCAGGCAAACAACCCGTCCATTTCAAATAGCGGAGGACTTTTGTCAGACCCACAGGATCAATCGTATATCCTAAAATACCACCATTGATATATACAGGAACTGCAACACGACGAATATCATCATTGATGAGCAGACAAGGAACAACTCCTCCACGAGTTAAAAGCCATTGTCGGATAGGAGCTGGATTGTTCGCAGTACTAATCAACGTCATAATACTTAAATTTTTTGTGATACCGATACTTGCTCCCGTGGGTGTTTCACTTGTACAGAAATATCCATACTGAGACGGATTCAAACGACGAGGCCCAGGGAGTTTCAATCCTGTATCAAAATCAAGCACACAACGACGGCAATGAGACAAGAAATCGTGATACGAAAGACGAGACAATTGTTGAATCACTCCTGACTTTTCTTCTCCAAATCCAGACCCCCATTTTCCTTTGAACGCACGAAGAAGAGAGTCAGTAATCATTGTCACTTGAAATATGTTTGCACGATTCCCTGCTAAGAAAATATCTGCAAAACGTTCATTGCTGTAGATACCTCGTTTCCAGTTGTATTCTTTGTCCAAGGCCAATTTCATCGCCTTTTCCCAGCCTGTATAAATATCCTGGAATAACATCTGGGTTAAAAATCCACTGCTCAAACAGCGCTGATTTCGTGTATCGTCACGATTGGTAGGAAGATCAATCTTTGCTTTGACACGCAAGATTTGACGAACGCAGTCGGCTAAAAAGGAAACACGTGCCCCAGGAAGATCTTCAATGTGAATGAATAATTGATTATGAATTATATCAAGAACGTGAGCTTCACTAAAGCCCTTTGTCAAAAATCGGATGAATTGAACTGCCATATGCGTATCCTTAAATCCTTCGGCTTCTAACATACTTTGGTGCAGCATAGGTGCAAGAATCTTTGCTTCAGCAGATTCTAAATCAGGGAAAATCAATTGTAAGATATCTTTATCGGATTGAACACCCATCGCACGAAACAAGATAAAGACAGGCAAAGGCAAACGCACATAGGGAATTTGCACGTGAAGTGTTTCTTCAATACGATTTATGTAAAAGACAACACGCTTGACTTGACGCGTCGTGGGAGATAAGCACGAAATCGTACCATATTGGCTAATTTTTGGATCAGCATCTTGATGACTGATATAGAGTGTATTAAAGGCCTGTTCTTGTGTTGTAATCAAAACCTTTTCAGCTCCATCCACTATGAAATATCCTCCATAATCATATTCACATTCACCTGCTTGTCTCAAGAATTCCGCTGGTTTGTTATGAAGAATACAATATTTGGAATGCAACATAATGGGGATCTTAAACAAAGGAATACGCTCATCCAGAGCCTCTGTTTTTTTCAGCTCAATCGGAGCCATAGGAACAGCCTCCAAGACACCTGTTTCGCGGTTTAGTTGCATAATCGTGAGACGAATATAGACATCCGCTAAGACATTGGAACTATACGTTAGATTGCGGAGACGCGCCTCGTTCGGAAATAAGACACGTACCTCGCTTGAGTCCTGCAAGGCAATCGTCGGTGTACCAATATAGAATCCTGTACCCTCGAGTCCACCCATAAAGATTTCCACCTTGTAGCGATAGATCGGTTTGGGTTTGTCTGTAATCAGGTCTTTCAGAATTAAAATAGGATTTCTTGCCCTCATTATGCTTGGAAGTGCATCACCCAAGAATTGATCATAGGAATTGATATGATGACTTGTGAAAGGGTAAGGATGTGTTTTGAAGTACGTATTTAAAATTTCTTTTGCCAACATTTTGGCATCGTCTCCTCGTATGTTCGACATCGGAAGAATCCTATTCCTATCATAGGTTTCTTCTGATGATTTAGACCGCCAAACATTTAGAGTTCGCTTTGAAGATCACGTGTGATCTCTCCAACACCTGCGACCTGCACTTGCGGCTTGAGGGTTTGATAGTTGGGAGCACCGGTATTAGCCAGAGACGATGGGTAGGGTTCTCCACCTTTCCATTCCATAAGACTTGTATAGATCTGACTAGGAGGTGCAGAGGCCGTGACAGGGCGAAGTGTCAATGCACTGGCAAATTCACCCCAGTTCGCACCCCCTTTCATTTTGCGGGTGCCTCGTTTGCCTTTTTTGCCTTTGCGACTCTTTTTTGCACCTCCATTCTGAGCAAGAGATGCTGCCCCGAAGCCTTTGTAGGGGGCTTGAAACTGCGCTGCTGCTGCTGCCGAATTGCAGTCTTCCTGAATAGCCATCTTGTTTGTAGCATCACCAAAGGTTGCAAAGCCTCCCGAAATATACTGAGGAAACTCACCATAGACACCATAGATACCGGGACGTGTTGAATAATCCAAAGGTGCTCCCGCTAACGCAGCACCTCCTCGTTGACCGCGTCGTGTCTTTTTCTTCTTGGATTCAAATTGTAAATAGGCGTCTGCAGCCTTATCATCCACTGCACGATGAAACACTTTCATCCACTCCGCTTGAAAGGCTTTTCTGCGTTTGGATGCATCTCGTTCTCTTGTCAAAATACCAGACGTAACACTTTCAATGTGATCAAACGCCTTTCGTAACTGAGGAATAGACATAGGAGTCTTTTTCTGCTTTCGGGTATGCTTCATACCTTTCTAGTAAGAGCTTTGAAGTTTCTAGACCTGTGACAACGGGAAGTTGATTCCAGGTACCTTCAATCCCTTATTTGCGCCGTTAGGTTTTCCATTCCCTGAAGGTGCTGCAGGTCCGCCCAATCCAAGAGCCGCTCCCAAGCCTCCTTTGTTATTTGGCTTTGATCCATTTGCTCCTGGTATTACATTCTTGACGGCATTTCCAATGCCTTTGAGTGCATTATTCACGCCCTTACTAACATTGGAGACAGCATTCGCAGCCTTGTTCAAGGCTTGTGTCGCATTTGCAGTAGGTTCTCCAGTCTTGTTCTTATTCAGTCCAACAGCAGCAGCTGCAGTTCCTGCAACATTTCCAATGCCTTTGAGTGCATTGTTTACACCCGCAGTCACAGCATTCGTTGCCGTATTGGCTGGAGGCATTTCAGTAACAGAAGGAATCTCAGGCATAGAGGGAGCCGTAGTATTGGGTCTTCCTAGAGGAGAAATCGTAAGCAAGTAAAAAGCAACTACCACTAACAGACCTCCAATCATCACATAAGGAGCATAGTTCACTAGTCCTTGTTGCCAAGTGCTGAAGCGGTATTCATTTCCGAAGGCATTCATATGTTGATACACGCCAAATCCTAAGAGCGCAACGGAGATCAAAGCAAGAACTGGAGCTCCGAAACGAGGAAGTAAAAAAAAGATTACTGCTGCTGCTAATAAAAGAATGAGTACGGAAGGCATAAACAACTCCATTGGCAAGAACTCTGAAGAGATTTTAGATTTTGTCCATCAAGTCTTTTTGCGTGAGGAAGTGCTTGCGGCAACAGATACGAGTTAGCTTCAATTCATCCAGGACCTTCTTTTCAGGTGTATTGGGTACTGTCGTTCCATCCATATAAAACGGAACTTCGGCGGCATCCCCTTTCAGAGAACGAAGGCGTTCTTGATATTTGAGCCATTTATCGGCGATCGGTTTTCCACAATTCATACAACGGATGGGAATAATCATTCTAGCTGTACCTTCTACTTTTCACCTTTGCGAAACAATTTTAGCCCCCTCCCTGCTTCCACGGGGTGAGGATGCAACCCCTGCTTCCACGGGGTGAGGATGCAACCCCTGCTTCCACGGGGTGAGGATGCAACCCCTGCCTTCCCGGTACTCGCCTCGCGTATGAAACTGCTTTTGGAAAGCAACAGATTCTACCAGAGATGACTTCACTCTTGAACCAAAGTGGTTTGAATTTCCAGAATGGAAATCCCTTGGGCCGAAAGGTTCGTGCTTTAGAAACCGAAGTTGAGAATCTACGCAAGGAAGTCCAGGCCTTGAAAGGCGGTGCACCCCTTGCGTCTACCGCAGCCACTCCTGCTCCTTCTGCAGCAACCAGTGTATCTTCATCACTCATTGCTGATCTTGATGCCTTGAAACGAGATATGGCAATGATTAAATTGGCAGGATTTGGCAAAGGTGAAAAGGGAGAGAGAGGCGAGAAAGGAGACAAGGGTGACAAAGGAGATCCTGGCCCGATGACCTATATTGCTATGCCTGCCAATGCAACTCTCCCTGCTATCACTTCTACAAGCACATAATAGAGTAGGATGTCTGAAGCTTTTCATAAAATAGTCAAAGAGCATTTTGAACCCCGTGGATTCAAAATTTCTAAGGTGGAGGGCACCAAACATTGGAATGTCCTACATTTGTATGATCCTTCTGAGAAAAAAAACTATATTGCCAAAGGCATTACGCATATTGAAGGCGATGAACAATTAGGTCCTAAACAAATGGATGAGGCTTTTCGGAATGAAATTAGTGTCTTATCAAGTCTTCCTTCCTGGTGGGGCTTCTATCTCAATGATTATTTTAAAGAGGATGCCTTTCGAATCCTGGTGACACCAGAAATTAAGAATTGTAAATGGTCTTTATACAAAGGGAATGACAAAGAGATTGCTCATTCACTCTATGGTCAAATCGAATGGTTGCATAGACGAAAAATCGCCCATAATGATCTAGAACTCAAAAATATTTTATTAACGTGCGACAATAAAAATGCCATCATAATTGACTTTGAAAAGTCAATTGTCA